>Ga0315314_1002986_pt1 | contig 13590 bp, 10 predicted proteins | sample TDP9_MG_FD_203631 | JGI IMG/M metagenome (GOLD analysis project Ga0315314, IMG submission 203631) | Freshwater sediment microbial communities from Lake Towuti, South Sulawesi, Indonesia - TDP9 | ecosystem: Environmental > Aquatic > Freshwater > Lake > Sediment | place: Indonesia: South Sulawesi...
GGTCTCCCAGCGCCTAAAGCTCTTTAAAGAGGTGCCTGAGAACGGCCTCGTCATCTTCTGTGGCGCCATACCTCAGAACGGTCTGGGAAGCGAACGCATCGAAACCTACGTTTTAATCCCCCCTGAGCCCATTAAAATCTATCTTTACCGCTGCGACGCCCGATTCCACACCGAACATTTAGAAGAATTCCTGAAGGAAAAGGAAACCTACGGAATCCTCGCCCTAGATTCCAGCGCCGCCACCTACGCCATCCTCAGGGGGAGACGACTGGAAATCGTCCGAGAAATTACGTCTGGAATACCGGGGAAACACCGGGCTGGGGGCCAGTCTGCTGCGAGGTTCCAGAGGCTAAGGGAAGCCAAGGTTGTGGAATACTTCAAGCGTGTGGGGAGCCACGCCAACGAAATCTTCCTGGAAATACCCGACCTAAAGGGCATCCTCCTAGGCGGCCCAGGACCCACCAAGCAGGACTTTGAAAAGGGAGGGTACCTCCACTACACCCTTAAGGACAAGGTGATCGCTACCCTGGATACCGCCTATGTAAGTGAACAAGGGGTGGAGGAAATCGTAGATCGAGCCCCAGAGGTCCTAAGTCGAGTCCGTTACGTGGAGGAGAAGCGCATCGTGCAGGAGTTCCTTTACGAAATCGGCCACAACACGGGCTTAGCCGCCTACGGCGAGGAGGAAGTTAGACGAAGCCTAGAGGCGGGGGCGGTGAAAACCCTCCTCCTTTCTGAGGGCTTGGACATAGTCCGCGTCACCGTAAAATGCACCGCCTGCGACTACACGAAACAGGAAAACATGCACAGCCGAAGCCTCCAAAGCTTCGAGCAAGGTCTCAGTGGACAGCCATGCCCCCAATGCAAGACGCCGACCCTCCAAATCGCGGAAGTTAAAGAGCTCATTGAAGACCTGGCAGAGCTGGCTGAAAATGCAGGGTCTGATGTGGAAATAATCTCCACCGAAACAGAAGAAGGCGTCATGCTAAGGGATTCCTTCGGCGGCATAGCCGCCACCCTCCGCTTCAAGCCCTCAAACCAATAGAGTAGGGAACTTTGACAGCCTGAGTTTTTATAAGGGGAGAGAGTACATGGAATTGAGGGAACCCTATGCGCGATTTAATGAAATGCATTGATTCTAATACACAGAAGTTTGTGGAGGATTTGAGGAGGATTTGCCAGAAGCCCAGCATCTCCGCCCAAAACGTAGGAATAGGCGAATGCGCTGAAACTCTAAGGGAGATGATGCAGGAGGCGGGAGTAAAAGCAAGAATCGTGCCAGTGAAGGATGGCTACCCAGTGGTCTTTGGAGAGCTGAAGGCAAAGGACACGGAGAGATGCATAGGCTTTTATAATCACTATGATGTTCAGCCGCCCGAGCCCCTGGAGCTCTGGGACAGCTCGCCCTTCGAGGCGGAGATTAGGGATGGCAAAATCTTCGCTCGGGGAGTTTCTGACAATAAGGGAAATGTCATCGCTCGGTTGAAGGCCGTTGAGGCAATCCTTGACTTGATGGGGGAGGTGCCCATAAACCTAAAGTTCTTTGTGGAAGGTGAGGAGGAGATTGGAAGCCCCCACTTACCAGCCTTCGTGAGGGAAAACGTGGGCCTGCTGAAGGCCGACGGATACCTCTGGGAGAGCGACGGCATAGACGAGAAGGACAGACCCACGGTAAGTTTGGGGGCCAAGGGCATCCTATACGTGGAGCTAGAGGCCAAAGGAGCCAAAATGGACGTGCATTCTTCAAGGGCGCCCCTGATACCGAACCCGGCTTGGCGTTTAGTATGGGCCTTGACAAGCATTAAGGGACCAGACGAAAGGATAAGGATACCAGGCTGGTACGAAGGCGCCACGGAGCCCACGGACGAGGAAAGGCGGCTTCTGGAGGAGGCGCCCTTCGAGGAGGAAGCGGAAAAGAGGGACCTGGGCTTAAAGGAGTTTCTGGGAGGCCTATCAGGCGTGGAAAGCCGAAGGGCCCTCTACTTCTCGCCCACATGCACCATATGCGGCTTCAGCGCAGGATACACGGGCCCAGGATCAAAAACTGTACTGCCTTCCGTGGCCAGGGCGAAGGTGGACTTTCGACTGGTTGGAGCCCAAAGGCCGGATGAGCTCCTCATGAAGCTCAAGGATTTCCTGAAAAAGGAGGGCTTCAGCGACATAAAGGTAACGAAGCTTGGGGGATACGAACCCGCGAAGACCCCTGTGGAGGACCCCTTCGCCACTCGTGTGATTGAGACCGCCGAGAAAGTCTATGGTACGAAGCCTGTGGTGTGGCCCACCAGCGCCGGAACAAGCCCCATATACACTATAAGGAACTGGATGGGCATACCCGTAGCCTCCGCCGGCGGAGCAGGGCATCCGGGATCCAACGCCCACGCCCCCAACGAAAACATAAGGATAAGGGATTACATTCAATCCATGAAGTACATAGCTGAATTAATAACGACATATAACCAAGAGGCTCGTCCATGTCTATGAATTACGAGATTAGATGCACCAAATGTGGTTTTTCCTCAACAAACCTTTTAGACTATAGGTGTCCTTGTGGCTCTCCGTTTGAGGTGCATGTTAAAGTCGAATTTGACGAAATGGGGATAAGGGAACGTGATTACACTGTTTGGCGTTACAGGAAATTTTTCCCTTATGTGAATGAGAACGCGATTGTGACTCTTGGCGAAGGCTGGACTCCCCTTGTCAAATTCAATGAAAAACTTTACTTTAAACTTGACTTTCTGAACCCTAGCGGCTCTTTCAAGGATAGGGGCTCAACGGTTCTCATATCGGCAGTCCATAGACTTGTTAAGAATGGTTACATTTCAGAGGATTCTTCAGGCAACGCCGGTGCTTCGATTGCTGCCTATGCTGCTAGGGCGGGTTTAAGGGCGAGGATATACGTTCCAGCCGCAGTTTCAGGCCAAAAATTTAACCAAACATCGTTCTATGGAGCCGAAGTCGAGAGGGTTAAGGGTGGGAGGAGCAGAGTTGCTGCTGAGGCCCAGAGGCCGGAAAAGGGAAAGTTTTACATTGGCCACATTTGGCATCCCATATTCCGCGATGGAATCAGAAGCCTAACCTATGAAATTGCCGAACAGCTTGGATGGAAGCTTCCCGACCGTATTTACTTGCCAGTTTCCGCCGGATCACTCTTGCTCGGGGTTGTTAAAGGCCTTGAACACTTAATGGAGTCTGGAATCGTAAACGAATTTCCCACAGTCGTGGCTTGTCAAACAGAGCAAGTCTCTCCTCTATATCACAGGTTGAAAGGATTACCCTATTTTCCACCAGAAAAGATAACTTCAATCGCGGACGCGTTGGTAAGCGTCAACCCGCCACTTTTAGAGTTAATGGTTAATGAGATGCGTAAAATCAAAGGAATAGCAGAAGTTGTGGATGAAAACCAAATCCGCGAGGGTTTCGTCGATCTTGCCAAGAAGGGATTTTTTGTTGAGCCAAGTTCGGCTGTTGCTTATGCTGCTTACAAAAAGCAGGTTGAAAGTGGAGAAGCCTCGAAAAACGAGAGGGTAGTCATAGTGTTAACTGGTATTGGGTTGAAAACGTCACGTTTTCGCCACGATGGGGACTGAGAAACTATAGTTTTCTGTTGCTCTGCATCCGGTGTTGGATTCGCCATCTCACCAGGATAAGCCCGATGAGAAAGGCCAAGCCGACGAGCCCCATCCCCTGAGGATTATCGGTTCTAGTCGTGTCAAGTTCTTGTAGTGGAGCGAGGACGATGAACAGGGTTAACCCCCCACTTACCAAAGCGAAGCGGTGCATGTCACAGTCTTCATTCCAGTTAAAGCCTTTTAGGAAGGTTAGAAAGCCAAGAACCAGAAGAGCCCCTAAGAGAATTACCACGCTTGGCAAAGGCAGAAGGAACGGAACGGCCCAGAAGACAAAAAAGAAGCCCAGACTTCCCAGGAAGCCAGCTGCCCAGAAATAGGCTGGCGCAAGAAGCCGCTTTGATCCGCGGCTTCCGCACTCGGAGGGAAACTTCCAAGCCAGGAAAATGAGCAGAACCATAAGTAAGGCAATCAAAAGATATTGCGGAAGAGGAGGACGGTAAGGAGTTAAAGCGAAAAATCCTAGGAGAACCACTCCTGTTAGGAGGGCGGTGAAGCCACTGAGTGTCCGGTTGCCCACCCAACGCACCCTCCTTTGAGATGGGTAGGCTAACTCCACAAGAAGAACGGGAATTGCGATGCTGAACACGGCGTGGTAAATGGTTAGCATCTCCGCCCAAACCCAGTTGACCCCCATCCAGCGACCGAACACCCCTAGAAACCCCAGGTCGGGCCAGTTAGGGTCAAAGAAGCTTTTCACCATCAGGCCTTCCTCTATGATTCCATAAGCCGCCCCAAGCAAAAGCAACGAGGCGCATCCCTTCCTCCAACGAATCGTCAGCTCCCGCATTAAAATTGCGCCGCTGCCGTATAATGATGCAAGAAGAAGGAATATAATTGGATTAAAGAATTCTACGGGCGGTGCCGATCCAGAGAGGAGCTCTCCGATGGTTGGAGACAGAAAGAATAGCACGAGGGCCGGGGGAATCCTTAACGAGGATCTTGTAACCTTCAACAATTTTATCTCTATCTTCGTATTGATAGTGGAGTTCCTTTAAAATTTATACGCGCTAGGCTTTTACTAAAAGGCCCTTAAGCTTCGATCATAAATGTTTATTTAAGGATGGCCCTAGTTTTATCTTGAGGGCGTATGTATGGCTGAGGAGCTGTCCACCTTCAACCTTTTTTCTCCAACTGATTTTAGGTATTCCGTAAGAGCCTTGGAACCCTATCTATCTGAGGAAGCTTATATTAGGTATAAGGCCCGGGTGGAAGGTGCCCTGGCGAAAGCCTTGGCAAACCGCGGCCTCTGCTCCCACAAAATCGCTGACGAAATAGTTCAAGCCGCCTCTGAGGTGAGCGCTAAGGAGGTTTACGAGGAGGAACGCCGAATCAAACATGATGTTAGGGCCCTTGTGAACGTGATAAGGAAAAAGGTGAGCGATGAAGCAAAAGGCTGGGTCCACGCCACCGCCACCTCTTACGATATTGTGGATACGGCCAGGGCCCTCATGTACCAAGAAGCCGCGGAAAAGGTGATTCTGCCCGACATGGTGGCCCTGGAGAAAACGTGGGTAGACCTGGCGAGGAGGGAGAAGGATATCCTTCAGATTGGGAGGACTCACGGTCAACACGCGGAGCCTATAACCTTCGGCTTCGCCTTAGCCCAATACGTGAATCGGTGGGGGAACAGAATCCTGAAGGTGAAGGAGGCTTCAGACAACCTCGTGGGGAAATTCTCTGGAGCCGTGGGAGCCTACAACGCCTCTTTCCTATTCTTTGACGACCCAGAGGGCTTTGAAAGGGAACTGTTAAAGGAACTGGGCCTAAAGCCCGCGGAGATTTCAACCCAAATCGTCCCCCCTGAACCCCTAACCGACTTTATTCACTCCATAGTCTCCAGTTTTGGGGTTTTGGCCAACTTCGCCAGGGACATGAGGAACCTGCAAAGGTCGGAGATTGGCGAGGTTGGGGAACCCTTTGAGGAGGGGCAGGTGGGTTCGTCCACCATGCCCCAGAAGAGGAACCCTGAGAACTTTGAAAACGTGGAGAGCATGTGGAAGAAGTTCCTGCCCCATATGACTACCATGTACCTGGACCAGGTTTCGGAGCACCAGAGGGACCTGACCAACTCCTGCTCCCAGAGGTACACGCCTGAACTCCTGGTGGCCTTTGACTCCTCCGTACGGAGGATGCTCCGCGTGTCCAGAAGACTGGAAGTGGACAGGGAAAGCATGCGGAGAAACTTTGAGCTGAACAAGGACAAGATCATAGCCGAACCCCTCTACCACCTATTAGCCCTTCATGGTCACCCTGACGCCCACGAACACGTCCGAAGGCTGGCCATGGAATCCTACCGAACAGGAAAACCCCTAAAAGAATTAGCCTTGGCTGATGAAAGTCTCCGGCCATACCTGAAAAAATTCACTACCATGCAAATGGATGTTGTCTATAATCCGGCCAAGTACACTGGAATCGCGGCTGAAAAGACAGAGAAGGTCATTATGCTCTGGGAGGAAAAAATGAAAAGGGCAAATCTGTGGGCAAGTTAGGCAAGAGGAAGCGAATTTGCCCTGAATGGGGTAAACACTTTTTTGTAAAAAACCTTTTTATTTACATATAATTTTTTAAAGTAATGAGGTGAAAGGTCGCTTGAAGGAGCGCTGTGGCGTGATGGGAATTTACTCCTTGGGGGGCCGCAGCGTCTCTTCTATGCTCCTCATTGGGTTGGAGGCCCTACAACATAGAGGACAAGAGTCCTGGGGGATAGCCGTCCCAGATCATCGACCTTACAAAAGGATGGGTTTAGTCTTTCAGGATTATGAGGAAACGTACAGGGAAATCGATAGGTTGGAAGGAAGCGTCGGGATAGGTCACGTGCGGTATTCAACAACGGCCCGATCAACCCTAGAAAATGCCCACCCCCTCGAAATAGGGTCGTCCAACAAACTTTTTATAGCCCACAACGGAACCCTTGACAGAGACCCTTTAATAGCGTACTTTAAGGAAAAAGGTCTATCTCCTTCAAAGTCCATGACGGACACGGAGCTTTTGGGTTTAGGGTTCCATCAACTCCTAAAGGGGGGAAAAGACTGGTTTGAGGCTTTCGAGCTCTTAAATAGCCAGCTGAACGGCTCCTTTTCTCTAGTCATATTAACGTCAGAGGGAGATTTGATAGGGGCTAGGGATGATTGCGGATTCAGGCCCCTCTGTCTGGGATGGCAAGAGGACACCAGTTCCTATGTTATCGCGTCTGAGAGCTGTGCCCTTGATTGCCTCCGAGCGGAACTGATTAGAGGCATACAACCAGGGGAGATGGTAAAAATTGGAAAAAACGGCCTAGAAACTTACAAGTTTTCTAGGAGAGAGAGACACGCCCACTGCCCCTTTGAGTACACCTACTTTGCCCACCCCAGCTCCGTTATTGAGGGCGTAAACGTTTACTACGCTAGAAAAAGGATCGGGGGGGAGTTGGCTCGCAAATATCCCATTGACGGAGATGTGATCATTCCTGTCCCGGATTCGGCCAGGCCCTCCGCCCTCGGCTATTCTGAGGCTTCTGGCATCCCCTTTGAAGAGGGATTGATGAAGGACAGGTACCGGCGAAAGGGAAGTCTAAGGAGTTTTATAGAGCCGGAGAAGAGGGAGGAGGTAGTCTTTAACATCAATCCCGTAAAGGCCGCTATAGCCGGAAAGAGGGTTATCTTAGTTGATGACAGCATTGTGAGGGGGACCAGCTCCAAAATCCTGGTTAGGGATAAACTGAAAAGCGCAGAAGCAGTATCCTTACTCATAGACTTCCCGCCCATCCTTTATCCTTGTTACATGGGAATCGACTTCCCAACCCGGGAGGAACTCCTGGCCTACAGGGTTTGCAAAACCACCCAAAGTTTAGAGGAGATCAACGAGAAGGTTGGGAGGGAGATAGGGGTCAACTTCCTAGGCTACAACGATGTAAAAGGACTAAGCAAGGGAATCGGCCTACCCAAGGAAGAGCTCTGCCTAGCCTGCACAACGGGCGACTACAGCTGCCTAAAGTATAAACCGCATTTCAAAAGCAGGGAAGAGATGAAGGCCTGACCATGTCCAAGTACGCCCAACTGGGAGTCGACGCGAAAAAGAAGGGGGTAGAAGTTTTCCAAGCACTAGTGGATAATCTGTACCCCGAAGCCTTCTCCATAGTTTCTCAAGACCCTGAGTTCCCTGAGTACGTGGAGTGCCTACACACCGACGAGGTTGGCAGTAAACCGGTCCAGAGTTACCTCCACTGGCGAGAAACAGGGGACGTAAACTGGTTTAAAGGCTTGGCTCAAGACGCAATCGCCATGAACCTCGATGACGTAGCCTGCGTTGGAATGTTAAGAAACCCCCTTTTCGTTGACTACATTGCGATTAATCCGCTTAAGCTTCCTAAACAAAAGGTTTTAGAGATGCTCAACATTGGATTTAAGGACTGCTCTGAAACGCTTAAAGAACATGGAATAGACCTCCGTTTCGCTGGCGGTGAAACAGGAGACCTTCCCGATCAGCTGAGGACCTTGGACATTTCTGGGACAATTTACGCCAAAGCCAAAAAAAGTGAGGTGATAACCGGGAAGGCGATCACGGAGGACGATGTTATCATCGGGTTAAGGAGTGGAGGAAAGACAAAGTATGAACGGGAGGAAAACAGTGGGATAATGTGCAACTTCATAACCCTGGCTAGGCATTACCTAATGAGGAGAGAATATGAAGGGAAGTATCCGGAGATCCGAGACCCAGACGGAAAAGGATACTACGGAAGGTTCAGGTTTGACGACTTCAGCGATGAGCTGAGGATGACCGTGGGAGAAGCCATCCTTTCGCCCACCAGACTGTTTGCGCCCGTGGTCTCGAAGATCCTTGAGAAGTTTCGTCCCCAAGTGAAGAGACTAGCTCACAACACGGGTGGGGGTCAAACCAAATGTCTAAAGTTGGGCAGAAACGTCCATTATGTCAAAGATAGTCTTCCAAATCCGGATCCCATTTTCCATTTAATCCAGAGGGAATCAAGAGAGAAGTGGAGGGATATGTATCAGGGCGGTAATATGGGGATCGGTATGGAGGTCATCGTGGACCCCGGGGTGGCGGAGGACGTTTTGAGCATTTCGGAGAGCTATGGTTTGGGTGCTCAGGTTATCGGGAGGTGTGAAAGGAGTAGGGGCGGGAACAGATTAACCATCTATAGCCCCTTCGGAAAGTTTCGCTATGCCTAGTCCATGGGAGTGGCTTGTATGAAGTACAGGGCCAGGGTGGAGATAAGCCTTAAGCCGGGGCTCTCTGACCCCGAGGGGGAGACCTCCGCGGCCTCCCTGCGGGACTTGGGTTACAAGGTCAGTGGAGTCAGCACGGGAAAGGTCTACTACATTCACTTGGAGGCACGCTCCATTGAGGAGGCCCACGGAAAAGTGGACGAGATGTGCAGGCGTCTGCTCGCCAACCCCGTGAAGGACGACTATAGGGTTCAAGTGGAGAAAATGGAATGACCCTCTACGTAAAAGGAGAGTTTCCCTTTGAGCTTTTTGAAGTCAACCTAGTTAAGGCAAAGGATGCCCAGCTGATTCAAATTAGCGATGAGTTGGGGCTGGCCTTAAGCTTGGACGAGATGAAGGCTATTCAAAGATATTTTTCCAAGATGGGGAGAAGTCCCGCGGATGTGGAGCTCCAAACCCTGGGTCAGACCTGGTCCGAACACTGTTACCATAAGACCTTTAAGGGCGACATAACAGCCTCCGACGGCACCCCAATGGCAAGAAATTTACTGAAGAGCTACATAGCTAAGGCTACAGAGGAGCTCAATCCATCCTGGTGCCTCGACGTTTTTAGGGACAACGCGGGCATAGTGGACTTCGAAGGGGGCTATGCCATCGCCGTTAAGGTGGAGACCCATAATCACCCCTCGGCCGTGGAGCCCTTTGGTGGCGCCGCCACGGGCACAGGAGGAGTCATCCGAGACATCCTGGGCGTTTGGGCTAAACCCATTGCGTGCACCGATGTTCTCTGTTTCGGTCCCTTAAATTATGACTATGGAAAACTCCCTCCGGGAACGAAGCATCCCAAATACCTTTTCAAGGGAGTGATTGCGGGCATAGGCTGTTACGGGAATAACATGGGCATCCCCACGGTTAATGGAGCCGTCTACTTCGACGAAGGCTACGCGGGCAATGTGGTGGTCTACTGTGGATGCGTTGGGGTTCTCCCCATGAAGGAGTTTGTGAGAAACACAAAGGCGGGAGACTTGGCTATTCTGGTGGGTGGAAGAACGGGCAGGGACGGGATTCACGGGGTTACCTTCGCCTCGGCGGAGCTGACAGAGAAATCTGAGATGGTGTCAAGGCCCGCGGTTCAGATCGCCAACCCCATAGAGGAGGAGAAACTCAAGCGCGCCATCCTGGAGGTGAGGGCTCAAGGGCTCTGCTCAGGCATAACGGACCTGGGCGGCGGAGGCCTGTCCTGCGCCGCGGGAGAGATGGCCCACCGATCTGGCTGCGGAATTCACGTGAACCTAGAGAAGGTTCCCCTAAAATACGCAGGCATGATCCCCTGGGAGGTGTGGATCTCCGAGTCCCAGGAGAGGATGCTCTTATCCGTCCCTGAGAAGAATGTTGAGAGGGTTTTGGAAGTTTTTGAGGATGAAAACGTGGAGGCAACCCCCATCGGAAGATTTACCGATGACGGTATCCTCAGGGTTTATTACGAAGGATACGGGGTCGCTGAGTTAAACTTAAACTTTCTTTTCCATCCTCCCAGAGCCAAAAGGGTGGCAGAATGGATGGAACCCGATTTTCCTGAGCCTGATTTTCCTGAATCTGAGGATCTGACTGACTGGCTTTTAAGATTGTTGTCTGCGCCCAACATTGCCAGCAAGGAGCCGGTGGTTAGGACCTATGACCACGAGGTTCAGGGAAACACCGTCCTGAAGCCTTTGCAGGGAAAATACAGTGGACCCAACGACGCGGCGGTCATAAAGCCCTTATCGGATTCTTGGAGAGGCGTCGCCATATCCAGCGGCATGAACCCCAACTATGGGAAGGTGGACCCCTACTGGATGGCCGCCTCCAGCATAGACGAGGCCATCAGGAACAACGTTTCCGTGGGGGGCAGGCGAATAGCCCTACTGGACAACTTCACCTGGGGCAACCCTGAAAAGCCCGACAGAATGGGTGGGCTCCTTAGGGCTGTCCAAGCCTGTTACGACTTTGCGAAAATCTTTGGAACCCCCTTCGTGTCTGGGAAAGACAGCCTGTACAACGAGTCGCCCCTAGGCCCTGTTACGCCAACCCTCCTGATAACCGCGCTGGGAATGGTTCCCGACATGAGAAAAATCGTTTCGGTGGATGTGAAGGAGCCTGGAAACCCCCTTTACCTATTTGGAGAAACCTACCCCGAGTTGGGGGGCTCGGAATATTACAAGTTAAGGGGCTTCCTTGGAAAAGGTGTTCCGCGGGTTAGACCCGAAGCAAAGAGAATTATGGAGGCTGTAACCGCCTCCATGGACGCGGGCTACATCAAAGCCTGCCACGACCTTTCCGAGGGAGGATTGGGGGTTGCCGTGGCTGAGATGGCCTTCACCGGCGGACACGGAACGGAATTATACCTGGAAAGGGTTCCAAGATTAGGCGTTCAAAGGGACGATCATCTCCTGTTCTCCGAGTCCAACAGCAGATTTTTGGTGGAGGTGCCTCAAAAATTTAAAGACCCCTTTGAAACGTTAACTAAGGGTGTTTCCTGTGCCTTGGTTGGCAGGGTGAAGGAGGGAAACAGCCTCTTCATTTATGGGTTAAAGGGCGATTTGATCGTTGATATCAGTTTAGCGGAGCTGAGAAAGGCCTGGAAGGGCACCTTTGGGGGCTAAAAATGAAAAGGGAAGACGTTAGGGTCTGCATACTGAGGGTTGGCGGAACTAATTGCGACGCGGAGACCCAGAGGGCCTTCCAAGACCTAGGGGTAAGGGCAGAGATAGTTCACGCAAATAAAATAGTTAGGGACAGAAGTCTCTTAGAATATGACGCCCTCGTCTTCCCAGGCGGCTTCTCCTACGGAGACTACCTCAGGGCCGGAGCCATCTGGGGCAAGGAACTCATCGCCAAGCTCGGCCACGACTTAAAAGGGTTTGTGGAGGGGGGAAAACCCGTTTTAGGCATATGTAACGGATTCCAGGTTCTGGTGGAAGGCGGCCTCCTCCCCGGTTTCGAGGGGGTAAGCGAGTATCCCACAGCGGCCCTGGCCCCGAACAATTCCATGAAGTACGAGTGCCGATGGATTTACCTAAAACACGAGAACTCGGGCAACTGTGTCTTCACAAAAAACATTCCTAAGGGGAGGAGGATTTTCATGCCTGTGGCCCACGCCGAAGGAAGGTTCACCCTTCCAAGGGAAAAGGAAGGCGACTACTTAAAGAGACTGTACGATGGGGATCAGCTCGTTTTCAGATACTGCGATGAGGGGGACCGCTACGCTGAGGGTCGGTATCCCACAAACCCCAACGGAGCCCTCCACGACATAGCCGGCATCTGCAACCCAGAGGGGAATGTCTTTGGCTTGATGCCCCACCCTGAAAGGGCGTATTACGGGTGGCAGCTCCCAAACTGGACCCAAAAGTTAAGGATGAGGAAACACGGCGACGGAAGGCTCATCTTTGAATCCATGATTCAATCTTTGCTAAAGGAACTTTGACAACTATTGAAGGGTTCTCGCAGAGCTAAGCTCAATATTCAATAGTTTGTGCGGTTTTCGTCATTTATGAGGTTATCAAGAATGGGACGGAATTTATATTAAGGCTGATAGGTTCGTTATAGGCTCTGTGAGGCGGGCGTCTTGTTCCCCATCCACGATGAGAATAGGCCCATAATCAGGCCCTACGTGAACTGGGGGCTTATACTGGCTAACATAGTTGTGTTCTTCCTCTTTTTTGTGCAGGGGGCTTGGGCGTTAGAACAGGGGATAGTAGTTTTTGGCACAATTCCTAGCGATACTCTCAGTGGAGAGAGGTTGTGGACCCTCCTCACCAGCATGTTCATGCACGCCGATCCCATGCACCTTTTTGGTAACATGCTCTACCTTTGGGTGTTTGGGGACAACATAGAGGACGCCTTCGGCCACGTAAAATACCTGGCCTTCTACCTGCTAAGTGGACTGGTAGCCAGCCTTGCCCACATAGCCTCCGTTTTGGCCACCCTGCCCTCCTACGGCGTTGTGGGCCTCGACATTCCCTCTGTGGGGGCTTCGGGAGCCATCTCTGCCGTCCTGGGGGCCTACCTCGTCCTTTACCCCCGTGCCCGAATAAGGACCGTCGTGTTCTACTTCTTCATATCCATTGTGAGCATCCCTGCCCACTATTACCTTGGGTTCTGGTTCCTTTATCAGCTGCTGATGGGGGTGTTCTCTTTGACTGGGCTGCCTTCAGGAGTTGCCTTCTGGGCCCACATAGGGGGCTTCGTTGCCGGCTTGGTTGCCATAAGGGCTTTTGGGGTGGAACCCAGAATCAGGGCAGAGGCTGGGGAAAGGAGGCCGGTTAGTCCCCTAATCGCTGGCCCCGGAGTCAGGACGCCCTTCGTGGACGTTATGATGGACGAGGTTAGAGTGATGGTTCTGGCTGAACTGCCCGGGGTGGAGGAAGGGGACATACAGGTTGAGGTCTCAGAGTGGACGGTGGTGATTTCCGCCGAACGGGGAGATATAAGATACTTTAGGCTAATCGAACTCCCTTCGAGGGTGATTCCCCAAGTTGTGGATCTCAAGTATCGGAACGGAGTGTTAAGCCTAACCCTTTACAGAAGCCTATAAAGCCAAGTTTGGCGTGGCACGCGGATTAAATTTAGGCTTATAGGCCATCAACTCTCATGACGGAATGTGATGGCGCTCCCATGAAGGGGCGCGTTGGCAAGGCTTCATCACCTGAAGTAAAGTCATCCTTTGAAAAGGGTGTAGTCTACTCTTGGAGTTCCCATATGAAGTGGCAGTAGTCGTCGCCAGCCATAAGCAGCTTCAGTCTTGTGAACTTGAT
>Ga0315314_1002988_pt1 | contig 13588 bp, 15 predicted proteins | sample TDP9_MG_FD_203631 | JGI IMG/M metagenome (GOLD analysis project Ga0315314, IMG submission 203631) | Freshwater sediment microbial communities from Lake Towuti, South Sulawesi, Indonesia - TDP9 | ecosystem: Environmental > Aquatic > Freshwater > Lake > Sediment | place: Indonesia: South Sulawesi...
GCGGTGAGTACAGTTTGTCCAGCAAACCTCAACCTAAAGCACGTTTCTCGAATCGGATGCCGAACGGAGACTTCTTAAGCCTAACAGTTTGGGCTGGGAAATCAGATCCGGCTGCTGAGGTGCTGACGGTTCAAGTACGCCACTATTCTGGAGGTCGCTGGGAGACACTTGGAAGGCTGGCTGTGTATAGGACTGCTGAGGGCTTGTATTCGCAGCTGCCTGAGCGTCGGGAGAAGCTGAAAGAAAGCGTCTAGAATGCAGTATTCGTTGAATAGTGCTCAAAAGGTTTGTTGAATCGGAAAAATCTTCAAAAAGTGGGGTCGCCGAAACCCTCCAATAAATCGGAGCCGTCGTTCTCCGGCGTGAAAAATGATTCTGGTACGCCTATCCTATGGATCTTCAGGTTTGGCGCTGGTATACGCTCGGGGTTTCTGAGCGCGCTCTTATGTTCTAGGCACCATCTTCTAGCGTTCAGGATGAAGGCTTTGGTATCTGCGCTCACAACTATGTGCCCTGCCTTGGTGAACTGGAGACCGTTATGCATGTAGGCTGCTGTCGGCGGTTCTTCAACTCCTTCATTGAATCTCTCGTATCGCAGACCTACCGTTCCTCTCGGACTTCTGAACTCGTTGAAGATGTTTCCCAGCTCATCTGAGTAGAGCGTAAGCTGACTCCACTGGAAGATCTCCGCATCATATCTTTGGCTTACAAGCCTTCTCAAAAGCCGTTTTCTTACTCTGCCTCTACGCGCCTTCGCAAGCCTCTTACACTCATCTGAGCAGTAGCGTCTCGGCCGACCGAAACTGAAAAGTAGCTCCCTGCCGCAGACGACGCAGTTTCCTCTCCGCAATCCGCTGAATCGATCGACTACCGATTGGTCCACTTGATCTCCGCCTTAGCTTTCTTCCTGTACACGCCTCTACCTACTCACAGCTACAATAGATTGAAGGTTACCAATTAGTCTTGTCTAGCGTCCTTTTATTCTTTCCAGCCAGAATTCTTTAAACTGCTTATCATATTTTCTAGAGGTTCTTGAAAGGCTGGGTACGATTTGGAGGGAACGAGGACTCCTAGGTCCCTGTCCCATTCAGGTTCCATTTGTGTTCTTAGTTGTTCTCTAATTTCTCTTAGAGTTGGAACTGCTTCTTTGAATTCTCCATATAGCCGAAGTTTCTCGATAATCATATTTCCGTCTAGTTTGATGCCTTTGGATTGTAGAAACCATATGTCGTAGAGGTCTCTCGGCCTACCTCTTACTAGAGACGCCCTAACCTTCTCAGAGAGCATTTCTTCTAAGGACATGGCTTTGAATGCCGAAGGAGCTGGTTCACTTCTTCTTGGAGCTTCCATTCTACAATCGAGGCATGTTCTACGACTGCCCTCTCCCCTAAATCTGCCAAGCTTGCAGTGATAGACTCCCGCATAATGCAATATGCTTGCTTCTAGGTGTTCGCATGTCATTCTTCTTGCTACATCATAGTCATCTTTTGGTGTCCACCAATGTGGTGCAGTCAACACTGGTTCGTTGAAAGTGTAGTCTAGCCTTATGTTATCCAGATGGTCCGTCTGTGCTTTGTATTCTAGGCGCAATAATACCTTATCATCCGTGATCTCTTTGCTTCTAATCTCTTCAAAATTTACCTCCAAGATGGTTTTTCCACTGAAGAGTTCTGAGATTTCTTTTACAAGCTCATCGCCTGCTATATCGAAGAAGTTGAAATCAAGGTCTGCTGAGAATCTTGCGTCTGGAAAGTAGACTTTCTTTATGGCTGTACCACCTTTGAAGATGAATTTCTTTGTATATTGACTCTTTGAAAGTTGCATGAGAACAACTGATAATACATAATCTTTCTCTGCAGTCCCCAACGCTATCTGCTTTGAGGCAGCGTATCTCTTCAGTTCGTCTTGATTCACGGTGAAGTCATCTCCAGTGGAGAATCACTTTTTGGGGTACGTTTAATCGTAGCCCCCACCGAGTTGAATATTCGATTTGCTTCTTCGTAGCTGAAGGGTCAAGCCACGGTGCGCCTGTAGGCTTCTTGGGCAGAAGCGTTTCCGATTCCTTGTCAAAATCCAGCAATTCAAGCAGATAACCCAAGCGTAGACGTACTGCGCGAATTCCTATTCTCTTAGCATCATCGATCATCTGGTGAATGTTCAGTCTATCTTTGGCTGTCCAGATGGCCTTGGCAACTTCTGAGATTCCACCTGCATATCCAGGATGAGCCAGTGAGTCAACTATCGTCTTCTCACGAGTGGATACGTTGAACTCTGTTTCCGCAATTTTCTCTTGGATATAGCCAAAAAACCGGCTGTTTGAATAGGTGACGAATTGGATCACTTGATTATCGAATGTTAGGTTCTTTCTTCTTCTCGTTATTACTACATAGGTTCTTTGCGGGATTTGTTCAGTCATTCCCCAATGGGACGAGGCTGACCAGAAACCTAGATAGTAATTCTTTCCAAGCAGTTTCGGAAGGATTGTGAATATATGTTCAGTCCATTCGCCCTCAATTCCTGACCTGGCCGGAGAGAGAAGATACAATCCTTTTTGAATCTGTCTGATTCTTCTCTTTCTCTTCAATCCATTGATTATGTTCCATATTGAAGAATCGCTTGTTCGAAGGATTTGTTTGGCATCTTTGAATGTGAATACTGTCTGCTTATTTCTTTCTAACGTGAAGACCAATTTCGATTCGTTGAAGCCCAGGCGTATATTTCTTGTAAACATTCTCTCTTCTAAAGAGAGTATCGTTACATAAAATATAAACTTACCTACGTCTTTTCACGATTAACTCTAAGGCTAGCTCTGAACGCAGAACAGCCAAGGCGAGATAGTAGAAGATCTTCTCTGGGTGATGCGCCACATAATTCTTGGAAAGCCTGTTATACTTGTTTGTATGTTGATCGCATGGTGAACGGTACGAAGCTTCATGTCTTCGAAATGGAACGCTGGCAATCCACATGGGAGAACCAAGTAGAGTATAATCTTTCTGAAAGCGGTGTCCATCCGCTTAGAGTTAGCGAGTTGCTGCGAGGTGAAGATGTCGAGTTTTTGAACCGGTCTTTGGGCTACGTCCAAACGAACGGAACTGAGGAATTGAGGAAGACGATAGCGGCTATTTATCCGAGGGCAGATGCGGGGCATGTGCTTGTTACGAATGGGAGCTCTGAAGCGAACTTCGTTGCGGTTTGGTCTTTCCTAGAGAGGCGCGCTGAGGTCGTCGTTATGCTTCCGAACTATATGCAGATCTATGGTTTGGCCAAGACCTTCGGGGCTAGAGTGAAGCCTTTCAGGCTACGCGAGACGCGAGGTGAATGGAAGCCTGATATGCAGGCGTTTAGGCGAGCTGTGGGCAGGAGGACTAGGCTGATAGCGGTCTGCAACCCGAACAACCCGACTGGGGCTGTTATGAGCGAAGAGACGGTTGATGAGATCTGCGATATCGCTCGCAAGGTTGGCGCATGGATACTCTCAGATGAGGTTTATCAAGGAGCGGAACTCGATGAGGAGACGGCTCCTACCTTCTGGGGTAGGTACAAGAAGGTGATGGTCGTTAATGGGCTCTCGAAGGCTTATGGGCTTCCTGGGCTGAGGGTTGGATGGATAGTTACAACAAGAGATCTAGCCGAGAAGCTTTGGTCTTATCATGACTATACTACGATATGTCCAACTGCTCTCAGTGACTACTTGGCTAGAAAGGCTTTGGACCCGGAGATGCGAGCGAAGATTCTAGCGAGGACTAGGCAGATCCTTCAGATGAATCTGCCTATAGTTAAGGACTGGGTTGAACGCAACAAGGAGAGTTTCTCATTCGTGCCTCCAATGGCAGGGGCCATCGCCTACTTGAAATACAAGCTTAAGATCAACTCTAGCCAGTTTGCTGATCGACTTCTACGCGAGAAGAGCACTCTGATCGTACCCGGCGACCATTTCGGAATGGACGGATATCTCCGCGTCGGATACGGCTCGCCGAGAGAATACTTGACCGTGGGCCTCAACCGGATCAGCGAACTGGTTGAGGAGATCAAGAAAGGTCGCATGCGGCAAGAGGAATCGATCTGAGTTTTCTTCGAGGAAACTTCACCGCGTTCTCACGCTTCAAGGGTTCGTTGGGCCTCTTCTGCCAGAAGGACCGCTTGGAATCCTAGTTAAAGTGGTTAGGTTGGCGGCTAACTCCGCTGCTGTAGTCTTGATCTTTCTCACATTGGGAGGGCTATGGTTGCTATTCGCTCTATTCTGGATACCTGCGATAATCGTAGGCGACATGAAGGTGTTGACCGCTCTGTCAAGTAGCTTCAGATTCGTGAAGAGGAACTTCTACACAGTCATAGGATACATCGGCCTCTACATAATCGCGGATAGGTTCACTAGCACAATCTTCCCAGGAGGAGGTGGAGGGGGAGGCGGAGCCGGATTTGGATTTGCAATAGAGCCTGCGCTTCAGGGAGTCTTCCAAGTGCTGATCCAATCATTCTTCATCCTCATGCTCTACGCGATCTACATAGACAGGCAGTCGACCGCTGGGAGCCAGAGCTAGAGGGACTGATGCTCGTGATATATTCAATCGCTTGAATCCACTATCTCAACAAGAAGTTTGATAATTTCAGTCCTTGCCTGTAAGCTTTCACTCGGGTTGACCTGTGGCTCCGGCGGCATCCATGTTTTTCATGGCGTTAATTTATGTAACATCAAAGATCATGCGACGACCATGACTTTCAAAAGGTATGTGGGATGCAGCTGCAACCGTCTAGGAGAATCTGGCGAGATGGCTATTCGTAGGATATGAGCTTCGCTTTTTCAAGGTTCATCTGTAGGTTCTTGACCGCTTCGTATACTTGGCTCTCCGATTTTGCGCCGGTGCAGACAAACTTTCCACTTGCGAAGAGAAGCATCACAGTTCTAGGACTGTCCATTCTGTAGATCAGGCCTGGAAACTGTTCTGGCTCGTATATAGTCTTCTTCAAGGCGTATGTCGTCTTCTCCAAGTCTATCTCTCCGTACAGGTCGCCTGACGCCACAATATTCTGGACTTGGATTTCCGGCTTGCCGACTATCACTATCCCGTTCCTCTTCAGCTCTTCAACAGCCTTCATAACAGCTCTCTTAGCCAGCCTCTCAGATCTGGCTCCAGTGCAGATCATCTTCCCAGTACTGAACATCAGAAGCGCAGCCTTAGGCTTCTTCAACTTATAGACCAAACCTGGAAACTGTTCAGGTCTATACTCGACGCCTGGGAGAACTCTGAGTATGGAGTCCAAGTCAAGCCTCTGCTTTAAGGAAGCGGAAGCAACAACATTCTGAACAGATACGGTAGCAGCCTTCCTAGGCAAGGTTCTCCCATTAATTGAACAGGTCGATCAAGTACTTAGCTGTGTGCATCGACTATCCTCACCTGCCGGGCGACTCGACTCTGAGCTTAATCAATAATTCGTTCTGAGCCTTCTCCATCGCCACCTTCAACTCTCTGCCGTGAAGCTCCGCTATCAGATCGTTGAATCTGGACGGGACCTCAAGATAGTAACGTTCATATCGATACTGCTTCTTCTTGTAAGAACGCTTCAAGATCCTCTTCCGAAGCTTGACCATGCTTCACTCCAATTGAACCTGACCGGTTTGAAGGATAAGCATGAGAGGGGAGACAAAGTGTTTAGAGTTGAGGTTTTCAGAGATTCGATAACGCGTTTAGCGGCTCAGGCTTTCTTTGGCATCGGAGAATGGGGTCGCGAAATCGTTGAGAAGTTCAATCATGAAATCATAGGCGTCGACTTTTCAATAGTAGGTTCGACAGGGGCGAAGAAGAGGGATCCTTGGCTGACCTTAGAGCTGATGCGGATTCATTGCCTTTCAAGGATGGGCCGTTCGACCGAGTTCTCAGCCTAGGCTGCCTAGAGCACTTCTCGAATCAAGACAAGGCTGTTCAGGGGATGCATCGTCTCTTGAGGAGCAATGGCGAACTACTGCTTGTAGTCGATATTAAACGCCCAATTCTTCGCCTGTACGGCGCAACTATCCTGCTCATCAAGAAGGTTTGCTGAACTTGTTCTAGGGTACATGATCATAGCTGAAAAGACAACATCAGCCCAGAAAATTAGGTGGGCAAGAAGAACTTGCTGGCATGTCGAGCAATTCACTACTTCTAGATTTTCAACGATAAAGCTATGAGAGAATGAGGAAAAGGATTCTCTAGGTGAGACTTTGAAGGCGAAGACAACGATGCTTATTGAAGACATGGGTAGAGTCGCCAGCGAACTAAGACGATTTGGAAGGGGTGAAGTTACAGTAATTCATCACGATGAGGCCGATGGGATATGCTCAGCTTCTATAATGAAGAAAGCCTTGGAGAGACATAACTTCAATGTTAAAGCTCTCTGCGTCGAGAAACTCTTTCCGACAGTTATAGATAAACTCCATTCCGGACAAGGAAAGATCTTCGTCTATACTGATATCGGCGCAGCTCATGTAAGTAGAATCGCCAAAGTGAACGCTGGAAAGAATCTGGCGATCATACTGGACCATCATGATGCTGAAAGATCAACAGATTCAAGCGTTCACAATCTCAACCCAGAACTTTACGGCATCAGTGGGGAACGTGAAGCGTCAGCATCCACGATAGCCTATCTGTTCGCAAGAACCATGGATGAAGCGAACGTCGAATCAGCTCATCTTGCAGTAATAGGTTCAGCAGAAATTCCGGGGCCTGTCTCAGGTCTAAACTTCGAGTCTCTACAAGACGCTATCAAGAACAATCTGGCGGAAATGCGAAAGGCTGGGAAGACTGAAGATATCAAAATCTTGGCGATCGGCAAGTCGGTGTCCTATAGGAGGTTATCAACTCTACTAAGCGTCTTGGGTTCAGTTGGCTACTACAGTAAGGGGCCTGAACTCGCGATTTCTGCTTGCCTCAAAGGGTTCAGCCTGCAAATCGACAAGATTGCAAGGGATCTGGAAGAAGAGAGGAAAGCTGCGAATCAAAGATTGCTTGAAAGACTGAGAAGAGAAGGGCTCAATCAAATGAATTATACACAGTGGTTCCATGCCGAAGACGCTTTCAAAGGAATGGGAACCAAAGTTCTAGGCAGTTTCTGCTCATACCTCAGATTCCAGAGGATAGTGAATCCCAGCAAGTACCTCATCGGATTCACAAATATGTCGCGTGAACTTCCAGGGTTCGGTCAACTGGACAAGGACTTTGTCAAAGTCTCCTCTAGAGCACCAGACATGCTTGGAAAGATGATAGAGACGGGAAAGAAGCCTCCGCTCTCGAAGGTCCTACCTGAAGCTTGCGCTGTCTACGGCGGATTTGGAGACGGTCATTCAGTTGCTGCTTCAGGCATACTACCGGTAGGAGTAGAGGAGGAATTCATGCAAGCGCTAGAGAAACTTGTCTCAAAATAGTATTTGATAGGGATGCGTTATTTCTCAAATGACCTCTCAGCGCTAGCAACAAGTTCTTGAAATAGCTGAGCCACATATGAGCCCCAGTATACACGTGAGGCATATGCAGCTTTGAGAGTTGAGACACTTATCCAGGCAAGCGATATCGCTGGACCATTCAACTTGGACCATACTATCCGTAGTGGACAGACTTCAGAACCAGAGTGGCAACATATTAATAACGGATATTGGGATGTCGAACTCATAGATCAAAGATATGCGAAGTACGAGGTATACTCTGAAGGCACTCCGTCCAGTCCTCGCCTTCGAGTGGCGATAACAAGCGAAACGATCGACAATGAGCTTTGCAGCGCAACTAAGCAGTACTTGAGAGCCTTGTTTAGACTTGACGACGACCTCGAAGAGTTCTATGGCGCATTTAGCGTCGATCCTCTGGTCAATGCTTTCAGCCAACTCCGAGGATTAAGGCTTATGCGAGCTTCGAACCTTTTTGAGAGTCTAATATGCTCAATCTGCTCCCAGCATGCGTCTGTTATGATGTGGAACCTGACGGTTCAGTTGATAAAGAGAACCTATGGCGAAAAGATAACTTTTCCAGATGGAGCTGTTTTTCATACGTTCCCAAAGCCTGAGAAGCTGTCAGAGGCCTCCGAGCGAGATCTTGAATCAATCTGCAAGACTGGATACAGAGCTAAGTATATCATAGCTGCTTCAAGGCTGATCGTTGAGGGTAGGCTGAACCTGAATCATCTGAGAGATTTGCCCTATGATGCGGCTCGAAGGAAGCTTATCGAGGTTCCGGGCGTCGGGCCTAAGGTTGCTGATTGCTTCTTATTGTACGGCGTCGGATGCACGGAGGCTGCGCCTGTAGATGTCTGGATGCACCGTATAGTCTCGAAGCTATACTTCGATAATGCCAAGATAAGTAAGGAGAAGGCTGCGAAATTCTTGAGGGATAGATTTCAAGAGTGGGCTGGGTACGCCCAGATATATCTCTTCCATTACGCAAGGTCCTTTTGGGCCAAGAAACTGGTTCATTAGGCATCGTCTAATCTAACAAAAGCCCTTTAATCGTTCTTGAACAATTTAATTCCGAAGCGGGGACAATTCTATGAGGCGTTTTCATCTGGCGTCCGATGAAGAGATCAAGAAAGGTGACACTACTGATGTCTACTTTATTCGTACGCAAGAGATCTTGAAAGCTAAAGGACTATCGAGCCTTCGCGTAGTGATGGAAGTTACCACGAGTGAGCTTCCCAGAGGATGGCGTTGGGGAATCTTCTGCGGGGTGGAGGAAGTTGCACGCCTTTTCGAGGGGATTCCGGTAGACATCTTCTCCTTGCCGGAGGGAACCCTTTTCTACCCAAGAGACTACCGTGGACTTCGTGTTCCAGCAATGATTGTAGAGGGTCCTTACGGTGAATTTTGCATATATGAAACTCCACTACTGGGGTTGGTATGCCATTCCTCTGGTGTTGCAACAATGGCTGCTAGAGTGCGAAAAGCAGCTGGAAGCAGGTTTTTAATCTCGTTTGGGATAAGGCGAATCCACCCTGGATTATCTCGAATGGTTGATCGAGCTACCTACATCGGAGGATTTGACGGAGTCTCCAGTCTCTCAGGAGCTAAAGCGATTGGAAAGGAGCCTGTCGGAACTATGCCTCACGCCTTGATTATAGCTCTCGGAGATCAAGTTAAGGCTTGGAAAGCGTTTGACGAGTTGATGCCGAAGGAGGTTCCGAGAATAGCTTTGGTCGATACCTATTTCGATGAGAAGATCGAATCGATAATGGCTGCTGAAGCTCTGAAAGATCATCTCGATGGAGTTCGGCTTGACACCCCCGGATCAAGGAGAGGAGATTTCCCAGAGATTATTCGTGAAGTGAGATGGGAGCTGGATTCACGCGGCTATAAAGATGTCAAGATCTATGTATCTGGCGGTCTTGATGACGAAAGCGTCAAGGTTCTTGGCGAAGCTGGAGCTGACGGGTTTGGTGTCGGAACCTCCGTCAGCAATGCGCCAACAGTCGATTTTGCTCTTGATATAACTGAGTCAGAAGGAAAACTTGTGGCGAAACGTGGAAAGCTAGGCGGAAAGAAGAAGGTCTGGCGTTGTCCGAATTGCTTGATAGATATTGTTTCCAGAATTGGCGAAAGTCAACCGGCTTGCCCAAAATGTAGTGGCGAAATGAAACCGATACTCCAACCTCTTATTGAAAAAGGGAAAGTCGTCGCTAAACTGCCTAATGTTGATGAGATAAGGGCATATGTTCTAGAGCAACTTCGGAAGATAAGCGACTGAATCTACTCGGCTCTCGCTCTTGCGCGAAGTTTTCTCAAGACTTTCCGTTTAAGCTCCGTACCGCAAACATTACAGACGCGACCGCCATACCCCGGCGGATACTTCTTAAAACAAGCTGGACAAAAAAGAATCCAGTCAAATTCATAAGAGATGCCGAAAGTTGCCAATGGAGTGTAGCTGAGTTTCAAGCGTTCTGCGACGTTCTGAATTGCATAGTCATCGCTAACTATGGTCGGTGCTTTGCCATCTAATTTTAGATTTAGAGCCAACGCGAGAATTTGACGGTCAGCCTCTGAGAGAACTTGGTTTTCTCCAAGTTGAAACGACGCGGTTCGAACGGTATTTTGAGATCGAAGGTCAGGCATCTTGACTATGAGCTTGCCACTATCACGTGATGTATTGAACCGTAAGGATGCCATTGTTCCCTCTGGAAGTTCATCAGCCACAGCCGGAACTGAGTACGCTATGCCTTCCATCGATGATGGATTGACGCCCATAATGAATGCAGAAGTATCTAGAACAAGGACCCTCACTCGACTCTACGCTCCAACGAAGGAACGCGGGTCAAACTTCTTCCCAGATAGGGTGCACCTAGCCTTATGAAGACCGTTTTATGTTTAGATTTGTTAACTGCGATATTGGACTTCGGCATGAGTTCACGTTGATATCGTCCATCGACAACGACCGACGCCTTCAACTTCGGATCAACAAGGTTTATACTGAGCCCTTCTTCTGCCGGCATTACAAAAGAGCGAAACGGCTCAAGTGGACAGATGAAAACGAGCGCAAAGGCTTCAAGAGAAGTCTTCAAGACAGGGCCTCCCGCCGATAGTGCATGAGCTGTGGAGCCTGTCGGTGTAGCTACTATCAGACCGTCTGCTCTAGAATCTACTAGATGGCGTTTCCCTGTGTATATACTGAATTCAAGCATCTTGGATGGAATAGGTGAAGAGACTAAAACTTCGTTGAGGCCGTCAGTCAGTAACCTGCCTTCGAAGTATAAGGATAGTTTCCAATGTTCCTCCAGCCTATACTTGCCCTTCAAACACTTTGCTACCGCTTCGATTGCGTCACCCGGGTCAACTTCAGTCAAGTATCCGCGTCTTCCCATATTTACTGCCAGAATCGGTGTCTCAGGTTTCGGGATAAGCATGCATGTCTTAAGAACGGTTCCGTCTCCACCAACCGTGATAACCGCATCAACACTCATCTCTGAGAAAGGTTTTCCATCATCGAGGTTACAAGCTCGCGCAAACTCAGCCTCTGGAACTACAGCGACTTCTCTTCTCGATAGAAAGCGGTGGATCTTGATCGCCAAGTCCAATGCATCGTTATTGTCAAGCCGCGGGACCAACGCTACCTTCTTGAACATATTGACACCCTTTCAGGAATTATTATTCGCTATACTTCTTATCAACCGCGTCAATTTTAAACCATCTACGCTACGAGCGGCGCTAGCTTAGCAAGCCTTTTAGACGTAGGATCTTATCTTATCACCAGTTGACGGAGAAGAATGATATGAGCAAGCCCGTGGACGTTGGAAGCCTAAAGATCGGACAATACATAGTTGTTGACGGTGAGCCATCAAGAATAGTGGAGTTTGAGAAGTCCAAACCGGGAAAACATGGTGCAGCTAAAGCGAGAATCGTTGCTATTGGAGTCTTCACAAATCAAAAGCGAGCCATGATAAGCCCTGTAGATGCGAAGATAGAGGTTCCTTTGATTGAGAAGAGGAGTGGACAGGTCATATCTAGGATGGGGGATACTGTTCAGATAATGGATTTGGAGACGTATGAGACGTTCGAGACACCTATGCCAACTGAAGAAGACTTGAAAGCGAAGCTTGCATCCGGTCTTGAAGTTGAATACTGGAGTATGCTTGAAAGAAAGAAGATCGTTAGGATAAAGGGTTAATCTTCTGCTCCGCAAGAGGATGCCGGCCAGTCGAGGTTCAGACGGTAGGATGCCATATGTAAAGCAAATGAAATTCTTTCCAGGGATGACTATTAGTGAGTTAGCTACAGAGATGGAGAAGGCAGGCGTACTGGGTGCTGGTCGCCTTGGAAAAGCTGTCAAGATAGCTACTGAAATGTTTCAAGACAGAGATTATACTAGGTTTCTAACTTTAGCGGGGCCTATGGTCGCTAGCGGACTCCGCCAGATTATATGCGACTTGATAAAGATGGAGTATATTCACGGGATCGTTACTACAGGCGCCAACGTCACTCACGACTTGATAGAGGCATTTGGATACAAGCATGAGGTAGGTACATCTCTGGCGAATGATGAAGCACTTAAGAGAAAAGGCGTTGGAAGAATCTACGATATCTACATTAAAGAAGCTGCGTTTCGAAAGCTGGAGAAGGAAACTCATAGAATCCTCGCAGATATCAGCGAAGAGAAGAGGCGGAATATCGCGACATATGAGCTCCTCTGGGAGATTGGCAAGCGCCTCAAAGACAGAAATTCGATCATCAAAACAGCTGAGATCAAGAAGGTGCCGATCTTATCTCCTGCAATACACGACTCGATGTTGGGAATACATCTCTGGACATTCAGTCAGCTACATCCGCTCGCCCTGAATCCTCTACTCGACTTCAATAAGCTCGCAGACATATTGTTCACCGCAAAGAAGTCTGGAGCAATAATAGTGGGAGGGGGAGTTCCAAAGCATCATATCTTGGCAGCAAATATGCTTCGCGGAGGAGTGGATGCTGCTATTCAAATAACCTTTGACAGACCAGAAGCTGGAGGACTGAGCGGAGCCCCACTAGAAGAGGCGATAAGTTGGCGGAAAGTTCGCTCCGGAGGAAAGTTGGTAACTGTAGTCGGCGACGCAACCATCCTCTTCCCGATAATCATTCTAGCGGCGATGGAAAAGGTAAGGCAAGCGGACTGAAGCGTCCGAATGCTTCTGAAGACCCTTTCTCTCAGGAAGAGAGATGAATAAGAGGAATACTATTATCATAGCCAAGAAACTTGGAAAAACATGAGCTGAAATCTCACCTTTTTCCACTTTGGTGTTCTAGCGCGTGCAAGCTTCGAATCGTAGAAAGCCTAATCTCTCTTGAAAAGCGTCATAGTCCAGTGGAGGACATCGGAATTGATCGAAAGAAGGGAAATAGAGAAAGGCGTAGTAAACATGCTCAAGGTGAATATGGAGCTCAAAGGTGGAGAAAAACTTCTCGTGGTTACAGACACCCCAACCGTCGAGGAATGGAAGACCAAGAACAGTGAGAAACTTACGGATGCCGTACGCAGATCAGTCCTCGCGAAAATGGTAGGCGAGATAGCTGCTCAAAAGTTCACGGAATCAATCGTGGAATTCTTCGCATATCCATCAGTAGGCAAACATGGAACTTCTCCAGGTGTGGAGGTGGAGGAAAGAATGAGGGCTGCAAATGTAGTCGTAGCAATAACAACGTACTCGCTAAGTCACACAGACGCACGGGAACATGCGACGCAAGCAGGAGCGCGAGTCGCAAGCATGCCGATGTTCCTACCGGAAATGTTCTACCGTAGAGGCCCCATGGCTGCAGACTATAGGAAGATCGCGATTGAGACGAAGAAGATCGCCGAGTTGATCACACAAGCGAATGAAGCTAACATCAAATCCAAGGCTGGAACAGACTTTACCTTCAGCCTCAAGGGAAGAAAAGGGATGTCTGATGCAGGAATGTTCACGGAGAAAGGGACTTGGGGCAACTTACCCTCCGGCGAAGCGTACTGTGCCCCCATGGAAGGAACAGCGAACGGCAAAGTTGTCGTTCAAAAAGGCTGGTACCCAGACCTAAAAGAGAACATGGTGATAACGTTCAAGAACGGAAAAGTCATTGAGATTGATGGCGGTGGCGAAGTCGGGAGGAGATTCAGAGAACTCCTAGCGT
>Ga0315314_1002989_pt1 | contig 13581 bp, 14 predicted proteins | sample TDP9_MG_FD_203631 | JGI IMG/M metagenome (GOLD analysis project Ga0315314, IMG submission 203631) | Freshwater sediment microbial communities from Lake Towuti, South Sulawesi, Indonesia - TDP9 | ecosystem: Environmental > Aquatic > Freshwater > Lake > Sediment | place: Indonesia: South Sulawesi...
ATACTAAACGATAGGGGCATATACACGGAAAAGCCTTCAGTCGGCGACCTAGCCATGATCTACTTAGCGGCTAAAGACGAAAGCCTCGACCAAAAGCTGATTGCGGGGTACATAACCGACAAGGAAGTTTCAGGCGATCCAGAAAACCCGACTGTTAATATAAGTGGCTCAGACCTTGGGCAAGTTCTCCACGACAGAACCTTCACCAAAAAATACACGACCGCCACACTCGTAACTCAAGTGATGAAAGATATACAAACAGAGGCACTTCCAGAGCTTACCCATCACGTTGAGCCAGACTGCGATAACTCCATAATGCCAGAATTCAACGAAGAAGGCGTCTTCAACCTTCTAAGAAAGTTGGCAAATGCAGCGCAGAAGGATGGCAGATATGGCTACGACTTCTACGTGGACCCTGCAGGCGTTTTGCGAATTGCAAAGAACGGGTTTTTCACATGTTCAGAGAAAATCTATGCAGGAATATTCTACGACGACTTTAGGGGAAACCTAGACAAATGGACCATAACGAATGGAACGTGGACCATAGAAAACGAAGAGCTGAGCCAAAGCGAAAAAGCCTCAGACTTCAAACGAACATGGGCTGGAAAAGCCTCTCTGCAAGACTACACAGTCAAGGCGGACGCAAAATACGTGGCAGACGGAAACAGCCCAATAGGAATAGCCTTCAGAGCGCAAGACGAAGCCCACTTCTACGCTTTGTTAATTGACAAAGCCAACGGAACCCTTCAACTATATTGGACAGAAGACGGCGGAAATACGCTAAACCCAATCGGCTCAGCAGTAACAGGACTAGCCTTCACGGACAACCAATTCTATGAACTCAAAGCCCAACTCGAAGGAAACACCATAAAATGCTACCTAAACAATGAACTAAAGAAAAATGAAACAGACACGCACTACGCAAATGGAAAAATCGGCCTACTAACTAAGCAGACACATGCCCACTTCGACAACGTAGAAGTCAAAGCAGTAAACGAACCACCATGCAACATCAAAAAAATAACATGGAAAGAAACCATAGAAGACATAGCGAACCAAATTCAACTCCTAACCCGAGAGGCAGAATACCAGCCAAAAGACAAAGACGCATGGACAGAAAACATCGCAAACTGGGAAAGCCCCCAAGAACCAGCAGTTGAATTTTACGTTGACAACGCTGATAAAAAAGTAGGGGATAGTAGCGTCAAAGCAAGTTTTACGTCAATAGGCCCTGTTCTTAGATTAAGAAAAAAAGTGGACATAGATATTTCCCTCTTTAAGAAAATCAAACTTTGGGACACATTGAATTTTACAGGACCAATGGACTGGTTTATTATTCGGTTAGCAAGCGAAAACCCTCCATGGAATTATTATGAGAAGAAGTTGTGGATAGGGCAAGCGGCCGGCGTCCCGAAGCCTTGGAGTGCACAAGAAGTTTACGAACTAGAAAGTTTTACAAAAGTAAGAGACCCAAGTAATGACATCGTCTTAATTGAGATAGCATTTGAGAACGACACTGAAAACCTCGGTAACGGATACGTAAAAATCGACGGTCTCCATTTTGCCACAGATCCTGTAGTTGAAACAACTTCTGACAATGAAAGCCAAACCAAGTATGGAAAGAAGAAACGTAATTTTGAAGATTTTACCGTTAATGATGAAAACTTCGCACAGTATGTGGCCAACGCCCTTTGTCAAGCTTTGAAGGCTCCTATTAAACACGTCAACGTGCTTGTAGGTGGAAAGGCTCAAGAAGGTTATAGGACACCCGCCCAGGTTATATTATCTAGCGCGAAGGACAATATTCAATACGAATATTTTAAAATCCTTAATGCCCGTCATCACTACGTTACTTCACGAGATGAAGCGCCCTTGTATATCTGCGATCTCGATTTGGTAGCTACTAAAAAAACTGATGGAAACTATGAAATTCCAATTACACAAGAGCAACGGAGCGTCAAGGCATTCAAGCAATCTGTAGAGTTGGCAAGGCACCTTGATGTCGTTGCTAGAAAGGGGTACTATTGGTATTAAAGAAGTAGTGAATTTAATGTTCCGAAGATCGAGAAGAACACGGGAAGAAATCGTATACGAAATATTAAGGGTTCTAAAAGTAACGCATGGAGCCCACATTTCCTATGTTATGCAGAAAGCACGATTAAATTATTATCAAGCAAAAAACTACCTCAATGAGCTAACTATGAAAGAGTACATTGCAGTAAAAAACGGCCTTTACATCTGCCTCGAACAAGGCAGAGAGTTTATCACTCGATATGAAGCCCTAAAAATCCTTAACAAAACATAATTGCTCGGGCATTTTTATATTTTATCTGCACAAATATGCAGTAAAAAATAGGCAAAATATATACTAGCGCGCACAACATTGATGGTTCGATGTGATCCCTTTCAAGTTGTACTTACTAAAGATTTAAGAAAGAAACTTCTACACTTGAGAAGTGAGGTGTTCCTTGTGAATGAAAAGTGGGTAGCTCTTGCAATTATTGCTTTACTTGCTGGAACTGGACTGGGTTATGGACTGGGGTACTTCATGTTTCAAGCGCAAATTTCCGACCTAAAATCTGACGTATCAAATTTGCAATCAGAGCTTTCTATTTTAACAACCAACTACAATAATCTTAATACAACCTATAACGATTTGGCAGTAAATTACAGTGAACTTGTGTCAGATTACGAAAATTTGAGTGAAATTTATGTTGAATTGTCACAGCAATATGAGGACCTGCTCTTTCATTACAATCTGATAAACGGTCCCGCATCAAACTTCACAACAATCAAAGACCTACAAATTACATTCACGACGAGTCGAACAACGTATTTTTACGAAGATCCTGTCTCTGGGAACGCCACAATAAAATATCTTAATGGAACAGCTTTTCGAGGCTCATTTAGCATTATTATTGCATTTATCGGAGGCGGGAGTCTTTCTGTTGGTGAACGCTTCCATTTGGAAAATGGCTTCGCAGAATTTAGTTATGGACCGCCAGCCTTTATTTATGGTCCAGGAACATACCTCATCAAATTAGCTTGGATTTATACAGGCGATGGTTTTATAGTGGCTGATCCTAATACTGCTGGATTGCCAGAAGTCCAAGTAGAAGCAAAATAACTGGAAGTGGAGCTGGGCGAGTGTGAGTATGAGAAGGTGGAAACGTAAGTTTGTCGCTAAGACATCCTATCCTTTATTTTTTACGCATATTTATGCAGAAAAATTATATATATTTTAAAGGTTAAAACTACTATGAATGCAATGATTATATTAGGTAGGTATCAGTAAAGATTAGCATAGATTTTTAACTACTATATATGAGCAACGTTTAAGTAACTAACTCTTGAATTATTTTTAAAACATACGTTAAGGTAAAATTATGGGTTCCTGTAACTTTTAAAGATATATAATAGGCATGAACAGGATTTGCACTTGTATCAATGGTTAGGAACGCATTACTTGCTGCAAAACGTAGGCTTTTTTCACTTATGACTATTTGATAGTTCTGATCTGTTAACTTAAGGTAATTGATGTCTACGATCTCATGATAATCATAGTTAAGTATCCTTGCTTCAAGGGAAATGTGTAAAAACCTAATGGCGATCTCTTCTGAAACGTTTTCAATATGTATTTTTTCGATGTATATAACATAACTTTTGATTGTTTCATTAAAGATGCCAGTTAGTGTATCTGAATGGCTTTGTTTTAAGAAATAATGGTGTTGGGTTTGGATTATTCCTGCGTTTATTAGGGTCCAGACTATGATCAGTGAGGTGATTGTTGAAATTAGTATGGTTATGAGGAAGTCTTTGAATCGCATGGGACAAAATACTATGGTTAACTCTTATTATTCTTTTTATGAAAACCTTTATATTGGAGTATGGATTATGTTGACCTCGAATGCCATTTTGCGCATTTGTTAAGCGCAGAATGTTTTGGTGTCTAGCAAATATGAAAATTGAAGCTTTTAGGTGAAGCCTATAGGGAGCGAGGAAGCGTGACTACTAGTACGGCGTCTGTTAAGAGCGAAGCCGAGATCAGTCAAACCATTTTAGGGCATGTTCCAAAAGAGGCTGAGATCACCCGCATTGAGTTTGAGGGACCCGCCTTAGCCGTCTACACGAAGAGGCCTGAGGTTCTTGTTGAGCAGAGCTATATTGTGGCGGAAATCGTCAACCTAATTAGGAAGAGGATTGTTGTGCGCTCCGATCCCTCAGTTAGGGTAGTGGAGAAGGATGCAGAACGAATGATTATGGAGATCGTTCCAAAAGAGGCGGAGATCACGAGCGTAAGCTTTGATCCAAGCCTAGGCGAAGTCATCATCGAGGCTAAGAAACCAGGCTTAGTCATTGGGAGAAATGGGGTGATTCTACAGGAGATTGTTAGGCAAACGAGGTGGAGACCCCGAATTCTTAGGAGCCCGCCCATTCCCTCTAAGATTACGGCCCACATTAGGCATTTCGTCCACTCTGAAAGCAAGGAACGGAGCAGAATAATGCGCACAGTCGGGGAAAGAATCTTTAGGCCAATGGTTTATGGAGTTGGAGACGTTCGAATCACGGCGCTCGGCGGATTTCAAGAAGTCGGACGATCAGCCATCCTCGTGCAAACTAGGGAAAGTCAAGTGCTTATGGACTGTGGCATTCATCCAGGGTCTATGAGCCCGCTTGATGCCTATCCAAGGTTCGATGCGGGTCAATTCGATTTAGACACTTTGGACGCCGTGGTCATAAGCCATGCGCACCTCGACCACTGTGGCTTCCTTCCCTTCCTGTTTAAGTATGGTTACGACGGCCCTGTCTACTGTTCAGCCCCCACTCTGAGCCTCATGACATTGCTTCAGCTGGATTATTTGGACGTTATGAGCAAGCAGGGAGTGATGCCGCCCTACGACCAGAAGGACGTGCGGGAAAGCGTTCTACATACGCTTCCGCTAAGGCATGGACAAGTGACAGACGTAGCCCCTGACATCCGCCTAACCTTGCACAACGCTGGGCACATTTTAGGTTCGTCCGTAGCCCATCTACACGTTGGAGAAGGCCTACACAACATTGTCTATACTGGCGACTTCAAGTTCGCAAAGACTATGCTCCTTGAGCCCGCCGTTACGGAGTTTCCAAGAGTTGAAACAATCATAACTGAAAGCACCTATGGGGCTCTCCAAGACGTGATGCCCACTAGGATGGAAGCCGAAGAAAAGCTTACCTCCATCATTAACAAAACCTTGGATCAAGGCGGAAAGGTTTTAATTCCAGTTCCAGCCGTGGGCAGAGCCCAAGAAATTATGCTGATCCTAGACGGATACATGCGGCGCGGAGTGCTGAAGGAGGCGCCTGTTTTCATTGAGGGCATGATCTCCGAGGCAACAGCCATTCACACGGCTTTTCCCGAGTATTTGGCTAAAACTGTTCGAGACAGCGTCCTCCACGAGGGAATCAATCCGTTTCAGTCTGATTATTTCACGGTCGTGGAGCATCCAAGCGCAAGGGAGGAAATCATAGAGGGGGAGCCGAGCATAATCATTGCAACTTCTGGCATGCTTGAAGGCGGACCAGTCATCGAATACTTTAAACGTTTGGCGTCAGACGAGCGCAACACCCTAATTTTCGTCAGCTACCAGATTGAGGGAACCCTAGGAAGTAGAGTGCAGAAGGGCTTAACGGAAACCTCCATGATAAACAGTGAGGGAAGAGTCGAAATCATAAAAGTGGGCTTGAAAGTTGAGTCCATCGAAGGCTTTTCTGGGCACTCAGACAGAAGGGAAATAATAAATTACATTCGCAGAGTAACGCCTAAACCTGAAAGAATAATTGTATGCCACGGCGAAAGGTCGAAGTGCTCAAGCTTAGCGAACATGCTCTCCAGAAAGTACAAGGTTGAAACGAGGGTTCCAAGCGTCCTAGAAACGGTTAGGCTGCGGTAGGAACCTCAGCTTCGGATGCCGTGCTCCTTCGCCAAATTCTGACAAAGGATGGTGTGACTACAACTCGTTCTTCGCCGAGGCGGGCGATGTCTCCTTCAACTGATTGGACGAACTCGCTTAACTCGTCCACCGCTCGCTTAACGTCCTCTATGCTTTTTTTGGCGAGGGGAGTAACCCTTATTACGAGGATGTTTCCCGACTTAACCTCGCGTTTTATAGCGTCCAAATCTTCAAGTTCACGCAAGGGCATAGCCTTGAAATAAACTTTCGGCGGAAGACTAGGAGTAGGAGCAGGGGCGGGGCTTGGGGCAGGGCTAACAGGCGCCTTCGAAACTGCTTCGGGCTCCTTCTCAGCCTTACCAGTTTTCTCAGTCTTTCCAAAAAGCTTTTCAATCTTTTTTCCTAGGCGCGGCAAACATTGCACCTTCTAGAATACATTTAGTTGTAACGCGTTAACTTTAAAGGTTTCCTAATTTCCCATATAAAATTCGCCTCAGCGAACTTGTTCAGTTCAGCCTAGAACTCCCAATGCAAGTATACATATGTTACAAGTCTACCAATTTATTGGCGGTCTTCTTTGAGGCTTTCCCGCGCTTGTCACAGGCTTTTTAATAGGTTCCAGAGTTTATCGCCAACAAAATGCATGTTTTTCGCTATTTTCCCATGATTAAGGCTCTTCGCAACTTGCGAGTTAACTAGGGCGACGCCTATCGCTAATGGTTTTTCGTATCGCTCATCCACAACTAGGAGGAAATCTTTTTCCTTAAAGTTTCCTTTGATTTGAACTACGCCCGGAGCCATAACGTCAGCCCCGTTGCAAAGGTGCGAAACTGCGCCCATGTCCACAACGATCTTTGGAAGAAAGGCGAAAAGCTTCTCAAACCTCAGCGTGGGGAAAAGCATTTCATTAGACTTTGCCATTGTGGGCTTTCCGTTTATGAAGAAGATTTCGGCGACTTGGGTTTCAGCTCGCTCAATGCGTGGCGCAGGCCCAAATAATTCGTAGGGGTTCACATTGAGTTTTTGCGAAAGGCTGGTGAGGAGTTGTTCCGCTTCCTTTTCTTTTAGGAAATGCCGTCGAGGAAAGCTTGGCATGGCAACACCGTTTATTTATGCAATAACTTTAAATTATTCATGGAACCTTCTTAAAAGTTCAAGGAACCAATGCATAGAAGGGCAAAGTATGAGCGAGATGACTACCCAGATTTTGGAGGAAAGCCTAGGAAAAACAGTTCTCGTAAGGTTGAAGGGCGGAAAAAGCCTACGCGGCAAACTTAAGGGCTTTGATCAGCACCTAAACCTGGTCCTTGAGGAAACGGACGACATAACGGACAAGGACAACGTTAGAAAGCTAGGCGTTATAATTGTGCGAGGAGACAACGTCATAATAATTTCTCCGCCTCCAAGGTGAAGGAACAGTGGGAAGAACAAGTAAGGGCACGCCCGCTTTTGGAAGGCGCATGGGGAAAACCCTCCACATTAGGTGTAGAAGATGCGGAAGAAGAGCCTACAACGTAACCAAGAAGCGATGCTCAGCCTGCGGCTACGGAGAATCACCGAAAATTAGGCAATATGCGTGGCAAACAAAGAAACTCAACAGAGAAAGGCTCTATTAAACTGTTTTTGAACTCCGCAGAGATGGAAAGAATTAAAACGGAAAGGCAACAATACTTAAGGTAACGGGGAGAAAGTTGTCCTTAGAATCTAAGTTAATGGTCTCAGTGGAGTCTGTCATGAGGGCCCCGCCCGTCACCGCTTCATTCTCAGACAATGCTTCAACCGTCGTTAACAAGATGGTGACCCGCAACATAGGCGCCATCATCGTGGCTAGTGGCGGCAAACCCGTTGGAATAATAACCGAGAGAGACATCCTAGAAAGGGTTGTCAACGCCCACAGGGATCCAGATAAAACGAATGCAAGTGACATAATGTCCTCGCCAATCATAGCAATCGAGTCTAACAAGTCTATAATGGACGCACTGAAAATCATGCAAGAAAAACGCATAAGAAGGCTAGCCGTGACCAAGGGCGGAAACCTCATAGGCGTGGTAACCGAGAGAAGAATATTAGACTCCCTGGTCTAGCAAGCCAGAAGGGCTGTGGCGTCAAGAAGGTCTTCCATGCATATTTGATCCCCCAATTTTTATTCTGCTAAGGATAACGCTTGATTTTTAGCTGAGTTTGAATTCTTCGTGGAGTGCTCGAACTGCTTCCTCGCCGTCAGCCTCCTTGACCACAAATGAAATGTTAAGCTCAGACGAGCCTTGGGCAATCATTCTTATGTTCACGCCCCTGCGGGCAACCGCTTCAAAGACTTTGGCAGCCACGCCAGGAGTTCCCTTCATGCCCGCGCCCACGGCTGCAATGATGCATACGTCGCCCTCGGCGATTATCTCTCGCACAATGCCGCTTCCAAGCAGAGCGGTTTCTAGGGCGGAAACTGCCCTTTTCAGTTGATTTCTTTTTATGGCGAATGAGATGTTGGCTTCTGAAACGCTTTGTGAAATCATTAAAATGTTAACGTTGTTTTTTCCAAGCACGTGGAAGACCTTTGCGGCTGTTCCTGGCGTGCCCACCATGCCTGCGCCGCTTACGGTTATTAGGGCTACTTCTTTGATTAGGGTTACGGCCTTCACAATGTCGCCAGGCTTGATCTTCTGCTCCATAACGATTAGGGTTCCCGAATTCTGCGGATTAAAGGTGTTTCTTATTCTAACTGGAATGTTTTCCTCCATAGCGGGCTCTAATGTCCTCGGATGCATGGCTTTAGCGCCTAAAACAGCCATTTCTATGGCTTCAGTAAAGGAAAGCTCAGGTATCATTTTTGCCTTAGGCATAATTTTCGGGTCTGTGGTCATCAGCCCGTCTACGTCTGTCCAAATCCAAACTTCGTCTGCGCCCAGTGCTGCGCCAATTATGGTTGCCGTGTAGTCTGATCCACCTCTTCCAATGGTTGTGGTTACGCCATCCTTTGTGGCGGCTATAAAACCCGTAACTACTGGAGTTACTCCCTTTTCTAGTAGGGGCTCAATTTTTTCTTTAACCCTCTGCTTGGTCATTTCTAATAGAGGTCGGGCTTCTCCGAAGTTGGAGTCCGTCACTATGCCAACTTCTTTTCCAGTGTAATGCTGCGCCTTTAACCCTAGGCCGCATAGGGCTCCGTAAATAATGGGCGCTGAAAGTCTTTCTCCGAAGGATAGAACATAGTCTCTAGATTTTGGGGTCAATTCGCCTAGGTAAATTATGCCTGTTAAGATTCTTTCCAGCTCGTTGATCAGCTCATTAATGGTTTTTTCCACTTCTTTATGTGCAGTCTTATTTTCAACGGCTTTTTTGGCAGTGGTTAAATGCTTCCTAATCAGTTTCTGTATGAATTTTTGAACAAACTTGCTGTCGCCGCGTCCAGCCCTTTCTGAGGCTTTTGCCAAGCGGTCCGTAATGCCTTTCAAAGCCGAAACAACAACCACAACCCTGTTTTCCTTGGCGTAGTCAGCCACGATGCGGGCGACACGCCTAATGGACTCGGCGTTCGCTATTGAGGTGCCGCCAAATTTCATGACTAAAAGCATATCATCTCACACCATGGGCAAGATGTCCTGTAAAGCATTCCGTCAATGATCGTCCGATATATAGAACAATTGTTCTTTTATTAAAACTTACCCGAAATTCGTAGAACTTAGTGAAACATAGTATTAACTCTGTCGAGTTACATTAAATATTTATTTTTTAGTGGTCCTTAAGTCAATTGATGCTTATGGAGAGCGTCGTCGAGAAGCTAAAGAGGATCGGACTTACAGAATATGAAGCCAAAGTGTATCTCGCCTTGCTAAAAGACCATTTGAATACTGCAACAAAGCTTTCTGAGAAGTCTGGTGTTCCGAGGACAAAAATTTATTCGGTTTTGGAGTCGCTGGAGCATAAGGGTTGGATACGAATCTATTCTGGAATACCGCTTATGTTCAAGGCTATTGATCCCCGTGAGGTCTTCGAAGAGATCCAGAAAAATTACGATGAGTTTCTGGGGTCGATTCAGGCGACGCTCGATAAGGAGGTGATGGAAATGAAGGAGAAATTCGTGATACTGAAATTCGATGTTGGGCTTAGAAGCTTGAAAGACGAGATGAGGAAAGCTAAGACCATATGGATAAACAACGCAACAACAGATTTTCTCAAAAAGGTAAATGACACGTTTAGCGAGGACGCAGAGATAAGGGTCCTTCTTTTCCCCGGGGAAAGGAAAATCGATGACAAAGATGTGCAATTTAGAGAGGCTGGAGTGAAGATTGTTTGCATGGTCCGAAACAAAGAGGTGCCATCGATGTCAATTACTCTTGATGAGAGCAGGACATTTACTGTGTTTGAAGATCCAGTGAATCACCAGTATATTGTAGACGAAATGTTGTACGATGAATGTGCCAAATGCTTCCTAGAATGGAACAATATGGGCTGGAACGCAGCAAAAGAGGTGTAAGGTGAAATCTATGCCTATCGTTGAAGGGAGATATGAGTCTAAAATTTCAACCACCTTTAACACCGTAGATGAGGGAATAGAAGAGATTAGGAGAAAAATCCAGAAATCAAGGAGAATAAGGATTAACAACATTCCAATGAAGTTGCTGGGCGAATTGAAACCACTCTTGATAGGCAAGGATTTAAAGATAATCCTACCCTTTGGCGAGAAACCCACGGAGGAACTGAGGAAATTGGGCGAGACTGCAACAACAAAGGCGAGGATATACGTCGATTTCAAGGGTGAAGAGGCGAACACAGGTTCAGTAGTCTTTTCGGACGTGATTTTCAATGTCGTATGGTTAGGTGACAAAATATTTGATGTTTCAACGATGGAATACAGTGCATGCGTCAAATGCCTTATGAAGACTTTTGAGATGGGTTGGAGATATTCACAAAAATGGTAGAGTCCGACACTCTACACGTATATGGGCGATTGTTTCATTGCCAGCAAAACGTGTTCAACAAAATGGTCTTCGGGAAGGACGCCTACAAACTCGACTGTCTCGTTTATGACGATTTTTGGAACCCCCATAATTGAGTATTTCTGCGCTAGGTGTGGGAACTCGCCGATCTCCACCATATCTGACTTTATGTAATCGTTTTCAAAGGCGAATTTGTGGGCTAAACTCGTTGCGATCGGGCAGTAGGGACAAGTGAGCGACACGAAAACCTGAATATGTACGGGTTTGTTAACTTTCCTTAGCTTCTCTTTCGTCTCTTCAGAGAGGTTTGTGGCTCCTCTTGACACGTTAATTATGTCTTCTACGAGGGATTTAAGTTCGTATCCGTAGGGAATTCCATAAAATCGTATGCCATAATCCTTCTCGCCTAAAACCGCTATAGCTGGAACCTTGTCGATTCCAAGTTCCCTCACTTTTTCGGCGTCCTTCAAAAAGTCGTAAACCTTGACTTTAACCTTATCAGATGTTTCAGCGATATCCTCCGCCAGTTCTCTGTTTTCCTTACAAAATTGGCACTCAATCTCCTGAGTGAAAACCGCCAGCGTAACCTCCTCTTTAAGGCTCTTCTTAAACTCCCCCTTCAAATACTCCTTATCTTTATCCGAAATCAAGTCACTCACCTTATTGAAACTAAATGAGTCATGGATTTTAATTTTGCTTCCCGCTCCTTAGACTGCGTTTCGTATGAAATGCCATAAGTATGTCTTGGCCTTCAGAAAACTATTGGACCGTTAAGTTTATAAATTATTACTATTATGGTAATAATTATGTCTTACTATGAATTGTGGAACGTGTTATGGAACTGGAAAAGAGAGTTCACCGCGAAGGAGTTCTCCTCAGTCTTCGCTAGCCCTGACCCTAACAAAGTATTGCATGACATGACGAAGAAGGGTTTGTTGGAGAGGGTGGGTTGGGGCAAGTACAGGGTTAACTCTCCTGAGGAATACTTGACTAGATGGATCAACATATCTGAAGCCTACGACTTGTTGAAAGAGGCTGGTATGGAATACTCCTTGACAGGACCTGACGCTGTCTTCTTCTGGACTAAGGGAGGGTATCAGGTCGATAGGTTCTTCGGTTTCTATCCGATCCACTTGAAGGTTAAGAAGAGCGATTTGAAAAGATGGGAGAAGTTCTTGATTTTAAAGAGGCAGAGGTTCCATGTCGAAGGTCAACCTGTGAGAGAGACACTGTTCGGTTTGTTCTATGTCTTGTATCCTCAGCCAGGATTCAAGGCTGACGATGTCGGTGGTTTTCGAGTTGATCCTTTGAAGGATACGGTGAAGTTCTGTCAGGAAAAAATCTATTCTTACGAGCCAGCTTTGGAAATGTTGGATGAGATGTACGGTTTAGGCTTGAAGGTTGAGTATAGAGAAGAGAAAACCAACTTTTAGTGTTCGAAATGGGATTCGTTGAAAGGGAGAACGAGATACTCAAGACGATCAAGAGTATGATAGAAGCAAGACTCGACTTCATCGTGGTAGGAGGATACGCGGTTAGCGCTCTCGCGAGGCACAGGTTCTCAGTAGACTGTGACATAGTAATCTCAAAGAACAGACTAGAAAAATTTGAATCGATACTTGAAAGGGAAGGATTCGAGAGACATGTTGAGAGGACTGGTTTCGATGAAACGTATGCCGGAGAGTTTGTGAGTTACAAGAAAGAAGTCACTGGGCTTCCAGTTACCGTCGATTTACTCGTCAACAGCCTAGTTTGTAGAGCGACTGAAGCATCATGGAGTTATGATTACATTAAGAAACATTCTGTTGACGCAAACATACCTGGCTTGGAAGCATCTGTGAGATGCAGAATTCCAGAGAAGGAACTACTGATCGCTTTTAAGATTCATTCGGGTAGAAGGGCAGACATGAGAGACATAGTAATGCTCAGAGAGAAGGCCGATTTAGAGAAGATTCTTAGTCACTTGAGGAGAGGCAACATCGAAGCACTAAAGGATCAGATCAGTAAGATAACTGCTGCACTCGATGACAAGAATCTGTTAGATTCTCTTAAAGGAGTTTTCACCCTGACCGTTGATGTGAAGAGACAAATAGAAAGCGCCAGGAAATTCATCGATTCCATCTCAAAAAACCTTTAACTACTTGTTCTCGTCGGATAATTCAAAGTCTATCAATAGCGTCTAAATATCGAAAATAGGCATAAAAAAGGCACAAAATCTGATTTTTGAATGGTGGACGGGGCGGGATTTGAACCCGCGTCCTCAGCGATGCCAACGCTGCGATCATTCCAAGCTGATCTACCCGCCCAACATTTCACGTTACGAAAAAGGCTATTAAGGATTTTGTTAACTCACTTTAAAATGGAAAGTTAATAAAGTTAAAGCTATTTTAAAGGTTTGAAGGGGCCGGTCGTCTAGCTTGGTAGGACATCTGCTTGACGTGCAGAAAGTCGCCGGTTCAAGTCCGGCCCGGCCCACCATTAGTTATGGCAATGGGCTGAAATGCGTTGTCTGCCTCAATTGAATCATCGAAAATTTCTCCCACAAAGCGGCTGCTTACCTTGTTAATTGTTAGCTCATTAATCAAGTCTTACGTGTTCTTATTGGCTGTTCAAAATTTTCCCAGCGAACTGTACAAATTAGGCTATTTGAATGCTCCCAGCTTCCTAGAAGGCTATGGAGACTTCAACTATTTTTATGCGCCTAATGCCATCGGCTT
>Ga0315314_1002990_pt1 | contig 13580 bp, 17 predicted proteins | sample TDP9_MG_FD_203631 | JGI IMG/M metagenome (GOLD analysis project Ga0315314, IMG submission 203631) | Freshwater sediment microbial communities from Lake Towuti, South Sulawesi, Indonesia - TDP9 | ecosystem: Environmental > Aquatic > Freshwater > Lake > Sediment | place: Indonesia: South Sulawesi...
CCCTCCGCGAATCATCCTCTCAAACCTTTCAATCATCCTCACTCCAAGGATGGAAGCTTTGAAAGGGGTATTTCATATCTTGCAAGGATATCCTTGAAGACCTTCTCCAAATAATCATCAGCCTCCTTTGGAAGAGGTGTTGGGACATGTTCTCTCAGAAGTCTGTCGGTGAGCTCCTTCGCCCGATTCAAGGCGTTCTTCGAGCCGCTCTTCCTCCAAGAGTCTGGTGTCATCCTGCAAATGATGTCTGATGGTATGAAATGCTCTTTCCTTAGGTTCTCTCTTGTGTGCTTCTCGGCAAGATAGTGACCTCCAGGGCCAACCTTTTCTATAACATCTATAGCTAGAACAGAGATATCAGTGGAAAATCCCTCGATGAGCCTGTAAGCTGTGCCACAGATCTCGTTATCAATTACCAGCTTCTCCAGCGACTGACAATTCTCACAGGCGAGCATTCCAGGGCCAGAGACTATATTGATGTGAGATAGGGCAGCGAGTGAAATACCTAATCCTGACTCAAAGCCACTCTGGGGATCCACAGTCTTCGAGTCACTGAGTCCAAGGTAGGCGTGAGTAGGCATCCCATAGTGCTTCCCAATCTCAGCTGCAGCACAGGCAGTGATCATGGCCTCGATAGCGCTCAAGCGAGCTGTACAGTACCGCATGTCAAAGCTTGATAGGGAGCCTCCATAGATGAGCGGAGCTCCAGATTTTACAGTCTGCGAGATAACGACTCCGCTCAGGATCTCAGCGTTTGATTGGACTAGCGTTCCAGCGACTGTTATTGGACTTGTAGCGCCGATTTGCGGAGCTGGAACGATTTCAGCTGGGATTCCATGGTCGGCGCAGTCCATGAGGTTTTGGCATGTGACGTCACTCCACATGAGCGGCGAAGATGGACAGCAGTCGAATATGGCGCGGGGAGCACTAGTCAGCGTCTCCGAGCCGCCAACAACGGCCTCAAGCATTCTCTTCATGTCCATGAGCCCTTCCTTCGTGAAGGCTCCTGTGACAATCGGCTTTGACGAATTCTTCAGGATCACGTACAGCCTGTAGAGGTCAGATATCTCCTCGGGTATGTCAGATGGAACGATTGCAGTACTCTGGGCTTGTATGTACTTCAATGCGTCAACCAGCCTGACTAGCTGGACTAGGTCTTGGGAGACTGCCCTTCGCATCTCCCAAGTATTCCTATCAATGAAGTTGATGGCAGCCGATCCAGGATTGTAGATCACGTTATCGTTGCCTACAGATAGGCTTCTGTCCCCTTCACGTGTCCACAGCTTAAGAGACGATGGAGGCCTTTTCAGGCAATCTTCAACAAGATCTTGTGGGATCCGAACTACTTGCGAGTCTACAATGCACCCGGCTTTCTCCAGAAGCTCAAGTGCCTCATAGTTCTTTACTAGGACCCCCGTCTTCTCCAATACATCAAGAGAAGCGGTATGGATGTCTTCTATCTCCTTTTTGGAGAGGAATCTTAGATCGGGCATCAGACATGCCTCTCCTTCATAAGATCTAAGGCTACTCTCACAGCATCAGCTGCGTCTAGCCCGCAGCCATCGGCGCCGATCTCTTCAACCCATTCCCTGGTTACTGGCGCACCGCCCACTATGACCTTTACATTTCTCCGCAACCCTGCCGCTGATAGAGCATCAATGATCTCCTTCTGCTTATTCATAGTCGTCGTCATCAATGCGCTTAGGCCCACAATATCCGGCTTTGAATCCTTCACCTTCTCCACGAAGACTCTTGCTGAAACATCGATACCGATGTCAATGACCTCAAAGCCAGCAGCTCTAAGCATCGTGACAACTATGTTCTTTCCAATGCTATGTATGTCTCCTTCAACTGTCCCTATGACACATCTGCCGATGGCCTTCCTACGCGCACCTCGCTTGGCAATCTCTTCGTTGAGGGCTTCAGCGCCTGCCTCCATCGCCTGTGCGGCAGCTATGAGCTCGGTAATAAAAGCTTCACCTTGTCCGAAGCGGTCGCCGACCTCTCTAAGGCCCTTAGCAAGACCCTTCTCTAACGCCTCAATAGGATCTAGACCAAGTTTGATTACCTTATTTGCCAAGATTCTTGAGAGGTCCTCGTCGTAGTTCTTTACAGCGTCGCTCAAATCCTTGAAGATTTCTTCACACATCAATAAGAAGGATAGACTTAATGGGATTTAAATGAACCGTCTGTTTCGATCAGCAGGATTCTTGAGATTTCGGAGAATCGGGGTTTCGATTCCCAATCACACTGTATCCAGACCGAGGTTCAACGGACGTTCTGCCGCAGGCAATCTAAAAGGAGTTGTCGGGGAACCTTTCTGTACTAACTCGCTCCGGCGATTTCTTCTTTCAATTCCCCCAGTGCCTTTTTCACACTTGGGAACCTATTTATGTCTCGATTTGGAAGATAGAGGGCGTCCGAGAACTCCTTGGAGAAGTCAGGGTCGGTCGTTAATTCGATGTATGTGACTCTTTGGGATACGAGTTCAGCTTCTTCTCTCATGCTCTTCGAGACCAACGCCATTTTAGCTCCGACAATTGCCGAATTGCCTAAAAGCCCTATTCTTTCCAACGGTACATCAGGAATCAATCCGATTATCTTTGCACTTTCAGGGCTCGTATTCGTACCAAGTGCACCGGCAATCAAAACCTTTTTGAGGTCATTTAGGCTGACACTTCTTCTCTTCATCAAGACCGATGATGATGCAAAGATAGCTGCCTTCGCCAAAAGAATCTCGCTTATGTCCTTCTCAGAGATGGAGATGTCTCTGCCTACACCACCCTCGTCTTCCCATGCGATGACGAATTCCATTTTGCTACCGGATTCTCTTAGCCTAGGTGTTTCTATGCTACGATTGAATCTGCCTAAACGGTCTATGATCTTGCATCTAAACATCTCTGCGACGGCATCTATGATACCAGATCCACATAATCCTGTGGGTTTTGTGTTTCCGATCGTATCAAAGTAGACCTTGTATGTTCTCTCCTCTATCCTCACCTTTTCTATGGCTCCTGTCATTGCTTTCATGCCTTGGCTGATGTGACCTCCTTCAAAGGCTGGACCTGATGCACACGAGCAAGATAGGACTTCCCTTGAGGAGCTTACAAAGACTTCAGTGTTCGTCCCAATGTCAATTAACAGAGTGGCCTCATCTGCATTGTATATTCCGCTTGCCATGAGGTCGGCCACAGCGTCCGCGCCGACAAACCCCGCAACAACGGGTAGAACGTTGACGATTCCCGCGGAGTTCATGTTCACCTTTAGTTCACACGCCTTAACGTTTACAGATCTCTTCGTGGAGGGTATGAATGGCGATAGACCAAGGTATGTTGGCTCAATGCCCAAAAATAGATGGTGCATAACAGTATTACCTACAACAACAGCTTCATAGATCACGCTTGAGCTACGACCTGTTTCACTACACAACCGATTGATAGTCTCGTTTACTCCAGAAACCACCATGTCTTGTAATATTCTCAGATTCTCCTCATCGCCATCTGCGAAGGAGATACGGGAGATAATGTTCTCCCCCCAGGCAATCTGAGGATTGTCAACAGTAGCAACAGCAATCGTTTCGCCTGTTGTCAAGTCTACTAACTGAGCCACGATTTTTGATGTTCCAAGATCTACTGCAAGTCCAAGGATATCGTTCGTAGTATCTCCGGTCTCGATGGATATGATTTTCTTTTTGTTCCAAATCACGGAGGTCGCATTCCAGTTAGCCTCACGAAGGAGTTTAGGCAAAGATCTAAGGAGCTGATAATCAATGTCAAGAGATTCAAAGTGGTGTTCGATCATCAAAGAATCAAGGAGCCTTTCAAGATCCGGTCTAAAATCCTCCAATGTAGGTTTCGACAATGAGATGAAGTACTTGGTGACAGCCGGTTCCAGCGGGACGTATACCTCTATACCTGTCTCCTGAAACTTCCTTTCGCCTAAGGAGCTTTCTTCCGGGATAACTACCGTCAACTTTTCAGACGGATGCAACACCCGAGAACGACAAGCAAGCCTATATCCTAATTGGACCTCTTCAACGGTCAGCAACTCTGCCTCGGTCTGCGACAATGCTTCCAAACCCAGTTGATTCCTAATTGCTACGCGGCACTTGCCACAGATGCCTTTTCCTCCGCAATCGGATCTAATCCTCACTCCTGCCTCCTCTGCTGCCTTAAGTATTGTAGTTCCTGAAGCAGCCCTTATCGTGCACCCACAAGGTTCAAAAACGATAGAGAACATGTTTGTTCCTGTCTTCCCTTACACACGCACAACTTGAGACTATGCCTAGAGAGGAAATCAAATCTTCTCACCCTTTTGGATGGGTCTATGCTATCTTGAATATGGGATGACCTGAACTCGGCCTTCTCCCCTCTTCTATGATGAGCTGAGCGTATGCGGCGTCCACTAGGGCGACGGCTGGAAAGATATAGCTCGCTTGCTCTATTGGCCCGTAGAGAATGAAGTCTGCTCCAAAGGCGACGGGTAGCGTCACTGCAGTGGAGGTTGAGGGGTTCTTGGCTTTCTCTCCCATTTTCTTTCTCAAACCTCTCCAAGTTTCGATAGCATTATGGGCTCCACAACCTGAGGGGTATCCCAACTCGTCTTTTACGGCGCAAATGGCCTTGCAGGCGGATCCCAGCGACGGTATGTCGAGGACGCATGTGTCAACCAGTATGTTCTCGATTCCCTTCTCCTGGAGCTTGGGAACGAGTTCCTTTACAGCCCTTAGCCTTCCTCTTGCTGTGAAGTCTTTAGGGTAGTAGGCAAGTACAACTACGGTTCTTATGTTGCTCTTCTCCAGGGCTTCCAGTTCCTCCTTTCTGTGCTCGGGACTTATGGTATTATACACAATCCTCTTCGAGAGACCGACTTCATCAGCAAACCTCACTGCATCCATTCTCACATCAGCTGAGATGCCATCTAGTAACAGTGGGCTGTGGGAAACATCGGCGGCAAAGTCTAGAAACTTGATAATGGCTTTAGAACTAGCTCCGACAACATCTAGCATGCAGGGGTTGCCAGTCCTCGCTGAAAACTCCTCCTGAATGCTAATCAGCTCTTCAGCCTTCGATCGATTGAATCTTCCCTCAAACTCGTCCTCAACAATCCTCTGCTGCTTATAGAAGATGGAACCTATAAGTAGAGTTGGGCGTTCTCCTGGGAGACCACCTACCTTAACTCCGCCTATATCGAAGACCTTCTGCTGGTTCTTGATTCTTAACACGGCAATCACGTTGACACACTGTAGCGGAGGACAAGCTTACCTCCCTTCTATCGACTCTGATTTCAGGTACTATCATCCTTCGTATACCTGCTCAGAGACTACCCCCACAAGAGATGATTTCGCCCGAATATTTATCCACTATCATTCTTGCCATGAATCCCTCACCCGCCAAGGTGAACTCCTTCGTCTCCCTTGCGAGTTTTCCAACCTCTTCTAACTCCTATTCTAGAATCTTTCGAAGTGGGTTGCTTCAGAATCTCTTGTGAAGATTTGTCAAGGTTGAAACTCGAACACGTCTTCTAGAAGATCCTTTTCAGAGCCCAAAGGACTACATCGCCGAGTATGAGGGAGCAGAAGAAGCCGAGCGAGATGAAGAGGAGAAAGGGTAGGGTTGGCGTTATCCAGACCTCAGTGAGGCCTAGGTCCCGCGTCAGAGTCTCGAGGGAAGCTAGAGCTTCTTCATCTGAGCTCGTGTCAGGCAGGAGTCGAAGTCTCCGCCTTGAACCTACTACAACCTCTGCGGGATATTGATATGGGGGACCCCTTAACCTCTCGGCTTCCACTTTCATACAGCTTAGCAAGGCGAGGGTTTTCTTCCACAGAGGCTCCTCCTCCAGACCCTCAAAGAGCCTACGCTGAACTCTGAGACTCCAGAGAAGGTTTCTTGTCAGGAGCGAGAGAGCGGAGAGGCCAGCTATGAGGACGGAGTCTGTGAGTACTGTGAGGGGAAAAAACAGGGAGACGATTCCAAGATAGGGCGCGACCGCTTCAAGGGGGTGGGGTACGAGAAGAGAGAGGGTGATAAAGGCCTTTGCGTCAGCTCCTCCGTAGAGCCCAGCATAGAAGAAGGCGACAGACATACCTGACGAGATCAGAATAGGTATGAGAAGACTGAAGACCGGGTCGACCGCCTTGACATAGATCACTTCGTAGATGTTGAGGACGAGGCCGAGAGGGGCGAAGGCGATCCAAGTCCAGTTTGAGACCTCCCGAGTTCTCAAGTCTTTGAAGGAGGAGTAGACGAGCATAACAGAAGAGAGAGAAACCCTCGTGAGGCTCAGGACAGTCTGAGGCGCAGCCATCAACCTCTCTAAAAGGGATTACTCGTATTTAAGGGACTTCGCCTCTCCTCCTCAACGCTATCTACACACGACGTCCGTCCGTCAGAAAACAAGCTCGACCTTCTTGACTCAACGAGATCATCCTAGGTGCGGGCCTGCTTTAAGAAAGAGGAGAAGACTCGTGAAAAAAAGGGTGACTATGGAGAATAAATACAAGATTAAGAATAAGTCCGTTAAGAGAAGAGTGGAAGACGACAAATACTTTCCATGGATGAGAAGAAGAGTGAAGAGGGTATCTCGTTGAAGATCGGATTCCACACCTCCATTCAAGGCTCCTTGGACAGGGCGGTTGACAGGGCAGTTGAACTGGGATGCAACATCTTCCAGATCTTCACGAGAAACCCGAGAGCTTGGGGCTTCTCTGAGCTAGATCCGAGAGTCACTGAGCGCTTCAAGGAAAAGCTTGAGCTGCACCGCATCGCCACTGTCTTCGGGCACGCCCCATACCTTATCAACCTTTCAAGCCCAAGGGAGCCAATCTACTCAAAGTCTGTTGAATCTCTGATAGCTGATCTGAGAAGGTGTGGCGCTTTGGAGATACCCTACCTCGTCACCCATCTCGGCAGCCACCTAGGCGAGGGCCCCGAAGTCGGGTTACGTCGAACTATCTTGGCGATAGACGAGGCTCTCTCGGAGGCAGACAACGAAGTGATCCTCCTTATCGAGAACGACGCTGGGAGCCGTAACGCCACAGGCTCCAAGTTCGAGGAACTGAGGGAGATCCTTGATGGGCTAAGTGACTCGAGCCGCCTAGGTGTCTGCCTTGATACCTGTCACTGCCTTGTCGCCGGCTATGACCTCAGGACAGAGGAGGCTGTAGAAGAGACTCTAGGACGGTTTGACAGCGCAGTAGGACTGAAGCTCCTTGTGCTTGTTCACCTCAACGACTCGAAGGCGCCTCTCGGATCTCACATCGATAAGCATGAGCACATTGGCCTAGGAGTGATAGGCGACGAGGGCTTCAGAAGCATCTTGAGAAGTCCACTCGGCACCAGACCATTAATATTAGAAACTCCCTTCAAGGAGAGGGGAGACGATAGGAAGAATCTCCTTAGGGTGAAGCGACTTGCTGGCTCAATCTGCCTTGAGAGAAGCATCTCTTGATGGTTTCTAGGGGCAAAATGCCGACAGATTTAAAGGGTTGATGTGCTATAGACGGCGTAGTGATGCAATGACGCGAAACCCAAGCGTTATCTACATAGGAAGCAAACCTCCAATGAACTACGTGATGGCGTTGATGCAGGGACTCACCATGAGTGACGCGGGAGAGGTCGTCTTAAAAGCGAGGGGAAGGGCGATCTCGACGGCCGTGGACGTGGCAGAGATTGCAAGACGAAGATTCGTGACGGACCTCCAAGTCTCAAATATCAACATAGGTACAGAGGAACTCGAAGTAGAAGGCGGAGGAACCAAGGGCGTATCCACCATAGAGATAGCCCTCGCAGTCCCTTCGAAGAAGAAGTGACAAGGTCCAACAAAACAACGACCGACGCCATACCTGTGATACGCCACGATCTGTAATTCGGAGGAACCAGACGACAGTTTTTTTTTAATCCACCTCAGCCTCGGAGAGCCGTTCACGAGGCTAAGGTGGGAGACTAGTTATGTATTTAAGGGTGAAAAGAACTTCTTCGTTTTGAGCCGCCCCGGTAGCTTAGCCTGGTTAAAGCGCCTGCTTGGTAAGCAGGAGATCACGGGTCCAAATCCCGCCCGGGGCTCCACCCAACCGTATAGGCTCAGCCAATGATTTGAGAATAGAAAATTAGAATTTGTTTGAAAGAGAAATAAAGAATTGGAGTTATCTTCACTTTTAGGATCTGATTTCTTATTCCAGCCATCTTCCACAAATCTCATTGACCAAGCGAAGGCTTTCCTAAGAAGCTTGAATTTGAGAAAGCAAGGAATAGAGGCAGACGTTTTTGCCGCCTACTTTCTACTTCCAGAGAAAGGGTTAAACGCTGTCTTGAAAGAGGATTAGATTAGAGAATCTCCAGACCATTTCCAGAACTAGCCGAGTAATTCTAAGTCTCGGAAAACTTTATGAGAAAGAGGCTGAGTTTAAGAACAAAGTGATGATTGATACGCTTACTAAACGGGAGATACTTAATAGACTTGGAGAAAAGACCGAACAAATTAAAGGGTACGGCATGAAAAGGATAGGTTTATTCGGTTCATATCTTAGAGACGAGCAGAAAAGAGAAAGCGATTTGGACATTCTCGTCGAGTTTGAAGAGGGGAAGACAACCTTCGATCACTACATGGGCTTAAAGTTTTTCCTAGAAGACTTATTCGGTGTCAAAGTTGACCTAGTTATTCTTGAAGATCTAAAGCCTCAACTAAAACCATACGTCCTAAGAGAGGTAGAATATGCAAAGGAATTACAAAGTCTACTTTGAAGATATCCTTGAGGTTGTTTTTAGGATAGAAGAATATACTAGAGACCTAGGTTTTGAAGATTTTAGAGAGAGTAGGCTTATCAGAGATACAGTTATCAGAAATCTGGAGATAATCGGTAAAGCCGCAAAGAACATACCCATGAATGTCAAAGAAAAACATCCAGAAATAAAATGGAGAGAAATAGCTGGTTTACGGGATATACTCATTCACCGATATTTTGAGGTGAATTTAGCAATTCTCTGGGATATAGTCAAAAACAAACTTCCAGAGTTAAAGAAAAGCGTCTCTAAAATCTTAGAAGAATAAATTTACCACTTCCAAACTTTATGAAAAACGCTTTGGCTTATGCCAGAGTTTCAGCCAAAGAAGAGGCAGAGAAGGAGTAGGCAGATTATCGATTCCCGCCGCGGCTCTTAAACGTGAAAGTGAGACTTACTCGACCAGTCTGACATTAAACTCGCTCTTTGTCAACTTAATATGCATAAAATGAACATCTGTAGTCAGGAGCAACAAGCCTCTTCTCATGCATACTGCAGCTATTACTAGATCAATAGCTGGTACAGGCTTACCTATCTTAAGGAGAGAGACCGCCAACTTCAGAGCCTCATCATAGTCTTCAACCGTAGGATATAGTATGTCAAGTTCTTCGAGGTCTAACGCCTTTGGAAACTCAACGATGTTTAATATGGTTGTAAAGCCTCTAGCCGCCCGCTTTCCGCCTTTTAAAAAATTTATGAGCGCACTTGTATCGTAGAGGACCTCTTCCATTCAAGTTCCCTTGTCCTTTCGTAATGTTCTACAGCCTTCTCTAGGCCTATGGAACTCACATCCAGTTTAGACTCCCTTAACATCTCAGCTAACTCGGCAGAGGAGACGACCCCACGTTCCATAGCCTCGAGTCTCCCCATGTACTCTATTAATGCCTTTCTTAGAACTTCGCTCCACTTCACTTCAGAGTACCTCTTCATTTTTTTATACAGCTCTTCCGGGATGGAAACCGTTATGTTAGGCACGGCTTAGCTAATGCTAAATCACATATTTATGTATTTTCACAGAAACTCGAATTAGCACACATTTGAGAAATACAAGAATATGAACCAAGATGCGAATTTTGCCTGGGCTCCACCTTCTCGGGTCTTATTCCCTTCAATGTCTAAAATCTTGTTCATGGTGTGTTTTTCTACTTTCTCAGGAGAGCGTGCTATATATTACTCTCAGAGGGTTCTAATCTACAATTATCTGGATTCTGGGAAACATGAAAGATTTTATCCACCTGAAATTATTGGCACGAGGACTATCTCTTCGAATTCTGGGTTGAAGTTGAAGATTTGAACCTTTCTCTTGTCGGATGTCAGCGTGTAGGCTATCCAACCCTTCATGAGGTATTGTTTGAATATCCCCTCTGCTCGGCTGACCTCCTTAGGATCGGCCTTCCTCCATGTGACTCTCTCTTCTCCTTCGACATCTTCGTGATACATCAGATCGGCTTTCTTGCCGATTACCCTCAGTTCACCCATAGAGATTCTAACCTTGGCACTGAATATTTAGAGTAAAGTTAGCTTTGTCTATATAATCTTAGGTTTACTCTCTGCGAGAAGTCTTCATTTGACGTTACGGTATTTCTTCTAATCTGTCTATGAACCTTTTGTACCAGCGTTCAAACTCCTCACTTGATGTTACATGGAGCTCTATCGGTGCGTCTAAAGCCCTGTACACCGTCGCTTTAGCCCTGTAGGCTTCTTCTCTGCTCACGCCGTTGACAACCACCAGTATGTCTATATCACTCGTAGCTGTGTATCTACCCTCCAGAACTGAGCCGAATACGTAAACCCTGACATCCTTCCAGAATCTCTCAACGATCTCCTTAACCCTCTTGGCTACCTCCATGTGGTTATCAAGCTGCTCCAACGCCTCCCTACCCGATTCTATGTAGAGGTCAAACCCCTTCGACAAGATCCTTGAACACCTCCTTAACAAACTTCAGCATGCTCCTGACCTCGCTCTCCTCATAGCGTCTGGGGAGGTATCTGGCGCCTATATATGCGTCCTCGATCTTGGTGAGGTACACCATATTGTCAGCATCCTCTAGGATCGATTGAAGACCAGAGGAGATTCTGGAGAGTTCACGGATGAGCCTTATGATGGAGTGGGCTCTGGGGTAGGTGCCTGTCTTGATGAGGAGCTTGTACTTCAGCATTAGTTGGCAATGCTGCTCGATGTTGAAGGCTGCTAAATCTTGGGCGCCCTCCTCAACCAGCCTCTCAGCGTTCTTAAGGAAGGCCTCAGCCCTGTCTCGGAGAACCTCAACCTCCTCGAAAGACATGTTAAGCCCCTTGTACGGAAAGACGGCGACCACTATAAAAAGGGGTAGGAAGACCTCTACCAGACATCTCTAATCACATGTTCAAGATCTAGCTTCCTCAGCGTCTCAGGGAGAGGCTTGCCCGTCTCCTCATCCCAACCCATGAGTAGGTAGTAGTTTCGCAGCATCGTGTCCCAGTGAGGTTTGATGCTTATACCCTTCGAAGGACCATCAACAGGCGTCGAGCCATACCGTTCAGAGGGAGCGTCAAGATCCTTTGTTATGCCTGTTCTGAGATTGAAGACCTTCATCAAGTTGACGGCTCTGAGACCTACCTTCTTCGTCTCTTCCAAGGAGAGATTCCATCCTGTAACTGCGTTCACAGCTTCTGTCAGAAGCGCATGGTTGGCGCCTGAAGGGAAGCGACAGTTGCCGAGGGAATCGATGAAGACTGTGATGCCCTTCGTCAATGCCACGCCTTCTGTCGTTCCGTGCGGGTTGCCCGCGCCAGCGCTGTATGGCGGCACGGCTGACAGCGCTGTGAGCGTCTCGATCGTTCCTGTGTTAGAGACCGCCGTGTCGAACATCTCGCCCCAGGAGGTTCTGTGGTCGTGTCCTCGTGGACTGTTACCTTTCAAGGTGTATATAGCAGCCTTAGCTGCTTCACCCCCGATCTTCAGGGATGCCCGCATGACACCGTTGGCAAGGGTATCGCCGATGCCTTGCCTGTGGGCTATCATGTAGAGGAGTTGCTTTGTAGCCTCGACATTGCCCCAGTTCATCTCTAGGCCATCTACGTCTTGCTTGGTCAGGAGACCACGCTCGTAGCATTCCATCACCCAACCAATGAGCCAGCCTGTCTCATTGACATCAAAACCCAGCCTATCCACGAGGCTGCTGAGCATAGAAGCAGAGTCCACGTTCTTCACATCGATTACTGAGCCCATCGCTGCCAGCTGCTCGTATTCAGGCTCATCTATCTCCTCTCCTACGTATGATCCCTCGGGGATCATCATGATGGTGCTGTGAGTTGCTGGACAAGCCCAACAAGGATTAGGCCTCGGTTTGTAGCGCTCACGCATCGTAGGTTCACTGAACTTCTTTACGTCTTCATCCGATATGTTCCAGATATTCGTCGTGTAATTCTTGATGGGAAGAGTCCCTCTTCTGCTGATGTGCCCGTTGTACACACCTCCTACGGTGCCCCTGAACTTCAGTGCGTTTTCTCTTACGGTGTCGGCTACTGTCCTTACTCTGTCAGGGTGCCTCACCTCAACCCGTCTATTTCCTCGGGAGACGACAATAGCCTTCAACTTCTTTGACCCGAGAACTGCGCCAGGTCCGTTGTGAGAAGCCGAGTGCGCCTTGTCTGAGAAGACACCTGCGAAGAGGCAGAGGTGTTCGCCGGCGGGTCCGATGGAGACCACGCTGGTGTCTTTCTTGCCTGTCTCTTTCTTTATTAGATCAACCACCTCGTAGTTGTCTCTTCCAAGTAGATGACTTGCTTCTCTGAGTTCAGCTTCATTCTCCTTGACGTAAACATATAACCACCTTTTGGCGGCGCCTTGGATGACGATGCCGTCGTATCCTGAGAACTTCAAGTAAGCACCGAAGAGTCCGTTTGCCTGACATGACGTGCAACCTCCAGTGAGTGCGCCCTTCGTCACAAGGGAGAAAGTACCCGTCCCCGGGATCGTGGTGCCGCCTAGAGGACCAGAGGCTAAGATCACACGGTTCGAGGGATCTGACCATGAGACCTTTGGAGAGACTTCGTCGTAGAGGATCTTTACCCCTATACCAGTACCGCCAAGATGCTTTCTCAATGTCTCTTCGTCAAAAACTACTTCAGAGACCCTTTCTATCGAGAGATCGACTCTCAGGAATTTTCCCGCATAGCCGGGTACGTTTGTCTTGGACATGTCTAATCCTTAAGTTGTTCGTTTTGGATGTAAAGCTTTTTGATTCGAGTCTTATATGCGTGAGCTGCGTTTCAGTTCAGTGACAATCATTTGTTTCCATGTCACACAGACTAGTGGTGGTTCTCTACTTGGGTAGATGTTATGATTCTGAGTAACCCCTATAAGTGGCTACTATCTATGAGATTGCACCACCCATGCGGAGCGGCATAGGATTCTCCATATACAGTCTCAGGAGGACCTGGCTAGTTGATCCTCAAGAAGAAGTCCGTCAGCTGAAATAGCTGAGAAAGGTTCGTTTGTAAGCTTCATACAGCCAAGACTCTTCGCCGTTTCAGGACCCAGTTCTACGTCATGGAATTGATAGGAAAGTCATGACCTGTTCTTTAGCCGACGAATTTCGGGCGCTTCTGAAGCATCTTTGGAAGTGAGAGCGGTTTGAAGGGTTTGGCCTCTGTCGTCTTCTCGATCTCAGCTACTAATTCTTTGAGACTCATCTGCCTGATCTCTCCCTGTTTCCTGTCCCTCACAGGCAGCCTGTCCCCATCGATTTCCTTCTCGCCCATCACGATGATGTAGTGTATCCACTCCTTCTCCGCGTCCCTGACTTTCCTCGGCAC
>Ga0315314_1002991_pt1 | contig 13579 bp, 9 predicted proteins | sample TDP9_MG_FD_203631 | JGI IMG/M metagenome (GOLD analysis project Ga0315314, IMG submission 203631) | Freshwater sediment microbial communities from Lake Towuti, South Sulawesi, Indonesia - TDP9 | ecosystem: Environmental > Aquatic > Freshwater > Lake > Sediment | place: Indonesia: South Sulawesi...
CACATCCGGGGGAATCAAGTCTTCTCCGGTGACACAGACATCATCTCCACCACGCTGACACGTGAGTTGATCGCGACGAAGGGTGTGAACGAAATCCGTTGGGATACAGGCAACTCGCCGGAGCAGCTGCATATCTTCGAGGAGCGTCTCAAGACGGAGACTGATGCGAACATGCGCAAAGACATTGCCTTCTGGGTGGCGTACCATCGCAGCATCATCGAATCCCTCGCGACGCTGGAACTCAGATTGCCCAATTGGACGTTCGACAAACGGCTGGTCTTTCACGGCTCGCGGCGGACAGCAGAAGTGATCACCTTCGGCGGAGGCCACACCGAAAGTGATTCTATCCTGTATTTACCTGCCGAGAGGATCGCGTTTATGGGCGACCTACTGTTCATCGGGTGCCATCCCTATCTCGCGGATGGTGACCCGCAGGAGTGGCTACGGAGTCTCGCGCGGATCGAATCGCTCGATCTGGAGACCTTTGTTCCAGGACACGGACCTGTCGGTACCGCGGACGATCTCGCGCTCATGCGCCAGTACATAACTGAACTGGAGGCGCTGGCGGCTGAAGTGGTTAAAGCGGAAGGATCGGCTGATCAAGCGGCTGAACGAGCAATCCCTTCGCGATTTGAGATGCGGCTCTTCGCCCGTTTCTTTCCGACCAATATGCGGTTTCTGCACGAGCGCATATCGAAAGCGCGACGATGTCAAATTCTGAAATCCTAGACAAGCTTTGTTTCTTGATGCATCAGCCACTTAACGTCCAACAGGACCCTTTTGATCCGTAGCTTTGGCGAATCACAGCTGTACGGTTTGATCTCTGTACACGTTGTTTGAAATGCGTTAAGGCATGCCCTGAGGGAGCCATTAAGGTTTCTTGGTAGATGCTCGCTCGCAAATTTTTCGCGAAATCGAAGTTACCTGCTACAACGAGGTTTTCCAATAGGGCAAACGTCTATACATCTTGTACATTCAATGTAGCTATGTGGAGTAGGTTTGTCAACAAGCTTTCTTTCCAATCTTCTCACGTCGTCGGCAACATCCGATGAGTAGGGGCTTTCCGCGGAATAGGTCATACAACGGTTTATTTTTAACCTGAATGGTTCTAGTGCCCTAGTCGGACAGGCAGTGACGCAATTTTCACAATCTCCGCATAAATCCTCCTTATAGGGTTCGTCTATGTCAAGTTCCGCTGTTGTCAGCATTGAGATCAGTCTTACTCTCGGTCCGTAGCTTGGAGTAACTAAAAGTGTACTTTTCCCTTGACAACCAAGACCGCATTTAACAGCAGCCGTCTTGAGAGGGATGCTAAGCGAAAATAAAGATTCGAAGCCTCTCTTTTCAAGATAGTCGACAACCATCCATGCTTTGTTCTTTATGATCTCATAATAGAATTGGTAATGTTCCAATTGCTCATTGGGCATATGCATTCCATAACCTCGCCAATTCGGCGAATCGACAGCCAGATTGAAAGCATTGTCCCAGGCATTGAAAGCCATCAATATCACGGATTTGACCATTGGCAACTCCTCCTCCGGCGAACGCAGATTGCTAATCTCGCCTACCCATCCGTAAGGCAGATCACGGAGCATGTCTGGATTCGAAATGCCAACAGATACAAACCCGACCTCGATTGCTTTCTGCTTGAGATCTTGCGTTAAAGTCATTGTTCGATCTCCTTTCAAGCGAAACGGATGATTATGAAGGTATAGCGAAATAAAGTTTCTACTGTCAAATGACGGCACGGCTATGTTGGATCAGTATGACATTCGCCGTTGCCAGCGATGTAAGAAAGACAGGGATCGTACCAAGAGGAAGCTCGGTCAGCTTAGCAAATCTTAAAAGTGTTACACCGAATGTTGTAGAACGCCCGCTTCCAAGAGTGATTGAGCATTGACGGAACTGGCTAGCAGAGTGCTCGAAGGAACTAAGAAAGCCTTGAGCATGGCCTCGAGTCTAGTCGAAGAAGCACTCAATAAACTGGGAAGAGAGGCATCTGTCTCCTTTCCCGAAACGAACTATTCTCTCCCCGCGATCTACGGCTTGTTGGGAACGCGTGTTGAGAACGTCGATGAACTTGTGAGGGTTCTCTCTACACTGAACGAAGGAGTAAAGAAGGAACTCACGACTGAGGGTATGCTCTCTAACGGGATGATTACGTTGATGGCCTTCGAATTGGCTGAAGGCGCGAGATACGCTCTTGAAAAGGAGCCTTACAGAGATCCCTACGTCGGTTTCGTAACAGACGCACTCTTCAGAAGAGTAAGCCTAGGTCTAGCTGACGGAACCATACCAGGAATTGTCGTAGTCAGGGGTGAAGCTGAAGATGAGCATTCAGCAGCCCAACTCGGAAGAGAGATAAGGAGTAGAAGTCTCCTCGGCCTCTTATCCGGACGAATAATCGATCAGATGCAGAAAGCTGGAGTGACGTTCGGGCTAGATCAGAACCTCCTTCCTTTGGGCGATGAACCATCATCCTTGATACACGCTGTAAACCTAGCGGTCAGGGCTTCTCTAATGTTTGGAAGCATCGAACCCGGAATGAAGAATGAACTTACTCGATACTTGAAGGAGCGGGTTCCAGCATTTGTAGTCTCACTGGGAAAGCTCGATGATCTGACGCTTGCAGTAGGTATTGGAGCGATCGCATTAGGGCTTCCGGTGGTCACAGATCAAGTCGTAACAGAGATTCCAGGCGCTTTGCTATCGAGACCGGGCTATAGAGTGCTCGTCAGCTCGGGGTGTACTCTGAAAAAGATTAGAACGAGAGTTGTTGTAAAGCCGCCGATTCCTGTGGACTACGGTCCGGCATACGAGGGAAAGAGTGTACGGAAAGAGGAGATGTACGTAGAGTTCGGTGGAGGTCGAAGCGTTGCATTTGAATTGGTGCGAAAGAGGAGGCCTGAAGAGATCGTCGATGGGGCTGTGAACGTACAAGGCCTCGACTTAGCAGATATGTCCGAGGGAAAAGCCCAAGCTTTCGGCATGATCGTTGACGTAGCTGGGGCCAAATTTGAGAAGGACTTTGAGCCTGTCTTTGAACGCCGGCTGCATCAGTTCCTGAATAGAGCCGAAGGCATAATGCACTTGGCTTCTCGCGACATAGTGTGGATTCGGATTAGTAAAGAGGCCTTCAAGAAAGGATTTCGAATCTCGAACCTCGGCGATATTGTAGTAACTATGTTCCGTGCAACATTCCCAGCGCTGGTCGATAAAGTTCAAGTCACCATCCTGACGGACGAGAAGAAGGTTCAAAAATCAATTCTAGAAGCGAGAAGGTTCTATGAAGAAAGGGACAGGCGCATGAAGGAGCTAACTGAAGATAACGTACATGTATTTTACGGATGTTCCCTCTGCCAATCCTTTGCCCCCGTTCATGCATGCGTAATTACACCCGAGAGGATAAGCCTCTGCGGAGCAACCACATGGATGGATGCAAAGGTTTCGCATAGCATCGATCCACAAGGTCCGAATTTTGAAGTCCCCAAAGGAAAGTGTCTCGATCCCGTGAAGGGCGAATGGGAGGGGGTAAACAGGAAAGTCTATGAAAGATCACATAACACAGTTGAAAGAGTCTTCCTTCACAGCATGTTCGGCTACCCACACACCTCCTGCGGCTGCTTCGAAGCGATAGTGTTCTACATCCCGGAAGTTAACGGCATGGGCATCGTTGACAGAGAATCCAAAGGGCCAACGGTCAACGGGATGTCTTTCTCGGCTATGGCGGGATTGGCTGGAGGCGGGAGACAGACTGAAGGCTTCCTAGGCATAGGGGTAAACTATATGCGATCGAGAAAATTCCTCCAAGCAGACGGAGGATGGAAGAAGATCGTGTGGTTACCGCGTAAAATGAAGGAAGCAATGAAAGAAGCGATACCGCCTGAATTGTATGACAAGATAGCGACCGAGGAAAACGCCAAGAGCTTGGAAGACCTTAAGCGTTTTCTCAAAGAAGCAAAGAGCATTTTGGATTAACACAGCAATCATTAAAGCTCTCACAGAATATTATGGGTTGAAACAGTCAGAGGAGATGTTGCGAATGCCCGAGTCAGGAAAATGCCCTCGATGCCAGGAAGAGTGCGTCGAGCTCGGAGTGCCAATAATAAAAGTCGGCAAGACGCGCGAAACACGAGTTCGCGTGCTTGAGTGCCCGAAGTGCCTACTCGTATTCTACGAGGCTTCGAAAGAATAGACGAATATCAAGTGAGGAAAGCGAACTCTTTGTCTTCCATATTGGATGACGCTAGCCAGTAGCCGCAAATGAAAGAGATCTAAGTGGATTGCGATGACGGAGGACCTCTACCGACTCCTAAGACCAAAGTTGGAGCTTCCATCCATCAGATACCCTGGCAGAATAAGCATAGTGCAGCTAGGAGCCACCTCGCAAGAGGGAGGGATGCGCAAACGCTCGGTCAAGATTGGAGGCGACATCGATTTTCCATTCTTCGCTCTGGAGGCGCCGACAGCTGTCGGACCTGCTGTCGCAATGGAGGTCTTCGACAAACCTCTGGGAGTTCCTACGCCTGTTCGAGAGAGTTTAGGTAGCGCAGCTGAAGACCCAATAGAGTGGGCGAAAAAATGTGCACGAGAATGTCCGATTGATGCTATCGCTCTGCGACTCGTGAGCTCAGACCCTGCACTTGACGATAGGTCCTCGGAAGAATGTGCCCAGCTAGTCAAACATCTCCTCGACGAAGTAGATCTACCTCTAATAGTCTTCGGCTCAGGGAATGATCAGAAAGATCCTGCCGTCCTAGAAAGAGTAGCAGAAGCTGCCGAGAAAGAAAGGGTCTTACTATCAGCAGCTACCTTGAAGAATGACTACAAGAGAATCGCGCATGCCGCTGTACACTACGGCCATTTGATCCTCTCTAGGACAGAGTGCGACCCCCCTTCACAAAGAATCTTGAACGAACATCTTCTCGAGCTCGGCTTGAACCCAGATCAGATAGTTATGGATCCAACGACCGCTGCGCTAGGATATGGCATTGAATACTCAATCTCTATAATGGAACAACTTAGACTCGACGCACTCAAAGGTGATAAGAGCGTCCAGATGCCGATCGCAGCCATTACAAGCTACGCTTGGAATGCTCGAGAAGCGTGGAGTGAGGACGAGAAGCTTGGCCCGATACGGGTTCGAGGTCCACTCTGGGAGACTCACACCGCGACCTCACTTTTTCTTGCTGGTGCTGGCCTTTTCATAATGCTCCATCCAGATTCAGTGAGGCAGTTCAACAAGGTTCTTTCGGAAATCTTTCCAAAGAATGCACAAAGTCGCCTGGATGGTTGAGGCATGTCTCGCTGGCTTTCTCCATTGGTGGTATACAATTCCCTACCGAAGAAGAATTGCAACGACTGTGGGGTGCCAACATGCCTTGCCTTTGCGGTTAAACTCATTGAGGGCGCTGTCGAACTAGATGCTTGCCCTCACCTCACGGATCAGCAGAAGAATGAAATCGAGCAGATGATTCTTCCTCCGGTTAGGAAAGTGGTTTTCGGCAAGAGAAAAACGGTGGCGGTCGGTGGTGAAAGGGTTCTCCATCGACATGAGTTGAGACTGCACAATCCTACGGCCATCGCGTTGGACTTAGACGACTCTGAGCAAGACGAAGTCATTAAGGCAAGACTCCAGTCGATAAACGAGTTTAGAATAGAACGCGCAGGACAAACTCTCGGAATAGATGCAGTCGCTTTGTTAGGCACCTCGAAGAGTCCCGACCGCTTGCGAAAGGTAGTGAAGACTGTAAGTGAAGGCAGCAACCTACCTATTATTCTATGTTCTTTGAATCCGGAGGTATTGCAAGCCGGTTTAGAAGAAGTCAAGGACGATAGGCCAATCTTGTACTCAGCGGCAGCTGAGACTCTTGAGAGATTCATTGAACTGTCGAAAGAGTTCAAATGCCCGATTTGCCTCACCTCCGAAGACTTGGCTGAATTGAGAGCGATGGCCAGAAAAGCAATGAATGAAGGCGTCAGCGTTCTCCTTGCTCCGACAACGCCAGTAACCAACCTTCATGAGGCGCTGCTGAAGCTTGTGACGATCAGACGCGCAGCGATCGAACATAAATATCAGGAGCTAGGTCACCCGATCATAGCATTTCCGATATCAGAACCATACTCTAAGGAAGAGAGATGGCGTGATTCAGTTGTAGCTTCCATGTTGATGATGCGATACGCGGACATCTTGGTCACACATTCTCTCGAGATACCTCTGTTACTGCCAGTGTTTACGTTACGTCAAGCTATCTACAGCGACCCGAGGTATCCGGCTTCAGTGAAAACTGGACTCTACACGTACGGCGCGCCAGATTCTCACTCTCCAGTTCTAATGACGACTAACTTCGCTTTAACGTACTATTTGGTCTCTGGAGATATCTCAGCCGCGAGAATCAGTTGTTTCCTACTCGTTGCAGATACACAGGGCATGTCCGTTCTGAACGCGGTAGTAGGCAGACAGCTAACGCCTCAGGTTGTCAAAGATCTTATCCTTCAGACGCAGATTGAAGAGAAGGTTACGCATCGGAAACTGGTAATTCCAGGGCTCGCAGCAAGACTGAGTGGCGATATTGAGGATGCCACAGGATGGCAGGCCATTGTCGGACCAGAGGAGTCTTCAGAGATAAGGAGTTTTCTTGAGAAGACTGGTTGGACAAAATAATCGCAACATTCGATGAAAGAGCAAAAAGGCATATTGCCTACGCTAAAATTTTTATTTTGATCCTGTCTTGCGCTAGGTTTCTTTTTTTTTGAAATTGGATTCGATTTGGGGAGAAGCATTAAATACGGCTGTCCAACCATTATGTGCCGAACCTAGTGGAATTTCGGAAGCTGGTGCTTTGATCTGTCGAAGCGAGCTCTTCATATGAAAGTTAAAGAATTGAGAACTGACGTCGGCGTCGTAAAGGATCTCGAGTTATCATTTGGCAGAATCTTTGAAGAGACTTGGACCGAGCCTGTAGGTATTACGCCTTTCCCAGCGGTCACAGATTTAAGGGCTTGGGACATGAAACTGCTGGAGAGATACAAACCCTTCTACATGCCGTTCTGCGATGTCTGTTGCCTCTGCACAATGGGTAAGTGCGATCTCTCCCGAGGGAAAAGAGGTGCTTGCGGACTCGACATGGCAGCTCAGCAGTCACGAATAGTGTTGCTTGCATGCTGCATAGGAGCTGCCACACATGTAGCTCATGCGAGGCATCTGGTTGAGCACTTGGCGGATCATTACGGTAGGGATGCCCCGATAGACGTTGGCGGTTTCAATGTTGAGGTGGAAGCCCCTATCACGAGGCTAGTTTGCGGTATTAGGCCTAGGAAGATAGGGGACCTTGAGGATGTGCTTGACTATCTTGAGGGCGAGATTGTTCATCTACTCTCAGCAACGCACACTGGCCAAGAGGGTAGTGAACTCGACTTTGAATCGAAGGTCTTTCACGCAGGCATGATCGATCATGTTGGCCTTGAGGTCGCTGACATAGCGCAAATAGCTGCCTACGGCTTCCCGAAGGCCGATCCTGACGCACCTCTAACGGAGATAGGTTTCGGAGCCATAGACTCGGCGAAACCAGTTGTACTGGTCATAGGTCACAATGTTCCCCCTTCAGTCGCAATAGTCGACTACCTGAAGAAGAATAGGATCTACGGATCAGTTGAAGTGTGCGGATTGTGTTGCACAGCTCATGACTTGACAAGGTACGAACCGACAACAAAGATAGTTGGGCCCATCTCATGGCAGTTGCGATTCATAAGAAGTGGAGCCCCTGACGTAATTGTGGTTGATGAGCAATGCATTAGGGCAGACTCACTTGTGGAGGCCCAGAAGATACATGCGCCGCTCATAGCGACTAGCGACAAGAACTGCCTCGGATTGCCGGATAGAACGCATGATCCAGCGGACGAGATTGTATCAGATCTGGTTGAAGGAAAGGTTCCCGGAGTTCTCATCCTTAATCCTTCTAAGGCTGGGGAGGTCGTAGTAAAAACCGCTCTGAAGATCACTCCTAAACGCAACAAGTTCAAGAACATTCCGAATATTGATGAAATGATAGATGGGGCGAAGAAATGTAGGAAATGCGACGATTGTAGGCGTGCTTGTCCAAATGACTTGCCGATAGTTGAAGCCCTAAGCAAGGTCGCAGAAGGCAAGATCGAGCAGCTTGCTGAGCTACTCGATAGATGCATCGGCTGCGGGAGATGCGAGAGCGCCTGCCCAGTGAAGCTTCCTATACACAGCTACATGGAGAGAGCTGCTGAAAAGAAACTGAAAGAAGAGAAGTTCAAGATTAGAGTCGGCAGAGGCGCAATCCAAGACATCGAGATTAGGCACGTAGGCAGCCCGATAGTATTAGGAGAAATCCCCGGGGTCGTAGCGTTCGTCGGGTGCGCCAACTATCCTCACGGAGGAGATGAAGTGGCAAAGATGTGCGAGGAATTTGCCAAGAGGCGATACATTGTGACAGCCTCCGGTTGCTCGGCAATGTCTATCGCGATGCACAGGAATGACGAGGGGAAGACCCCATACGAGGAGTTTCCCGGGGCTTTCGACGCCGGCTGCCTTACAAACGTAGGGTCCTGCGTGTCCAATTCTCACATCGCTGGAGCAGCAATAAAGATCGCAAGCATATTCGCTAAACGCAATCTACGCGCGAACTATGAAGAGATCGCTGACTATATTCTCAATCGAGTTGGCGCTGTAGGTGTAGCGTGGGGCGCGATGTCTCAGAAGGCTGCGGCTATCGCTAGCGGATTCTGGCGACTGGGCATCCCAGTGGTTGTCGGACCCCACGGAGCGAAGTATAGGCGTATGCTACTCGGTAGGAAAGACCGTCAGGAGGACTGGTATGTCTATGATGCTAGAACTGGCAATCGGGTTTACGTCGGTCCAGCACCTGAACACCTCTTTTACGCCGCCGAGACCAAGGAAGAAGCGACAGTTATGATTGCGAAGCTCTGTATGAGACCGAATGACACTACCAAAGGGCGTGCGATTAAGCTTACACATTACATCGATCTACACAAGAGGCTGTATGGAACTGTACCTGATGATGTCGAACTATTTGTGCGGACGATCGCTGATATTCCGATAACGATGAAAGACGAGATAATGAATCTTCTCGAGAAGAAAGGATGGAAGGAAGGCGCAGTCCCTGATCCAACCCTACTTCCGAGGCTGATTAGGAAGAGGAAAGAGTAGGAATGGCAGTAGCAGAGCCTTGGCAGAAGGCGGAGATCCCTGGCCCGCTGAAAGCCTCAGTCATCACGAAGCCCGAGGTCGTTGCTGCAATGTTGAAGAGGGCTAGGCGTCCCTTACTGGTTGTTGGGCATGAGGTCGCTGAGACGGAGTTTGGCAGCGAGAACGTTGTTGACTACTTCGTTCGCATCGCCAAGGCAGGTACAATACCTGTGGTGGCTACAGCGCATATTTTTCCCGAGTTTGTGAAGAGGAATCTTAAACCAGCCGCTTGGATGCCGGCTGTAGATATTGCGAATCGACTTAAAGATCCAGACTGGAAAGGTTTCGACGGAAAGGGTAATTATGATCTTCTTCTAATCGCCGGGATCCCATACCATATGGAATGGGTTATTCTCTCAGGACTAAAACATTTCTCGCCCGACTTGAAGACCATCTCTCTGGATAGGTATTATCAACCTCATGCAACTTGGTCTTTTGCAAACGTTCCAGTCAAAGATTGGTGTGGCAATCTCGAGATGATTGTGAAGCTTCTAGGAGGAAAGTAAGAATGTCCATGTTTGAAGATATCCCTGTTGGGGTCGGAGTAATATATGAAGGAGAAAGAATTCGAAAACCGGACATGTACGTTGAGTTTGGGGGCCCAGATATCGAGAAGAAATTTGAACTGACGAAAGTCAAAGGCCTAAACAACGTTGAGGATGGAAAGATAACTGTCGTCGGCCCGGATATCAAAGACTTGAAGTTAGGCGGAAGCTACCCATTCGGAATCTACATCGAAGTAGCGGGAAAACAGCTGGAGCCGGAGCTCGAAGGAGTCATAGAACGCAGAATCCATGCTTACAGCAACTACATCGAGGGCTTCATGCATCTCAATCAAAGATACGACATCTGGATAAGACTTGGGAAGAGATCCTACGAGAGAGGCGTTAACTCACTCCAAGTCATAGGGAAGGTGCTTCAGAGGCTATTCAAGAGTGAACTGCCGATAATAGAGAAGATACAGATAACCTTCATAACCGACCCGAAGAAAGTTGAAGAGATGTGGGTCGAAGCGAAGAAAACCTATGACGCCCGCGATGCAAGAGCACGAGGTTTGAAAGACGAGGAGGTAGACTCGTTCTATGGATGTACTCTATGCCAATCTTTTGCACCGACCCATGTCTGTGTCATTACGCCTCAACGATACGCTAATTGCGGGGCAATAAGCTGGTTCGACGGAAGAGCCGCAGCGAGAGTGGATCCGAAAGGTCCAGTCTTCAAGATCGAAAGAGGCGAACTCTTAGACCAACTCAAAGGAGAATTTAGCGGAATCAATCAAGCTGTAAAAGAGAAATCTCTCGGCGAGGTAACTCGCGTTCACTTGTACACAGCCTTCGGTTTTCCTCACACTTCATGCGGCTGCTTCGAAGGGACAGCCTTCTATATACCTGAGGTGGAGGGCTTGGGCGTTGTACATAGAGACCACAAAGGTGTGACAGTGAATGGCCTTCCATTCTCTACGATGGCCGACTCAACTGCGGGGGGGAGGCAGGTTGACGGCTTTCACGGGATCTCCATTGAATACATGAGATCCCCGAAGTTTCTTCAAGCAGACGGGGGATGGAGCAGGATTGTATGGATGCCAGCGGTGCTCAAAGAACGTGTTAAAGACTTTATTCCAAAGGAAGTCGTTGATAAGATATCGACGGAAAATGACGTGAAGACAGTCGAAGAATTGAAGAGATTTCTAGAGACCAAAGGCCATCCCGTAGTTCAGAGGTGGGAGGTTGCGCCAGCCGAAGCTCCTTCGGCGGAAGAGAAAGAGGAGGTCCCAGCCGTGCCTCTCACTACAGTTCCAACAATGCCTATCGCTGGCGGTGGGTTCAAGATAATCTTGAAGAAGGCGAGAATAAGCGCTAAGAAAATGGTTATTCGAACGGTGAGGAAGAAGGAGTGACTTGCTGTGGGAGAAGAAGAGGAAAAAGACGAAAGTAAGACGTTAAGATTCAGCCCGAAACTACTCGAACTTCTAGCGAAATTCCAAGAGATTGAACTGGAGGATGTAGACCTTGAAGTTGATGAACTGGAGCTCTGGATTCAACCCAGCGCAGGGGTAGTTGCCCCAGCAAAGCTTGTGACCCCGACAAAGGCTAAACCGGGGAAGATTGTTGAGCTTGACTTCAAGCCGCCTGCAATGGAGTACCTGGGAAAGATAGTTGAAGTGAAGATTGGCGCGACGAAGAGCGAAGGCGGGACACGTGGAAAGACGGTAACTGTAGGCGGCGAGAGAGTTCCAGCATACTATCTATTCGAGGGCATGATGCCTCATCTTCCGGTATTGTCTCTCGATGTCTTCGACACCAAGATCCCTCTAGCAAAGCCGGTCAAGATGCATGTTGAAGATGTCCTCGAAGACCCTGCAGCTTGGGCTAAACGGTCAGTCGAGAAATTCGGCGCTGAAGTGGTGAACCTACATCTCGTCAGCATAGATCCGTTGGTGAAGAATACCTCGCCTAAAGAAGCTGCCAAGACCGTGGAGAACGTGCTACAAGCAGTCGATGTACCCTTGGCGGTGGGAGGCTGCGGCGACCCACGCAAGGACCTTGAGGTATTCGAGAAGGTGGCTGAAGTTGCTCAGGGAGAGAGACTCCTTTTCAACTCGGTCACTCTAGATATGAATATTAAACGAGCGGCAGAAGCGATCAAGAAATACGGGCATGCGGTAATCGCGTTCACTGCGATGGATCTGAACAAAGCGCGAGAGTTGAATCGTAGATTATACGAGATTCTTCCTAAAGAAGAGATAGTTATAGACACGACGACAGCAGCCCTCGGCTACGGTTTAGATTATGCTTTCACAGTGATGGAACGTACACGTCTAGCCGCCTTAATGGGTGACCCAGAACTGCAGCATCCGATATCGTCTGGAACAACTAATGCTTGGGCGGCTAGAGAGGCATGGTTGAGGATGGACCCGCAGTGGGGACCACGTGAATTGAGAGGCCCGATATGGGAGACAGTGACAGCTCTAACTCTTCTTCTCACGGGCGTCGATTATTTCATGATGATGCATCCCGCGGCTGTGAAGACTGTCAGGGATACTGTTGCGGAACTTATGAGCGCGAGTAAGGCGGATGCGTCGAAGATTGTCGATTGGGTAACGATGAAAATCTAAGAGGAGGATGGAATCAACGCCGAAGAAAGAACTCAGTCCAATAGATGTCTACAAGCTTCTTCCAAAGACGAATTGTAAGGAGTGTGGTGAAGAGAACTGCATGGCGTTCGCGACGAAGCTGGTCAACAGGGAGGCTACTTTGCAGCAGTGTCCGCCCCTCCTGCAAGAGAAGTTCGAGGAAGCCTTTGCGAGGCTTTGGGAGATGCTGAAGCCGCCGGTTAAGGAAATCGTGATCGGTTCAGGTGAACGTGCTGCCAAAATAGGCGGCGAACTTGTAATGTACCGTCACGAGTTCACGTACTTCAACCCTACAGCTGTCGCCATCGATGTCACAGATGAGATGCTTGAAGATGAGCTTCTGAAAAGAATAAAGGACATCGAGAACTTTACCTACTCTTACATAGGCCAAAACCTGAAACTCGATGCTATCGCGATCCGGTCGACGAGCAACGATCCCGAGAGATTCAAGCAGACGGTCAAGAAAGTCATCGAGAATACGAAGCTTCCAATCGTACTTTGCTCTTTCAACCCGAACGTCATCGAATCTGGACTTGTTATAGCCGCCAATAATAAGCCTCTCATCTACGCAGCGACCAAGGACAACTGGAAAGAAATGGCCGAGCTTGCTTTAATGTACAACTCTTCTCTCGCAGTTTTCGCTCCGAACGACCTGAAGCTCTTAAGGTCTCTAGCGAAAACTCTGCTGGAATTCGGAGTTAAGGATCTTGCTCTCGATCCAGGGACTTTCCCAAATGAAGGTCTAGGCGAGACTATCAGCAATTTCACCATGCTCCGTAGATCAGCATGCAAAGAAGAAGATGAACTTCTCGGATTTCCGCTGATCGGGGTTCCGTTGGTCGTTTGGTCGAATAGAGAGGAAATGCCTGAGATATTCAGTTGGAAGGAAGCTTGTCTTGCTTCAATGTTAATTTCTAGATATGCCGATCTACTGATAATGCACAGCTTCGAGGGCTGGGTTCTTCTCCCAACAGTGATACTGAGACAAAACCTGTACACCGACCCGAGAAAACCTGTCGCTGTTCAACCTGGATTAAAGATGTTCGGAGCGGCGGATGATAACTCGCCTCTCTTATTCACCTCGAATTTCGCCTTAACATACTATACGGTTGCTTCAGACATAGAATCAGGAGGAGTCACTTGTCATCTTCTTGTGGTTGATACAGAGGGCCTTTCGGTGGAGAGCTCCGTCGCTGGAAGAAAATTGACGG
>Ga0315314_1002992_pt1 | contig 13575 bp, 15 predicted proteins | sample TDP9_MG_FD_203631 | JGI IMG/M metagenome (GOLD analysis project Ga0315314, IMG submission 203631) | Freshwater sediment microbial communities from Lake Towuti, South Sulawesi, Indonesia - TDP9 | ecosystem: Environmental > Aquatic > Freshwater > Lake > Sediment | place: Indonesia: South Sulawesi...
TCCGATCCTATCTGTGGGGTTGGTTGTAGCCGGTGCAAGATGCGCTGGGCTGGCGACCCCGATAGCTCCTGGAAACACTGCGCTGACATCGAAGATGTACATGTGTGTTCGGCCAGTTAGGCCATGGGCTAGGAGAGGGTCGGAAACGGGCGGTAGATATCCTTTCTCCGGAACTAGTACGCTGCGGGCTATTGTGGCTGCGTTGAGGACGCTGGTCGCATAAGCAGCGCTTGATGCGTGGGCTCCAGTGGTTGTGTAGTGTACCATAATGTAGGCATTGTTCACCCATGAGGTTAGTCCGGTCACCCCGAACGCGCTGTCTTCAGTGTGATCGGTGTCTATCTCCAGATCTATCGCTTGTTGAATATCAGCCTCGAAGGACTGGTAATTGCCAGCAAGCCACGCTATAACGGCGTCTGGATGGACGGATGGCGCTCTGTAGCGCGTCGGCAGCTTTTCGGGGCGGAAGAGCGCGTCAAGGGCATAGGTTGCAGCCTGCCTGAGACTCAGAGAACCAGCTTCAAAATCCTCCAGTATTCCAGAGAATCTGTCTTGTGTTTCGACTTGCTCAACTTGAGTATAATCCACACTTGAACCAAGATTCGGCTGTCGCGTGAAGGGCAACGATGTAACGAGTAGAAGCGCAAAAGCGAGTACCAGAGACAAACCTAAGGTATAGTTCTTTCTCATTTTTCTCTTTCTCCGCAAACTCCCAGAGTTTGCATTATCTCCTTAATACTGTTTCTATATAATATTTATGAAACATATCTCCCAAGATTCTAGATAAAGCTTCTAACTGGTAAGCCGACCATTTATCGAATTACCTCACGTTGTTGTTTATGGAGAATTCTTTTATGTCTTGTGAAAGAGTTGGTTGGGATTTTCTATAGAAGTTTGAGCAAACGCTTTTGGGTGTAAGGCTAAAAATAACTGATAAAACCTTCATGAGGGAAATTTTTCTAGAACTTTTGGAACTTTTGTATAGAAACTCTCTCTAGATGTTTCTTTCAAATGTTTTATATAATTAAAGGGAATTATCTATTTTTTATTGTTGAGGGAGAGGAGAGACCACTGCTGGTTTTCTTGAAAACGTGTGTATTTGTTGAACTCTTCGACAGAAGCATTTTCTCTCTTTCTTGTCAATTGGAGGTGGCTGTCTGATTTGAAGGGGTTGATGTGTGAAGAGGCTTAGGAATTTGGTTTTTGTTTTTTCTCATCCGCTTCCTTCAGGAGGGGATTGAGCAGTGGATTTTGTTGAGTGGCAGGCTTTTGTGAAGGAGGTTAGACAGCAGTGGGGTCTGCTTTGGCTGAATCGCATCGATGACAGGGTGAGGGCTGAGGGTGTGGCGGATGGGGATTATTCTTTGTTGTTTGTTGATAAGGGAATGGTGATTTTGGCTACTAGAGATTTTAGGATGCCTGATCTGCGCGAGATTTTGGAGCTGCATAGACCAGCTGAGGTTTTTAATGCTGTACAGCCGCCTCCTTCTGTTGGTGGTTGGAGAAAATTTGTTAGGGAAACGGTGAGTCAGTCGAGACCTCGTAGAAAGAGGAGGGCTGCGCCTCTCGAGTTGCGAAAGCCGGATGGTCAGCAGAAGAAGAAGGGCGGTAGAGGTTGGCTGCACAGAACCTAAGCGCGATCTGACACAATGGTTTGTTGTGTTTTCAGGCTTTCTTGGGAAAACAGTTTTCTGGGTTGCTGTCGTGTGAGGGTTGGGTTTGAGCAAGTACAGGAGTAAATTGAAGATTATTTCGGACATTCTAGTGGTAGCTAGAAAGGGTGCTAAGCGAACTCAGATAATGTATCAAGCCAATTTGAGTTACAGACTTATGAACCAATATTTGAGGGAGGCTTTAGGTGCTGGTCTGCTCGAGCGTGTCAATGGAAATCTTTACTGTGTCACCTCGTCTGGTGAAGAGTTTCTGAGAAGGTGTTTTGAATTTTTCGAGCAGAGCAGGAAGCTTGAGAAAGAGACCAAGGAGGTTCAGGTTTCTAAGGCGTTTTTGGAGAAGATGTGCTCTAACAATATGAGGGAGGAGAAAGACTCTGACTATTTTGTGAGCAAGAGGTTGCAGAAGAAAGTTCAGGTGTGAATATAGTTATGGTTCAACTATCAAATGTGGGCAAACTCTGCTTGGTGGCTGTTATTGTTTTATTTTGTTTTGTTATTGTTGTTTCTCCCGTTGATGGTGAGACGACATCTGAGGAAGCGATAGCAGCGATTGCTGAAGCAGAGGAAAATCTAAGGGTGGCTTACAGTAGCGTGTTGGAGGCTGAAAAGGCAGGAGCAAATGTTTCTGGTCTGCTGGTTAAATTGAACAGTGCCGTTGATTTTGTCGACAGTGCCAATGGTTTTTACGAGAGGGGTGATTTTGCAGGTGCGGTTCAGAACGCAACTATGTCTTCGCAGTTGAGTGAACAGGTGATGGTGGAGGCGCCTTCCTTTAGGCGGTTGGCTGTTTCTGATGCCGCTTGGCGTTTTGGTTGGACGGTGTTTGGGTCTGTTGTCGGTGCTATTGTTATTGGGTGTTGTGGTTTTTTGGGTTGGGGGGCTTTCCGGAAGCGGTACTTGCGAAAGATGTTGAAGTTGAAGCCTGAGGTGTCTGTTGATGAATCTTGAAGATTATAAAATGACTTTCATGTCGGCAAGTCTGATTTTGGTTTTGATTGCTTCGTCGCCGACTGTTGCCTTGCTTCTTCCGCCTGGTGGTGAGCGGTTTACTGAGCTTTGGGTTTTGGGTTCGGGGCACATGGCGGAGGACTATCCCTTCAACGTGCGTGAGGGAAAACAGTATAAAGTTTATGTTGGAGTGTCCAATCACTTGGGCAGTTCGGCGTACTATGCGGTCTATGTGAAGTTTAGGAATCAGACTCAGTTGCCCCCCAACGCCACTAGTTCTCAACCTAGTGCCCAGCCTTCAATTCGTGATTTTCGTGTGTTTGTTGCTAACGATGGAACTTGGGAGACGCTTGTCACGTTTTCGATTTCTCAGCTTTCGTTTTTGAATCGCACTGTGTTGGTCAAGCGTATTGTGGTTAACGGTGTTGGTTCTCCTGTTAATTATAGGTCAAGATGGGATTCGACTGATAAAGGGTTCTTTTTTCAGCTATTCTTTGAGCTTTGGCTCTATGACCTAGCGTCGAGCAGGTTTAGTTTTCACAACCGCTTTGTGGGAATTTGGCTTAACATGACGAGATGACATTCATCACGTTAAGAAGATTATAGAACACTTGTGTTATGGTTCCACTAGATTTTATATGTTCGTTATGGATTTTTATAAGCGTCAAATTGGAGGTTTGAAAAATGAAAAAGTCTTTAGTGTTTGCCTTGGCTTTTCTGTTGTTTCTTTTGTCTCCTTTGGGCATAGCAAAAGCTTCCTCCGGTGCCTCTGAAGTTTCCGTTGAAGAGTTAGTGAAGAATTCTCAAGCATTCAATGGGCGTTTTGTAACCTTGCAAGGTTTTCTTGTTGTGGAGCAGCTTTTTGCCAAACCAACCGTACACTATTTGAGAGACAACATGGACAACATGGTTCGACTTCGGTTCTCCAATGCCGTGAACCTAGTTAACTACGCGGGCTGGAGGCTGGAGGTTGATGGTGTTTTCACTGAGGGTAACAAGGAAATGCAGCTGTGGGTAAATGAGCTGACGCCACTCGAAGAGGGCAATGCTCAGAGTCTGGGTGTCACGGGGGCACAGAATACAATAGTGGTCATGGCGGACTTCAGTAACAGGGAGAACACCATCAGCGAAGGTGGAGTCTACAGAATGATATTCAACGATATGAATGGGTACTACATGGAAGTTTCCTATGATCTCCTTTACGTAACCGGAGCTTGGTCTGGATGGTACAAAGTAGACAACACCGTAAGGTATTACGGTTATGACCATGACAGCTGGTACTTCATTCGTGATGCGGTTGCTAAGGCTGACCCCTACGTAAACTTTGCGCCATACACCAGGTTTGTCTTTGTAAATGCGGGTCCAAACGAAGAATCTTCTGGGAATGTCTACGACATCTGGTCAGTTAGATGGTCTGGTCTGAGCATTGCTACGGGTGATGGTGTCACGATAACTCATGGAGCCATAGTTCCCGACATTGAGGCTGGGACTGCAGGTGCGCTTGGTGTGACTGCTCACGAATATGGTCACGAGCTTGGACTACCAGATCTCTACGGCTATACAGGCGGAGTCGGAAACTGGGACTTGATGGCTGAAGGCACTTGGAACAACGGTGGACACACTCCGGCTCAACCGACATCGTACTGCAGGATGCTGCAGGGTTGGATCGCGGGCTCGAAGGTTCGCACGATAAGCCCGGGAACTGCGGAGTTGGTGACGCTTGATCCCTTAGAGGACGCTACAGGCACAATCCAAGTGATAAAGATGTATGCGGGAAGCGACTATTACCTCATTGAGGCGAGAAGAAAGGTCGGCTTCGATGCGTATCTGCCAAGTGAACGTGTGCTTGTCCTATACTACGATTATATTGACGCAACGCACTGGAAATTGTATTTAAGGGCTACGCTTGCTGTGGGGCAGTCTTATCGAGTTGGCAATGTGGAAGTGATGGTCACGAAGGAAGATTTAGAAAACTGGTCGTTTCAGGTGTATGTTTCCTACAAGTCTTGGAGCTCAGACCAGAGGCTTACTGTTAACACTGCAACTTCATACACGAATTATCCAAGAGGCGACACGGTTGCTTCAGTTGGTAGCTACGTGTACGCTGTATGGCAAGATTATAGGGATCGAAACTGGGAAATCTATTTCAAACGAAGCATAAACAATGGTTTTTCATGGGGTGCTGACGCAAGACTGACCATAAACTCTGCGGAGTCGCGATATCCCTCTATTGCTGCTTACGGCGGCTACGTGTACGTTGTATGGCAGGACTTTAGAGATGGCAACTGGGAAATCTACATGCGAAGAAGCGAAAACTATGGAGCAACTTGGCCCACGACAACAGAATATTACAAGAGGCTCACAGTTAACGCGGCTAATTCCACCAACCCGGCTGTTGTAGCTTATGGTAGGAACGTTCATGTTGTATGGCAGGACAATAGGGATGGCAACTGGGAAATCTACTATAAGAGAAGCACAGACAACGGCTTAACGTGGGTTGCAGATGCAAGATTGACTACTGACGGCGCGATTTCAGAGTATTCATCTGTTGCAGCGTTCCGTGACAACGTGTACGTGTCTTGGGAAGACAGTCGAAATGTGAAGTTTGACATTTACGTTAAACGAAGCACAAACAACGGCGCCACTTGGGGTGCAGACACAAGACTAACGACTGACACTGAGCATCAGAGGTTTCCGTCTATTGCAGCCTATGGCTACGATGTTCACGTTGTGTGGACAGACTATAGATACACGCCTAACACCGAGATCTATTACCGGAGGAGCAACGACAGCGGGGCGACGTATAAAACTGAAACTAGACTAACGTCAACCACCGAAATGTCGATGAGCGCGTCTGTAGCCGTAAAGGGAAAAACGGTCTACGTTGTCTGGCAGGACTACAGAACAGGACGGTGGGAAGTATTCTTCAAGGACAGCCCAGACCGTGGCTGGCACTGGACTGCAGATAGGATATTGAGTGCGCAGCCCAACGAGTCGCATATGCCATCGATTTCGGTTGCTGGAGACAACGTCTACGTGGTGTGGTCAGACAATAGAGACGCCAACTGGGAGATCTACTTCAAATACCGATGGTAGCTCAAATCTCAAACGAGTCCTCAATTCCTTCTTTTTTCTGTTTTCATCTCTTGGTCGCTTGAGGTTTCTTACTTTTTCGCGTCATGTTTCTCTGGCAACTTCGTAGAAAGAGCTGGAGCTCATTTGGAGCTTAGTGTAAGGTTTGGTACAAAAGCTGTTGGGGAAATCGGTGGGAGGGACAAGGGTGTTTCATTCTCAACTCAGCATGAGGCTTTATAGTTATAATCATCTGGATGCCGACCTCGGTATGATTTTGCAAGCCTTGATTATGAAATTTATGTCATTTGAATGGTGAGGTGAATGAAAATTGAGAAAAAAGTTTAAATCTCAAAATAGACTAAGGAACTTTAGCCCTGAAGAGTGGAGAGGATCCGAACATGAAAACTAGAGTTAGACATCTATATCGCAAAAAGATTCTCTTAGCTTCGCTTATAGTGTTGCTGTTCTTCAGCGTCTACAGTACTCTATTCAGCGGACAATTCATTCTGAAAGAAGCAGAGGCTCAGACTACACCTGTAATATTCGTAGACCCAAAAACAACGTTCAAAAACACTGGCGAGTCATTCACCATCAATATTAAAGTTGACATGGGAACCACACCCCTTTATGCTTTTGAATTCTATCTTTACTACAACCGAACTGTCTTGACCTTAACATGGTTAGAAGAAGGGCCCTTCTTTGACAGTTATAACGCAAATAATTTCTTTGTAGCCGCACCTGGCGTCGGCTACATTCTAGTGGGCAACACTTTTACTGTCATTGTACCTGGTCCCACAGGCACTGGAACACTTGCCTCTTTGACGTTTTCTGTCGCTGCAGTTGGAACTTCTCTTCTAGACCTTATCACCGACTATCCAAGCGGCTTATTCGAGCTTGGTCCAGCACCAACTTATCCATTATTGCCCATAGAACATGTTGTGCAAGACGGCTACTTTAACTACAGCCCTGGCGACTTGATATGGTCTGTAGCTACTAATCCCTCAGCAGGTTATGATGTGGCTTCGAGTGTGGCTGTGGATAGCACTGGAGTCTATGTCGTGGGTTATGATAACGCCACTGGTAATCTGCGGTGGAGGATGGAGAAGAGAAGCCTGACAACTGGTGGTGTCATCTGGTCCAAGTCCTATAACCCCTCTACAGGAGTAGATAGAGCTTCTGATGTGGCTGTGGATAGCACTGGAGTCTATGTCGTGGGCATTGATTCGACGCCTGGCAATTGGCAGTGGAGGATGGAGAAGAGAAGCCTGACAACTGGTGGTGTCATCTGGTCCAAGTCCTATAACCCCTCAACGAGGGCAGATGCGGCTAGTGGCGTTGCTGTGGACGGCACCGGAGTTTACATTGTGGGTTATGATTCGGTACCTAGCTCTACGAACACGCAGTGGAGGATGCAGAAGAGGAACATGACAACGGGTGGTGTCATCTGGTCCAAGTCCGTTAATCCGTCAACAAGAATAGACGCGGCCTGTGACGTGGCTGTGGATAGCACTGGAGTCTATGTCGTGGGTTATGATAACGCCACTGGTAATCTGCGGTGGAGGATGGAGAAGCGGAGCCTGACAACTGGCAGCCTCATCTGGTCCAACTCCTCTAATCCTTCAACGAGGGCAGATGCAGCTTGGGGCGTTGCTGTGGACGGCACCGGAGTTTACATTGTGGGTTATGATTCAAAGCCTAGCTCTACGAACACGCAGTGGAGGATGGAGAAGCGGAGCCTGACAACGGGTTGGGTCATCTGGTCCAAGGTCAGTAATCCCTCAACGGGGGCAGATGAGGCTTATGGCGTAGCTGTAGATGCCACCGGAGTTTACATTGTGGGTTATGATTCAAAGCCTGGACTTGGGAACACGCGGTGGAGAATAGAGAAAAGGCATCCTTGACACGGGCACACAGAGAATTGAACCGAAGCTAGTGCAATATGCAACGTCAATCTCCTTTTTTTGTTTTATGATAAATGACAACTGCTTTATGTTCCCCCACTCGCAGGCTTTATGGTCAGTGCTGATGCCCCTTATCCCGCAGTATCAACCCTTGCTTTTCTCTCAAGAGGCACGTTCCTCCGCAAGATTACAAACAAGGTATAGTGTGACACTCGCCGATCGCGGCTTGTATAATGATAAAGGGCGCACATGTGTGAAGGCGTCTATTTCTTGGTAGATTTCGTCCGTGGCAAGCGTGATGATGTACTTTTGGCAGAAAATTCGAGTTTCATTTTTTCCTTAAATATTCTTTTATGGCTTCTACAAACTTTCGAGCGTTTGATATTATTGTTTCCGCTTCGGTTTTTTCCGTGGTTGCTGTGACGCTGTATTCGTAGGTTTCTCTTGCGGCTTTTGCGTCAGCGAGGGTTTTGCCTAGTTCTTTAGGGAACGTTCGTCTCAACATGAATCTTTTTCCGAATTCTGAAACTACTTCTTCGTGGGTTTTAGGGGAGACGTTTATGGTGGCTAACGCGGCTTTGGCAGCATGGTACATGGCGTAGTAGGCTCTGGAAACAGCGTCTTCGTACTCGCCGTCTTGAAGGAGTTTTTGGGCGACTCGCAGTCTTTTAATGGCTTTTTCCATGTGGGCTTTTGCTGTACTCACTGAGAAAGTCTCCTTGCAATTGTTTGCCTTCATTTATGATGGATGTGGCAAAGGGCTCTTCATCCTTTATCATGCGGGTGAACTCGTTTTTGTCTATCACGATTAATGAAACGTCTATTCCAAGGGCGGGGATGATGGGGTATACGAGGTCGTAGAGGTGCTGCCTGACCCTCCATGGCTCTGCGTTTTCAGTCAAAACTAGGAGGTCGATGTCACTTTCTGATGTGGCTTCTCCGCGCACTGTGGAGCCAAACAATATTACATCGGTGACGGTTTTCTCGTTCCAAGCAATGATGGTTGAGGCAAGTGAAGCGATGATGTCTCCAGCCGCGAGTTTTTGGGTGAATGCTGTTCCTTCAGAGACTATGAGCCTTCTTAGAGCTTCTCGGATGAATTCGCTTCTGCTGGGAAATAGTCCCTTGGCGAGTAGCTCTTGGATTTTTCGGGCTAGTTCTTTGGGTATCCTAACTGGAACGACCACGCTCATGAGTTCTGTATACAAAGTGTATACAGATAAAGCTTCTGGTAAGGCGTTTAGGACAGTCAACTCGGCCAGCTCTGAAGGAAAGTGGGTCCCGTGCGCGATATTGTAGAGAGGATGATATGGAAGTATTATCTGTAAAAGTAGAATTTGGATTTGGCGATTTCACAGGTGACTTAAAAGGAAGACAAGATGAGTGTTCGCTGTTCAATCTTATTTTTATTTAGGTTTTCGTTTTGATGGTTGCTTCATATTTGCTGTTAGAACTGTTTGAATTTTTTCTTTGCAAGTTTGATGGATGATAGGTTTATGACTTCAATTTTTACTTCTGGTGGAATTATGTATTTAGTTGAATATTTTTTGGAGGAGTGTTAGCTTGCCTATTCTTGCCAAGTAAATGAGGGGTGTGGCGTTGGATACTGGCAAGATTTTACTCCTTGAGGGCTGCTTGGATGTCTTCTTCGAGGTCTTTTTCTGTGTATTTGAATTCTATTCCTTTTTTGGCTACTCTCTCCATCATTTCTCTGAGGCTGACTTCTGCGAGTCTTGCTACTCGCCACACCGTGACTTTTCCTTCATGGTGAAGTTCTAGGGCGTGTTCTATTTTCCATTCTTTGATCGCTTTTGTTAAGTTTTGGGCATCCTCACAATGTCTTTTAGTCGGTCAAAATGTTTATCAAAAGAATACATCTCCTTCAGTCCATAACTTTTCATAAACAAGTAGGCGAGTGCATCGTTGGCGCTGATTTCATTTTCCTTGGCAAGTGGCAGGGATGTCTCATAGTGGCCTAAACCCACGGAATAAATTTCAATGTTGTCCATGGTGATAACCCAAGCTAGGAAACCTAAAGACTTTTTGAGACCTAAACTCGTCTCAATTACATTGACGACCTCTGAGAGGTGTGTAGTCGACATGGCTACTTCCTCGCCGGCCTCAATTTTCTTCACAATGTCCTGTGCTTCTTCTTTAATCTTGAGTTCCCTCTGCATCAATTTTCTGCGAGGCTTGAGGAAGGCGTGGAGAAAAATGTTGGAGTCTACAAACCTCAATATGCGGCTCGCTCCAATAGGGCTCTCTTCAAGGAATGTGAATCTGTGAAGTCCACGTTGTCAGATATCTCGATAGAATCAAACAAACTAGAAGGCAACACAAGCTCTATTGGCGAGAGCTCAATTTTTTCTCCACGTTTTATTAGAATAACTTTGCCTGATTTCCAGCCGCGCCTCCAAGCTGCAGGAATGGCGACCCTGCCCTGTGCGTCAAGCTTCTTTAGAGTTGTTTCCACCAATTCAAGTGTCTCCACCAAAACATTGTAAAATGACAAATTTAAGGTTTTCACCAAAACAGATGTTGTAGGTCTTAGCAGGAGAGAGTTTTCTGATGTTCTTGCGATTGGCGCGCGCTGGAAGTTGCGTATAGTACTTCTTGAGTGTGAGTAGGGCTTCCCCACTCTCTGCAGTCTTCTTCAACTTCGTGGGAGCAAGCGTCTATTTTTCCAGATTTGCATGCTTCCTTAAAGTTTGCAAAATTTTTTTGTACTTTTTTCATAGTTTTCGATTCTTCTTTCAATATCGTTGGTTTTCAGCTCTAGGTATTCTTTGATCATTGTTAGGAGGGCGACGTCGACTCTGCGTTCTCAAGTGATCTTCACGATGCTCTCGGCAAGATCTGGAGGTATCGCTATTTCCAAGTTTGCCACCAACTTTTTACTGTGCAAAGTAGGTTAAATTAAACTTTTGAGTATGTTTTGTATGCATGTACGGTATTGGATAGCTGCCATAACTATCAACAACGCAGCCAGCCTCTATACACTGGATCAGAGACACTTTAAGCCCCTGAGAACCCTTGGCCTCAAACTTATCTCTTAACCCTACGGCTTTGATGTTTATGTTGTTTCGACCGACTATAGGTGTGTAGGTAACGTGGTGATCTTACTTTTTTAGCAATGCGTGCGCAGGTGCATGTTGTTATCTGAATAGCCGCAAAGGCAGGCCTTTGTCTTCAGGTGGCTTTGCCTGTGGATCTTCAAGAAGCCGTTTTTCATATTTTCTGAGGTCTTCTTTCTGTTCATCCACTTTTTTTGTGAGCTTTTCGTTTTCTTTTTCAAGTTCTCGGTATTTGGTTTCTATATCCTTGTGGGCTATTGAAAGTTTGGATAATTGCTCTGTCGCCTCTGTTAGCTTGCCTTGGAGTTGGGTCGCTTCTCCTCTAGTTGCCAGGTCTTCTTTGAGCTCTTCTACGAGTGTGTTAACTATTAGTTTTCTCACTTCGTCCTCGTAGTAGGGTTTAGCTGCGATTAGTTGTGGGGCTTTGCCGCTAGCAATTTGTTTCAACCAATAGACATAACTGTAGAGGGCGTCTACGTCTGACGGTCTAGATTTGGAGTATTTCAGTTAAGCAGTCGACGAGTGAACATGTGAGAAGTTTGATGTTTGTCTCTAACTCTGCGCTCTCTTGGTTATTGAAGAAGTTGGCTTAGAAACTAAAGCAAGAAGACCAGTCTTTTTCCATCATCTCCACTGTTTATAGCTTCTGCTACTGACTCTGTCTCAGAAGGCACTTCTTGAAGGATTCGATCCCATAAAACATTTGATTCTCCATCAAAGCTTTGACTTTCAACATCAAATCTGTTTGACTGCTTCATCAAAGCAAACTTATTTATCTTCGATACGCTGCGAAATTATTTGATCTACGATGGATATTAATATCAAATCGTTAGATGAATGCCCAAAGCTGACTGAATACGAGAAGGACTTGATCAGGCGAATAAACATTAAGGTTGAAACTCAGGCGAGCGTGGCCAAGCTCTATAAGAAGAATCCCAGCACGATTAGTCTGCAGCGCAAGAAAGCCCTAAAGAAGTTCACGGCGTGGATGCAAAACAGGGAGAAGAAGGAAGCGGCTTCGTTACATGAAGATTTTGATAAACAGGTTTTCCGACTGCTGAATAGGAATTGGACGGCGAACAGAATCATCGAGAAACTTGGTAATCCAGAGAGGGTTGTCGAACTTGTTGAGATACATCGCCAAAATATGCAAGATGACTATTACAAGGCATGCGAGAAGGTTGCGGAAGCAGGGTGGAAAATAGACGAAAACAGCAGGTATCCACTCACGACGCAGATAGATAACATTGTTTCAGAACGCGACTCGGCATACTTTGAAAAGGAGGAGGTATTGAAGTACCTCAAAGAAGCAGGGGTCAACTGCAATCCCAAACAATTTGACGTGTATGGTTCAGTTTTGGACGCCGTCAAAAGCCTTGCTGAAGATTATTGTCAAGCGAAGAACAAGCTTAGAGAGGCTGAAGCAACGAACAGAATGTTGGAGCTTGTGAAAGACAGACTTTCCAAGCAAATAGAACCTCTTAGAAGCGAAAACGCCGAGTTGTCAAAGCTCGAGAAATACGAGGGTTTGACCGATGAACAAATACAAGCAAGAAGAGAAACCATACGAGAACTCGACAACCAACGAATAGAAATCATTAGAGAGCAGGATAGCGAGTGCACGCAACTTCGGGTTCAAAAGAAAATCTTGGAGGGTGAAATAGTAGCACTAACACAAATAAAGACAGAATTGGAAACAGACATTCAAGGAGTAATATCCCGTTGCATCGCAAAGCTTCGGTTCGATGACCTTGTAAGACTCTGGACAAACTCCGTTAAGTCAAATCTATGGACGACTTTGATCGCCCAGTAAATGCGCGCTCGGTCTCGGCTTTTGCTATCGTGTTCACGGTGCCTTGAGAAGCCATGAAGGCTCGAATAGCTTTGACCCTTGTGCCAGTAGTAGTGCACGCTCTTCAACACTGCTCTGAGAAGAGAGACCTTTGTTGTCATGGAAAAAGTATGGTGGTCTTGCTCTAGTTTCTAAAGCGAGAGAAGGCTGGTCCTCTGGTAAGGAAAAAGAGGAGAAGTATGTGAAGTGCGTGCGACTGCTTTTGGGCTTCTTGGCTGGTGTGGAGTAGAGCGTTACATGATGGTTCTTGATTGTTTTTAGCTCTGGTTTTGTTTTCTAGAACAGTTTGTGTTTTAGACATTAGAATGCGTTTTTATGCTAACGGGCTATCGTTTCCAGCTTTCGCTCTGATCTCACTGAGGGCAGATCTACGTACAGGTGTCGTAATCTCTTAGCGTGTTTTTCTTTAACGTTTTTAATGTATTTTTCATATTCGGTTGGCGACATCTTGGATAACGCGGCTCTGATTTTGTGGATTTCTTGCATGAACTTTGGTTCCCTCATCTCTTCCATTTATCACACCTCATCCGGTCTCACTATCTCTGGCACCATATAACCAAGCGCCTCATTTATAATTCGAACCATTCTCTTCGTCTTTAACTTTACTATGTGAGCAAGGTTCCAGCTTGTTAACACGTTGAAACCTAATAGGCTTGCAACCGCTATGTGTTCGGCGTCTGGGCGGTACCTTGCGGGGATAATGCCTCTCTTAACGTATTCTTCTGCTAAATCCTTGGCTTCAGCGGCCATTGACACAATCTTGATGTCAAAAGTTTCTATGACCTTCAACGATTTCTCGTTTACATTCCTACGCGCTTTCTCAAGCTCGGCTATGGTTACCTCAGAGGTAAATAATTCATATTTCTCTCTCACAGCTTTCTCAAAGAAGCGCCTTGTTGCGGCTACAATTGATCTAGGAGCAAAGTGATAAGCGCTGATCACAGAGTTCTCCACGTAGATTTTTAGATGCTTCTTAATCATGGAGATGCCCCTTTACTTTAAACAGTCTTTCATCATTAAAGTTTTGTTAAAGTGTTTCGTGCTGTTAAGTT
>Ga0315314_1002993_pt1 | contig 13571 bp, 13 predicted proteins | sample TDP9_MG_FD_203631 | JGI IMG/M metagenome (GOLD analysis project Ga0315314, IMG submission 203631) | Freshwater sediment microbial communities from Lake Towuti, South Sulawesi, Indonesia - TDP9 | ecosystem: Environmental > Aquatic > Freshwater > Lake > Sediment | place: Indonesia: South Sulawesi...
GAAAAAGATTCGAGAAAAAGCTGAAGAAACGAGGGAAACCGAAAAAGAAAGCGCGAAAGTTCAAGGAGGTTCTCAAGGATGGTGAGATTAAGACCAGAAGAGACAGGATTGAAAGAACTGCTTGACAGAATTCTAGACAAAGGAGTGTCAGTCGATACAATTGCAAGAATCGACCTCGGCAGCTTCGATCTCTTAAGAACCAAAGCTCACATTATCCTCGCTTCCTTCAAAACGGCTGACAAGATAGGTTTAGATTTTCCTGAAGGCACTGATTTTAACATGCCAACATGGCAAGACTTGATGACAAAGCAATCATGCCCAGTTTGCGGCATGGAGTCCAGACGAGAGGATCTCAAAGAAGGTTGTCCATGGTGTGGATGGAGCCACAGACCAAAGGAAGGTGAAAGCGATGGAGAACACACCATTGATGCCTGAAAAAGACTCCTCCGGTTTGGCAGATGCCATCGACAGAATTCTGGACAAAGGATTGGTGATCAATGCAGACATCAGCATCGACGTTGCCGGCGTTGAACTACTCGGAATCAAAATAAGAGCTGCTCTAGCTTCATTCGAGATAGCGGCGAAATATGGGTTAGAGTTCCCCTCCGGAACCAACTTGGAGACAGCGGCCTGGAGAGAAGCCGCAATAGAAAAGGAGGAGTGCCCGCAGTGCGGTAAACGAGTTGACAGGGAGGAGTTGCTGAACTTTGCGTGCCCTTGGTGTGGGTGGGAGAGCGCAAGGGCGAAGAGGAGGAAGGCGGTGAAGGTCGGCGCAGAGGTGAAGGTCCGGTAGTTGAACGTTGTAGCGAAGTCGAGGAGGATGAACTCCCTTATGAGGGCGGTAGATGAGAAGAGCAGACGGATCATAACATGCCTTTTCAGAGAGCGGCATGCAGGGATCAGGGAGCTAGCGGATCTGATTTGTGCCGCTTCCGACATGGAAGTGTTGATCAGGATGAGGGAAGTCATAAACCCGAAAGCACAAGAGGTCATAGGAGAGCCCCTTGTCACGTTTGAACGCTCCAAGATCGATCCGTTGACTGGCGAGAAAATCGCATTTTCTTGGTGGTTGAGGGAAGAACTGATGGACAGAGTACACGATGATGGACTAGATGTCATCGACGAGAAGAGCGTTTTAAGGGTTGTAGCCTCCCTGCCTCTACAAGAGGAAAACGTCGAAGTCGAAGTGAAAGACGATCTTCTCATAATACTGGGAAAGGAATACTACAGAGAGGTTCCCCTCTTCTGCCCGGTTGAAAAGTGGGCGAGAAAAACCCTCAACAACGGCGTTTTAGAAGTCCAACTGGACAAAGTGAGGTGAGAAAACACGCCGATAGAAATCGACGAGGACAACTTGAAGTCTGGGCTCCTCGGACTAGTTGTGGCTCTGGTCGAGGTTATACAGGAGGTGCTTGAAAGAGAAGCGATACGGAGGATGGAGTCTGGGAGGCTGAAGGAGGGGGAGATCGAAAGGCTGGGAAGGGGGCTGATGGAACTCGACACGGCGCTCAAGCACATAAAGGAGGAGAACGGGATCGAAGACCTAGTCAGATCCGTGCGGTCCGATCTGGACAAACTGGTGGAGGAGGCCATCGATGTCATGGCTGACCCAGAAAGATGGCAAAAAGCCGAGGTGAGTTAAAATGGCCTCAGCGAGCATTGGTGAAGAGGGAAGATACCTCTACTGCATAGTTAACAGCGGCGAAGAGGCGGATTTTGGGCAGATGGGAATCGAAGGCAACCTTGTCTACACTGTGCCCTTCAACGGTGTAGGCGCGGTCGTCCACCGCTGTGAGGCGAAGCCCTACAAAACGGAGGATAAGGAAAAGGCAGGGGAGTGGATTTTGGCGCACCAATACGTGATTGACCTGGCTACCAAGGAATTCGGCACAGTAATCCCCCTAACTTTTGACACCATTTTCAAGGGGGACGATGGAACGGTGAAGAAGTGGCTCAGTGAGGAGTACCACCAGCTTAAGGCCCTCCTGGTGAAGCTCGAAGGGAAGGCAGAGTACGGGGTTCAGGTCTTCATCGAGAACGATTTTATTAACAAAACGATAGGAGAGAGCGAGGAAATCCAGAGGCTCAAAAGGGAGCTAGAGAACAAAAACAGCGGAGCGGCCTACTTGTTTAAGAAGAAAATGGAAAAAAGAATACACCTTGAGGAGGAGGCGTCCATGAACAGGCACGCAAAGGAACTATACGATCGGGTCAAAAAGCTCGTCGACGACGTGAAGCTCGAGTCCACAAGGAGGGAGGTTCCGGAAAAGTGGCGAGACAAACATATGATCCTAAATCTCGCTTGTCTGGCGCACAAGGACAAGGCTCCAAACTTGGGAAACATGCTGGGAGAGCTCAACGAGAGAGAAGGCTTTGCCGTGAGATTCACGGGACCTTGGCCCCCCTATTCCTTTGTGGGACAGGTCAGAGAGTCAAAAACTGAGGTGGAAAACTGAAAAAATGGGAAAGTACCTCTACGGGATAATAAGATCAGAGAACAGAGAAAGCTTCGGCGACATCGGGATAGGCAACGGCGATGTGTACACTATTCAATATGAAGACGTGGGCGCTGTCGTTAGCGATGTCCCCAAGAACTACGAAATTGGAATAGAAGCGGCCAAGATTCATGAGAAGGCTTTACGAAAAATTATGGAGACTCATACGATCATTCCCGTAAGTTTCGGAGTCATGGCCAAAGATGAGACTGAGATAAAAAACATTCTAAAGCGAGCCCGGATGAAGTTCAAGAGCATGTTGGAGAAGATAGACAACAAGCTACAGGTCAACGTTAAGATCTCATGGGACAGAGCCATCCTGGCGGCCATCTTGAGAGAAACCGAGCAAATACGGACGTTGAGCAGAGAAGCGAAGGAAAGGGCTGACCGGTCACTTAGAATTGAGCTGGGAGGAAAGGTTAAGTCAGCTTTAGACGAGAGAGGGAGCGAATACATGAAGAATATACAAGTTGCTCTGGAAGGTTTATCGAATGGGTTTAAGGAAAACAAAATCATTGATCAAGACACCGTAATGAACGCCTCTTTTTTGGTGGACAAAAAACGAGAACAGGAATTTTACGAGAGATTAGAAGAACTGGAGAAAAAGTACGAGAAAAAACTCAAGTTTCTTGGTGTCGGCCCCCTGCCACCATACGATTTCACCAAGATCGAGGTAAATAGGGTAGACTTTGACAGATTGGAAGAAGCGAGAAAGGCTTTGGGGTTGGGCCGAGAGTTAAGTATATCCGAAATAAACTCGGCATATGACCGGCTTGCGCGAGAATGCCACCCAGATCTTCATCCTGATGATCCCTTTGCCGGGGAGAAGTTCAAGAGAATAAAGAGCGCACATGATGCGTTGATGAGGTACTGCGAGCACTACCTCTGTTCCCTCGAGAAATCCGAAGTCGAGGAGGCCATTCTGATACAGGAAAAGGCCAGCTGAACCAGTCTCTAAAAGGGAGATTGCAATGGGCCGGACAATAGGGATTGATCTTGGAACCACCAACTCCGCTGGCGCTGTGATGAAAGATGGAAAAATAAGGCTTGTTCCAGCGTCTGAGGGGCCGACCCCCTATGGAAAAATGTTTCCCTCCATTGTGGCGTTCAAAGAAGACGGTGAAATAGTTGTGGGGAAGAACGCAAAGGAGTGCGCTTACGTCCATCCGGATAGAACGGTGAGGTGGATTAAGAGGAAAATGGGCACAGATTATACTGTAGAGATAGACGGCCACAAGTACACTCCTCAAGAGATCTCCGCCCTAATAATACGGAAGATAAAAGAGGACGCCGAAGCTTACCTGGGAGAGAAGATAGACAAAGCCGTGATCTCGGCGCCGGCGTATTTCAACAATAACCAGAGGAACGCCACGAAAGAGGCAGGGGAAATAGCCGGGCTTGAGGTTTTAAGGATCGTTAGTGAACCGACGGCCGCCTCGTTAGCCTACGGTTTAGACAGGGTCAGAAAGAACCTGAAGATAGCGGTGCTGGACTTGGGCGCTGGAACCTTCGACGTAACCATCCTGCAGATGAGCAACGGCACCTTCAAAGTCTTATCCACCAGCGGAGACACCTATCTGGGCGGCAAAGACATGGACGACATAATTCTGAACTATCTCGTTAACAAAATTGAGGAAGAATATTGCATTAACTTAAGGGGCGACAGAAAGAACTTGAACAGGCTCAGGGACGCCGGGGAAACGGCAAAGATTCACCTCTCCAGTAAACATTCAACGACCATAAAGACTCAGCTTAACATAGATGGATCTAGGCTCAACCCTCGCGTCATTCTGACCCGAGAGAGACTGGAAGAGCTCATAAAACCACAGCTCGATAGGCTACGATCACCCCTAGAGCGGGCTTTAACAGACTCAGGGCTAGAGCCTCAAGACATAGACAAACTCATCCTGGTGGGCGGGCCAACTCGGATGCCGGCCGTTAGAGACTTTTTTAGAGGCTTTTTCCAAGTGGAGCCCGAGGAAGGCATAGATCCTCTGGGAATCGTCGCCACAGGTGCCTGTGTTCAGGCCAGCGTTCTCAAGGGTGAGATAAGGGACACGCTATTGCTGGATGTCACGCCCCTCTCACTGGGTGTGGAGACCTCGGGCGGAGTGTTTACGAGGTTGATTAAGAGAAACACCACCATCCCCGCCGAGGAGAGCATGGTGTTTGCAACCGAAGAGGATGGTCAGACGTCGATGATGATCCATGCTCTGCAGGGAGAGAGGGAGATGGCAAAGGACAACGTGTCGCTGGGTTTGTTCAGGCTTGACGGAATACCCCCCGCGCCCAGATATAAGCAAGAGGTCGAAGTTACCTTCAAGATTAACGCCGACGGCATATTAGCGGTCTCCGCCGAGGTTCTAGAAACGGGGAAAAAAGAAGCGATTAAGGTGACCAAGCCAACGGAGCTGTCGGAGGAGGAGGTCACAAGGATGATTATCGAGGCAACCAGGTTTGACGAGGTGGACGAAAGGAAGAAGGAGGTCGTCAAAGCTCGTAACCGAGCAGAGGCTGTGATCTATGCAACAGAGAGATTAATAGAAGAGATAGGCGGAAAGATCTCTGAAAGGGAAAAGAGGACGCTTGAAGAAACTTTGGGGAAACTAAAGAGAGTGTTAAATGATGGCAACGCCCAGACAATCAGGGAGTACACGGATGATCTGTTGGAGCTGGTGAAGGGAGTAACCGTGAAGGTAAAAAGGGTGGGGCAAGCAAAGGCATTGATGTCCTCAGTAGAGAAAAGACTGGGTGACAGAGTATCCGGTGAAGAGAGAAGAGCGATTGGAGAAGCGGTTAAGAGGCTTAAAGAGATGCCATACAAGGATGTCAGAAGGGAGATGAGTAAACTAGAGGAAATGATAACCCTGTTAGAGGCGGACTATGGAGAAAGATAGAGTTGGAGCCCACAAGAAACGGTGCACTCGTAGACCTTGTCGACAGGATATTGGTCAAGGGAGTCATTCTTCACGCGGATCTCGTCATCTCAGTCTCCGGAGTGCCCCTGATCGGCGTCAACTTGAGGGCCGCAATCGCTGGTATGACAACCATGCTGGATTACGGGATGATGGAAGCGTGGGACGAGAAAATCAGGAGGTACGCCCTGGAGAACAGCGACGAGGAAGAGGCACCATTAAGTGAGAACGAAAAAATCGTCCTCAAGACATTTGGCTCACACTATTATCGTGATATGTCTCTTCCCGGCATCTGGAGACCGGGATATCTTTATCTCACAAACAAGAGGCTCTTCTTGCTCCGGAAAAAACCACCCAAGATCCTGTTTGAGGCGGCCCTAGACAAAATAAAAGGTCTGGCTATTGAAAGAAAGGAGTATCTGAGGGAGAAAAGAGAAACCCTCCTTCTTCTGCTTGAAAATGAGCGATCGAACAGTGATGTAGCGGTGCTTCACGTGGAAGAAATAGGAGAGCTAAAAAGAAAGATTGAAGAAAGAATGAGAGAAACTCATAGAACTGTGGAAGCCCTGCCGTCCACTCATTAGAGCGCCTATTTTAGGATTCCAGCATAAGCTAAGGAGAGATTCCTTTAGAGGTTACTAGATAAATTTTCCTTGTCAAAACGTGGTTCTGTATCGCTGGCGCGCTAGGTAGTCACCCCATCGGATAAACTTTATTTACGTTGTACACGACTTCTAAATGTGTGGATTTACAGTTCCGGGTGAACAACAACGGTTGAGGGTGATGCGGGCGGGTCTAGGCGGGTGTCGGTCGGTTGAGGCCAGTGGGCGCGTCCATGAGCGTGAGGGAGAACTATCTGCGGACGGTGGAGATGAGGGGCGGCGAGTGGATCCCGTGCACCGTCGGCTTCTCCCCGGCCACGTGGCACCGTTACCGGGAGCGGCTGGAGGAGGTGGTCCTCCGGCACCCCTCTATCTTCGGGGGATACCAGCGGGGGAGGCGTGACTTTGACGCCTTCGGCGTGAGGCGGGCCGGCAACACCTACCGGGACGAGTGGGGCTGCCTCTGGCGCTACCTCATAGACGGGCTTCAGGGCCAGGTGGTGGAGCACCCCCTGGAGGACTGGGCGGCCCTCAAATCCTACCGGGCCCCGGTCGACCTGCTCGACAAGGGTCCACCGCGGGAGGGGGCCCCGGCTCAGGACTGGGACGCGGTCCGCCGGCGCGTGGAGCGGGCGAGGGGGGAGGGGCGGCTGACGGTGGGCCACTGCCCCCACGGCTTCATGTTCCAGCGGCTCTACTACCTCCGGGGCTTCGAGCGCCTGATGGTGGACTTCGTCCGGGAGCCGCCGGAGCTCACAAGGCTCATCGACCTCGTCTTGGACTACAACATGAGGCTCATCGAGAGGTGGCTGAAGATCGGCGTCGACGTGATGCACTTCGGCGATGACCTCGGAACCCAGACCAGGCTCCCGATAAACCCTAAAGTCTTCCGGAAATACCTGACCCCGGCGTACGCCGAGATGTTCGGGGCGGTGCGCGCAGCGGGATCCCATGTCTACCTCCACACCGACGGCCACGTTCTGGAGGTCGCCGGGGACCTCATCGGGGCCGGCGTGACCGTGCTGAACCCCCAGAGCCGGGCCAACGGGATCGACGGGATCCGGGAGGCGTGCCGGGGACGGGTCTGCGTGGATCTGGACGTGGACAGGCAGGTGGTCCTCCCCTTGGGCAGTCCCCGCGACGTCCGGAGCCACGTCCGTGAGGCCGTGGAGAAGCTCGGCTCCAGGCGGGGAGGGCTCATGCTGAAGGCCGACGTCTACCCTGAGACGCCCCTCGCCAACATCGAGGCCCTCTGCCAGGCCATGGAGGAACACCTCTACCACTACTCCCGCCGGGGATGAGGCGGCTTGACCGGCCCCGTTTCCCTGGATCGACTCCTAGGGGAGGGCTACGGCCCGGTCCTCTGCTACCCGAGGTACGAGGAAGAGGAGGCGAGGCGGCGCGTGGGGGAGCTTCGGGGGCTCGGCGTGGAGGCGCTGGTCTTCGCGGGGGGGAAGAGGGTCATCGAGGTTCCGGTGCTGGGGAAGGGCTGCGTGGGCATAGTTCTGGAGGCCCAGACGGTCGGGGGAAGGGCGGCCCTGAAGATTCGGAGGGTGGACGCAGATCGGGCTGGGATGCGGCGGGAGGCGGAGATGCTAGAGGTGGCGAACAGGGTGGGGGTGGGACCCCGGCTGCTGGGCGTCACGGAGAACTGTCTCCTCATGGAGTTCGTCGAGGGGAGGCTCCTGCCCCGGTGGCTGGAGGATATTCAGGGCAGGGGATCGAGGTCCCGGGTCCGCCGGGTGCTGAGGGCTCTGCTGGAGCAGTGCCGGAGGCTGGACGAGGCCGGGCTGGACCACGGGGAGCTGAGCCACGCCCCGAAGCACGTCATCGTGGACGCGGACGACCGGCCGTGGATCGTGGACTTCGAGACCGCCAGCGTCGCCCGGAGGGCCTCCAACGTGACCTCCATCTGTCAGTACCTCTTTCTCGGGGGCCAGATCGGAGGAACGGTGCGGAGGAGAGGCGGAAAGATCGACCGGGAGGAAGTGATCCAGGCCCTGAGGGAATATAAACGAGGACGAACCTCGGAGAGCTTCCGCCGGGTTCTTGAGGTGTGCAGACTTGCGGGGCCACACACACGCGGCCCGGTGGTTTGAGGCCTTGGCAGTTATATGGTGAATACTCATAAATACCGGTGTCGGCGACATTCTCGGTGTGAAGGCACGTCACTCTGTTGAGAGGGGCTCTGTTGGGGGACGCTTGTTTGAAGAGGCGGACCTTACTCTTTGCGATTTTCTGTCTGTGTCTGCTCGTGGGGGGCCTGGTGGGGTTCATGTCGGTGAAGAGGCCGGAGACGGCTGACTGGGTTCCCTTCATCCTCCCGTGGAACGACTCCTCTCCCACGGTTATCGATGCCAGCGGCCTGCTCGACGGGCCCGCGGGCCGCCACGGTTTTCTGCAGGCCAGGGACGGCCACTTCTTCTTCGAGGACGGGACGAGGGCGAGGTTCTGGGGGGTGAGCGTGACCTTCGGGGCGTGCTTCCCGACCCACGGGGAGGCGGAGGCCGTGGCCGGGAGGCTGGCCAAGTTCGGCTTCAACTTGGTCCGGTTCCACCACATGGACGGGAGGAGGGGGCCCGACGGCATCCTCGACCCCGACTATGAGGATACCCAGCACCTCGACCCGGCCCAGCTGGAGAGGCTCGACTACTTCATCTACCAGCTGAAGGGCCGCGGGATATACGCGGACCTGAACCTGCTCGTCTCGAGGAATTTCACCGAGGCGGACAACGTCACCGACGCCCGGGACCTGCCCAGGCTCTGCAAGTTCGTCACCCTCTTCGACGACCGGCTGATCGAGCTCCAGAAGGACTACGCGGGGAAGCTCCTGACGCACTATAACAACTACACCGGCGCCCGGTACGTGGACGAGCCGGCCGTGGCCCTCATCGAGACGGCCAACGAGAACTCCCTCTTCAGGGGCTGGCTCAACGACAACCTGAACGGGAAGAGGGGGAACATCTACGACATACCCGGGCACTACTCGGACATCCTAGACGAGAGGTGGAACCGCTGGCTGAGGAAGAGGTACGGGGACAGGGCCAGCCTAGACTCCGCCTGGTCCGCCAGCGAGGGAGGCGGTGTCGACGGCCTCCTGCCGGACGAGGACCCCGCGCTGAACAGCGTCAGGCGGATCCTCCACTCGGAGGCTGAGGGGTTCACGGGCGCCCGGGTGAGGGACCTGCTCCGCTTCTACTACGACCTGGAGGTGGACTACTTCCAAGGCATGAAAAGCTATCTGCGTGAGGCGCTGGGGGTGAGGGTGCCGGTCACGGGGACCAACAACTACTTCTCCCTGGCGAGCATCGCGTCCCAGGCCACGATCGACTTCGTGGACGCCCACGCCTACTGGCAGCACCCCCAGTTTCCCCGGGTCCTCTGGTCGCCGACCGACTGGTACATCGGGAACACGCCCATGGTCGGCGACGGGGCCGGGGGCACCATCGCCCGGCTCTCACTCTCGCCGGTGGCCGGAAGGCCCTTCACCGTCACGGAGTACAACCACCCCTTCCCAAACCGGTACCAGGCGGAGGCCCCCCTCATGGTCAGCGCCTACGCGTGCCTTCAGGACTGGGACGCCGTCCTCCTCTTCTCGTACCACAACAGCCGTCTAGACTGGGAGCGGGGGTACGTGGCCCGCTGGTTCGACGTGGGAGGCAACCCCGTGCTGATGGGCCTCATGCCCGCCGCCTCCAGGCTCTTCCTGAGGCGCGACGTCCGGGCCGCGGAGAGGTTCGTGGGCATCGTCCACACGGAGGAGGAGACCCTGGACAGCGTGAGGAGGCACGGCAGGACGACCACCTTCAGCGTGGAGGGCGTCCCGGTGCAGCTGCCCCTGGTGCACGGGGTCCGGAGGGAGACCTTCTCCGGCAACCGGTCTAGGGCCGCCGCGGAGTACGGGCTCGAGAACATCACGGCCCCCTACGTGAGCGACACGGGGGAGCTCCGCTGGGACCCCTCCCGCGGCCTCTTCACCGTCGACACGCCCCGCTCCCAGGGGGCCGTGGGCCTCCTCTCCACGGGGAGGGTCGACCTCTCCAATCTCAGCCTCGCCTGCTCCACCGGGTTCGCGGCCGTGGTCCTCACGGCCCTGGACGGGGGCGCCATCGGGTCCCCGGGGAGTATGCTGCTCACGGCGGTGGCGAGGGCGGAGAACACGGGGATGGTCTGGAACCGAGCGAAAAACAGCGTCTCCGACCGGTGGGGGAGGGAGCCCGTCCTCGTGGAGCCCGTGGAGGCCGACGTCACCCTGAGGCTCCCCCTGGGCGACGGCTCGAGGAGCCTGCGGGCCTTCGCCCTCGACGCCCGCGGGAGCAGGGGCGCCGCGCTGAGCGTCTCAGAGGAGAGGACCGGAGGGGTCGGGAGCTTCACGTTCACCGTCGGGAGGGAGCATGGAACGGTGTGGTATGAGGTTGAGTGCACCTAGAACCGTTAGGTGCTTACCAGCCCGGTCGTCAGGGAGATTTCTCTGAACGCGTGGCTGCGGGTGCGTGACAAAACCTTATTAGTGCTGGGCTTCATCACTCGGTTTTGGAGGCTGAGGACTTGAGCCGGAAGACCCCGGCATCGGGGGCTGAGGATTTCCCTCGCAGGAGGTATGAGGAGAGGAGGTACGAGGGGCCGACGGGTGTGACCCTGTACAGGCCCGACAGGTGCTACGTCGGCTACACCCTCTTCTCCCAGGCGATGGGGGAGACGGAGTACCTCATCGACATGAGGGGCGTGGTCGTCCACATGTGGGGGGTGAGCCACAGCCAGCTGGGCGAGCTGTTGCCGAACGGCCACCTCCTCTACGACGACTACGGCCGCGGGGTGTACGAGCTGGACTGGGACGGCAACCCGGTCTGGAGGTGGGAGGGGCATGAGCACCACGACTTCCACCGGTACGGGAACGGGAACACCCTGATCCTGGTGCGGAGGCCGGCGGTCGCGCCGCAGGTCTGCCCCGAGGGGGAGGTCTGGGACGACCACGTCATCGAGGTCACGCCCCGGAACGAGATCGTCTGGGAGTGGCACCTAGTAGAGCACACGGACGAGCTCAGAGAGCTGGGAGGGGTCACCTTCCCCAGGCCCCGACGGCCGGGCAGGCCCGGCCCCTTCGACTGGGCCCACACGAACTCCATCGAGCCCCTGCCGGACACCCCGCTGGGCCGGGTGGACCGGCGGTTCCGGGCGGGCAACATCCTCTTCTCCTGCAGGCCGCTGGACACCGTAGGCGTGGTGGACCGGGAGACGGGGAGGGTGGTCTGGGCGTGGGGGAAGGGAACCTTGGACAAGCAGCACATGCCGACGATGCTGCCCAGCGGGAACATCCTGATCTTCGACAACGGCACCACCCGGGGATACTCCAGCGTGGTCGAGCTGAACCCGGCGACGGGGGAGGTCGTCTGGGACTACACGGACCCCGAGGGCTTCTACAGCCCCGCCCGGGCCGGCGCCGAGAGGCTCCCGAACGGCAACACGCTCATCTGCGAGGCCGACACCGGGAGGCTGTTCGAGGTCACGCCCGAGAAGGAGATCGTCTGGGACTACCACACGCCCTTCAGGGCCGGCCCCCCGGGCGGCCAGATGCGCCACATCTACCGGGCGGAGAGGTATCCACTGGAGTACGTGGAGAGGTTCCTAGCCCCGGTCTATCACTACAGGCCTCCCGCGGAGAGGAGAAGCTGGAGAACGGTCGTCGAGGGGTGACGCGGAGGACCCGGCGAAAAGGGGTCGCAATAGGTTCCATCTTGTCTGTCGGTTTTCCGACGCTGAAAGGGATAAAAAACAGAGCTAGCAACCTGCGGCTGATGAGCGAGCCGAGGACCATTTTCCCGCCCCGTTAAAAAACCCCTCCGTTTTGCGGCGGCTCGCTCTTCATATCAAACCCGGAAGCCGGGGGTTCTAAAGCCGGAGTTAGCGGGAGAACCTGTCACCCCATGGGCGTTGACGGCAGGAACATAATCTTGAAGCCGGTTAGCGGCTACAGGAACCGCGCTGCGCCGGGGACAGGAAGGATTGGGGAGGTTCAAGTGCACCAGGTGTGGGAGGGTGACGGTGACGCCCCACGGGAAGGAGAGGCCCGAGAGGTGCCCCTACTGTGGGGCTGAGGGCCGCCTTCGAGAATGTATCCCCCCGGGGATTCCAGGCCTGTGGGCCTCCACTTGAACCCCTGTTCTTTAATCCTCTATAGCCCAGCTGACAGAATGTGGCCCCGAGGTGGCCCCCGCTAACCCCAACTTTTTAACCCAGCAAAGTGTTTATTACTCTGCCCTCCATAGGGGGTCGAGGTCCATCCCAGAGGGGCCGTGGTCCAGTTTGGTCTAAGATCCCAGCCTGGGGCGCTGGTGGTCCGGGGTTCAAATCCCCGCGGCCCCACCACAATAATCTAGGCCCCATCGGACCCTTGGATCCTCCTCCCCGTCTCTGTGTCTCCGGCTGCGAGGGTGAGCAGTCCAGAGAGGGCCGAGCGGCGGAATTCCCTTAAGAGCCTGATCATCACTGATGGTGACCATTTTAGAGGGGGTCTCCCATATGATCCAAATATGCCGAGTTCCCCTATTGAGCGAAACTATCTCGGCGTGTGCACCCTGGGGTTTCGTGTAGCCGGGTGGGCGCGAACCTCAGGTTCTCAAAGTATATAAGGGACGGTGGGGACGGTACGGCGGTGGCGTATATGGCGTTGGAGCTCAGTCGTCAGAGGGCGCGGGAGAACGCGCTCAACCAATTCAGGTACGTGAGGACGTGCGTCTTGGCCAGGGAACTCTGCCTGCTCGCCCGCACCAACCGGGCGCTGCTCGACGCCGAGGACGCCCGGGACTGCTGCGCGCTCATCTCCAAGCTCTGCAGCGAGGCGGGGTGCGGGGAGGCCAGCGCGCTCTGCGCCAGGGCGGCCGAGGCGGTGACGGGGAGCGAGGAGGAGTACCTCAACCTCTGTGAGCAGAGCTGCCAGAAGTGCGGTGAATCCAGGCGCCCCAGCAGGCGGCCGACGCCCCCAGAAGGAACCGTGTACGTCGCCTAGGGTACCCTATGAGCCTGCCGCGTAAGTGCCGAGAGACTGAGCCTAAGCGCGGCCCGTAGGGGTCTAGGCTCCAGCGGGGCATTCACTTTTATAGATGGTGTACACAATCACGGTTTTTAGGGGGAGCTCCATGCCTCAAAGGTACCGGGTCGTGGTCCTTCCCGGGGACGGGGTGTGCCGGGAGGTCATCCCGGAGGCTGTGAAGGCGTTGGGGGCGGTGCAGGAGGCTGTCTCAGGCCTGGAGCTCAAGTTCCTGGAGTTCGAGTGCGGCTTCGAGTACTATAAGAGAACGGGGAATCCGTGGCCGGAGGAGGCCTACCCGGCCTGCAGGGAGTCCGACGCGATCCTGTACGGTGCCGTGGGGCTGCCCGGGGTGGAGGGACTCGAGGACGTGGTCTACGTGCACCGGGTGCTGAGGCGTGACCTGGACCTCTACGCCAACGTGAGGCCCGTGAAGCTGAGGGAGAACGTCCCCTGCCCGCTGGCGGGGAAGAGGCCCGGGGACATCGACCTCGTCATCGTGAGGGAGAACACCGAGGACCTCTACGCGCCG
>Ga0315314_1002994_pt1 | contig 13560 bp, 13 predicted proteins | sample TDP9_MG_FD_203631 | JGI IMG/M metagenome (GOLD analysis project Ga0315314, IMG submission 203631) | Freshwater sediment microbial communities from Lake Towuti, South Sulawesi, Indonesia - TDP9 | ecosystem: Environmental > Aquatic > Freshwater > Lake > Sediment | place: Indonesia: South Sulawesi...
TTCTGTTTCTCGTTTTTTACACTCGATTCTTTGTCCAGCTACCGAGATATCTCTTTTCGCTCTTCGCCATTATCTAGTCAGATGAGGTCTCTCGGTATATATTTTTGAACAAAAGATATAAATAGTATGAGGGGGTCTTTAATTGACCTTACATGAAGGAGTTCCGAAGAGTTCAGAAGGTTGGGCATTCAACGCTATCCATATCACTTCCGGCTGAATGGGCGAAAAGGAAGGGTTTGAAGAGGGGTAGATCTCTATTCTTCTATGAAGAGAGCGATGGCTCTCTGAGGTTGCATATGGAGCCCCAGAAAGAGGAAGAGAAAGTCTCTATCATCGATGCTGACCGCTATGAAGAACCTTCGATTCTGGCGAGAATCGTCGTGGGAAACTACGTTCTTGGCAGGAATGTCATAAAAATAGCTTCCAAAGGGCGTCTAAAGCGCGAGCAGATAGATCTCATCCGTCAAGTTACCCAGCGCCTCATCGGAATAGGGATCGTGGAGGAGAGTGAGAATCATCTTCTTCTCCAATCCTCGATAAATCCTGTGAGTTTCCCCCTATCTACGATGATAAAGAGACTCTATATGGTTGTCTCTACGATGTTTAAGGAAGTGAAGAAGGGGATTCGAGATGGAGACTTCGAATTGGCGAAGGACGCTCTAGGTCGAGAACATGAAGCAGACACGACTTATTGGCTTATCAGTAGACTGTTGTCATCAGCCCAGAAGTCTTGGATAGTGGCTCGGGAGATAGGGATCAGTGATCCGCTTGAGATCGTTCACAGCAGCTTCATCTCTCGGTTTCTTGAGATGATTGGAGACCATTCGGAGAACATTGCCAGAAAATGTACAAGACTTGAGGATATCTGGGGAGAAGTGCCTCAGAATATGCTGAGCCTGCTTGACCAGATAAACTCTCTTGCCTTCACAATGATCGACAAAGCAGTAGAGAGCATGCTTGTTGGAGATGTAAACATAGCTGGTGACGCTATCAAGATGAAGGACATCGTCGAGTTAAAAGAAGGGGAATTCCTTGAAGTTCTGCAAGAACATGAAGAGCTGAAAGTTGCGCCTGCACTGCGTTCAATTGTCCTGGATATCAAGATGATAGTGGAATACTGCTCAGCTATCGCAGAGATATCCATTAACAATATGCTAGAAAAAGAGAACTGCACTACGTGAACATATCCTTATCGGACGTAGGAAGAATCGGTATGCTTCCACCGCAAAACTGGTAAGAAGAGAATCGAGTAGAATAATAATCTTTCCTAGTTTATATATATGTCGGTCGCAAAGTAAAAACATTATTTACAAATCTGCGCTACTTAGCCTTATATATCCGAATGAGAAATCCTACATAAAATAATGAGGAGTAGCGAAGGTGAGATGAGCCACGTCAAGAGGACGGCGAAGGAGATCATAACTGGTATAGATAAGGTCATCGAAGGTGTGGCCGAAGAACAGATCGAGTTGATGCTAGATGCAATTCTGTCGGCAAAGGATCAGAAGATAATAGTTATTGGAAGCGGACGAAGCGGATTTGTCGGGAATTGCTTCGCCTTGAGATTAATGCACTTAGGGTTCAACGTCTACGTAGCCGGTGAAACCATCACGCCGGCGTTGAAGGAAGGAGATCTAGCCATCGCCATCTCTGGCTCAGGGACCACGAGGACTGTGGTCACTCAGGCGGAGGTAGCTAAGGAGATAGGTACAAAGGTTCTTGCTATTACCTCGCATCCAGAGTCGCCCTTAGGTCAGATCTCTGATTGTGTAATCGTAGTGAAGGGTAGGACCAAGGTCGCCAAGGAAGATGACTACATCAGCAGGCAGATGATGGGTGAACACGAGCCCTTAGCACCTCTAGGGACGATGTTTGAGCTTTCAGCCTTGGTGTTTCTTGATTGTATCATAGCAGAACTTATGTATAGGATGGGTAAGAGAGAGGAAGACTTGAGGAAAAGACATGCAGTAGTAGAATGATTTGCCTTCCTGAATTACACAGGCAGACCCTAAAGACTCGATGAACGCGATTCCGCATGCCTAGCTCCTCCTGTTCTCCTGCTAGGCTTCTTCTTTGAGAAGAAATGGAGGAATCGTAATCGCTTCTGAAGACTAGAATGGAGAAGCTCAGCGAAAGAGGTCTTCAACCTTCTTTAGTGTAGATCTCTATGTAACCGCATTTTTCACATCTTTGTCCCCTTATCTGTAGAACGCGAGTCTCCTTCCTCTTGAACAACCAGCCTCCTTCTTTCTCGGATTGCTCCTGCCACAAGGGACCTTCTACAGAGATCGGTTCTTGAGGATACATCCCCAGGTTGCTAGCTATGTCGCCCGTACGCATCATCATAGCGTTCGTAAAGGGACTTGGCTTGGCCTCACCTTCTACAACCTTCACAACAAGTTCTCCCTCACGCATCGCCCCACCACATTTCGGACAGCTCTCAACACTACTCAACTTGCTTAACTCCTCAAGAACAAATTAGTGAGGTAAAGCTTAATAGTTCTTTTCCTTCTTCCATACTCAAGTTAAGCACCGGCGGCCGAAAGCCACAGGCGGCCGTGGACATCTCTGCGGCGGAGTCCAGCCTGGTCAAGATTTCAGCCCCCCATGTGATGCTTTCACGGAGAGAGCTGAAGACCCGGGTTCAAATCCCGGCGGCCGCACCACTTCGGAGCATTGGGAACGCTTGTACGTAGGCTTCTAGGTTGAGTCGATGGAACGCCCCGGACCTGTAGTCAGACGGCGAATCCTTGAGGTTCTTCTCCCCGTGATGGTCTGCCTCTGCAGGGAAAGCTCAGAATCCCTATTCCTGTTAATACTAACATCGATGCCTGCATGTCCCGATCGTTCGCGAAACATTGGTAAACCGTCTTCCGCTTTCTTCTCTTGGGTTTGGCTCAAAACCCGTAACTCCTCCTGATGGTCCAGATGAGGTTAAAACAGACGATTTTCGCCCAGATCTCCGCTTTTATCGTCTGGATGGCTCTGCTCCTGACCAGGTCGCCGACGATGCTCTTCAGGGAGTGCCACCACGCCTCCATCCGGGGACGTAGCCGGTAGACCCGGCGGAAGAGGCATGGGTGATCCCTGAAGAGGGCCACCATATCTCTCCAGGGCCCGCAGCCCCTCGCCTCCTCCCGACTACTTCTCTTAGGCTTGATGTAGGGCGTTCCGCCTCTCTCCGCGACCAGCTTCAGGTTCCTGCGGGAGAGGTATCCCGGGTCGGCGACGAAGGTCTCCATGTCATCGATCTCGGCTAGGAGGCCAGCGAGTACGGGGCTCTCGTGCCGGGTTCCCTGCGTGGCCTCCACCTCCCTGATGGCTCCGGTCTCCAGGTCGAAGAGGGCGTGGATCTTCACGTAGCCCCGCCTGTCTCCTTCAGAGGTGTTGGACCACGCCCCCTCACGGGTGGACTGGCGGAGGCCCGTCGCGTCGGCGCCCAGACGCCCCGACCCCGTGAGCCCTTCACAGATCTTCTCGTTCAGCCGCCTCATGTACTCCTTCGTGAGCCTGTGCCTCGTCCGGTATAGGCTGGTCCTGTCGGGCGCGTGCTCCAGCCCCAGCAGGCTCAGGTGCTCCTTATCCCGATTGAGGTCGGCCGAGTAGGTCCTTTCGGGTTTACCCTCCAGCTCCTGCCAGACGGTGACCACCGTCAGGGCCCTCGAGTCGTAGGGTTTCCTCCCGGTCCCCTTCCATCCGCTATCCCAGGGAGGAGGCAGCGAGTCCACAGCCCACTTCAGCAGGCGGAAGGCATCTTCACGCTCGACCTGGCGGAGGCTTTCATACAGAGCCCACCTGAAGCAGCTTCTCCGCCTTTTCATGGCTGAATAAAGGCCCTTTCAACCAGATAAATCTAAAAAATAGTTTTGCGCCAAACCCCTTCTCTTAGACATGTTTCTTGTCCCTGTGGGAGGACGATGGGGGAAAAATTCGCGCAGAGACGAACTTTTTTTCTTTAAATACTTTATTTAAATACTCGACTGGAACAGGCAAGCCATCCAACCTCATCCCGCTCCTTTGATAGAATTTGAGGAAACATTCTCAGACGATCTACACAACAAGGGTCCAATTCCCCGTCTTTTGTTCAAAACTGACCAACAACAACCGTTTAAGAGGGCGCAACTCGCCCGCAAACATTCGTCTTAAATACTCCACTGGAGGCTTCCCTTACCTCGGCTGTCCAGATCCTGTGGAGAACTGATATGACGACTACAGTAACAGTTGATCAAGAATGAAGGCGGGTTAGGGAGACTCGACGACCTCCGAAAGAAAAGCCTCGTCTCGGTCAGTTCACATGACTCCAAGTCATCAATCTTGGAAGGAGTCACATACTAGACTGAGGTTGGGTCCCAGAAAGGAGAAATGGTCCAGTAGATAGAATGATGTCAACAAAGAAGATGTCCCCGCTTCGTGAGGTTCAGATCGCCATGGCACCGCCCCCCTCTTCATCCTAGTTTGTTCTAAAATTGAAGTAGAGGACGTTACCAGACACTTTCTCTTCGATCTCGCCTTGGTTCTTCATGTAGACGAGATGAGCGAAAGCTTCGGCCGCTGCCATGCGTTTTGTCGAGAAGGGCATACGTAGCCAAGGGCTACTGCTCCAAGAGATTCTGGCTGAGATCTGGAATACTGTCTTTGCTCCTCCCTTCAATGTCTCTTTAATCTCGTTACATCTCGCCTCGTGATGGCTCTTTAGTTCTTCAATCCTGTCTTGAAGTTCCTCGAAAGCATATTCATGGGCGGGGAGAACGAGTCTTACGGGTAGTCCTCGAAGTTTTTCAAGGGAGCTCAGGTAGTCGGCTAGTGGGTCAGCCTTCTCGTATGTGTGGAGGCTGATGTGGGGAGTGATCCTTGGCAGGATATGATCTCCTGAGAAGAGAATCTGTCGCTCGGCGTTATACAAGCAGATCTCTTCAGGGGCGTGTCCCGGAGTCCAGATCACCTTCAGTGGCAGCCTCTTCAGCCTGAGTAGTTCGCCATCAGATAAGGTCTTATCGACCCGCAGAGAGGCAGGGCTGCGCCTGAAAGGACGTGTTAGTATAGTTGAGATTCCCAATAGGTCTCTTCCTCCAAGCAATCTGATCTCGTTTTGGACATTGTCGTGCATCTGGCTCAAGCGTTCGTCTTGTGTCCTCAGAAGTTCGTCTGCTTTCTTGTGGGCGTAGACTTCCGCTTTTGAGGTTGACTTGATGTAGTCCACTAGCCCCACATGGTCGTGATGCAGATGCGTGATTATGATACGGTTGATGTCGGAAACTTTCAGGCCTGCCTGCTTTAGCTGTTCTTCTAGAGCTGAGCGTGCTTCGCTTGTTCCTACTCCTGTGTCGATGAGTGTGGCGTCATCAACAAGCAGGTAGGAGTACGTGTATCCTAAAGAATTGTTGCTCATCGGTATTTTGAACTGCCAAAGCCCCTCAGTGATCTTCAATCCACTATCCTCTGTCCCAATCTCATAGGACATAATTAAGACTATCTGGTTGAGTCAAGCATCGGAGTCCTATCTACGGAAAGTTATCGACGATCTCTCCAACGTCTATCAGCTTTGGACATATGTTCTGTAAGAAGCAGCTTCCGCATCTTGGACTCCGAGCCCTGCAGATCTCTCTTCCGAACCGAATGAGGAGGAGATGGACGTCCAAGTACCGCTCCTTCTTCGCAGCCTCCTCCAGCTTTCTTCTTACATCATCGTAGTCTGCGTTTCTAGGAGCTATTCCTGTTCGCTGGGCGATCCTATGGATGTGTCGGTCGATAGGTATCACATCTTTTCCCCCACTGAAGAGGAGGAGGACATCCGCCGTCTTTCTTCCTACGCCTGGCAACGCCATCAGCTCCTCTCTAGCTTCCTCATAGTCTTTCTTTAGAACACTGTTTAGGTCTCCTTTGTACTTCTTCAAGACCAGCTGTGAGACCTCCTTGATTGTTGCTGCCCTCTGCTTGAACATCCCAGCTGGTCGTATCGCCGACATGATCGCATTGATCTCTGTTTCAGTTAAGCTTTGTGGAGTGACTCCGATCTCCCTATCAAGCCTCTCGAAGGCGATACGCTGGTTTCTGCCGCTCGTGTTCTGGGAGAGAATGGTTCTGATTAGGTTGCGGAAGGGCTCAGGGTCGCCAGGCCGCCAATCTTGCTGATAGTGATCTAAGACGCGGTTCAGGATCTCTTTTGCTCTATCCAACTCTGCTCCCTGGCTGTGTTTGCGATCATGGGAAGGGGTTCTGCTTTGATCCTATGGTTCTTCCTGCGGACGAGTTCTATGAGTCCGTCCAAGTTTGTTCTGTTCTTTGCCGAAACGCAGATCCAGTCGAAGCCTCTCTCCTCCATCCTGAGCTTCTCGAAGATCTCCTCCGCTTTTTCGGGTTTCACGAGATCGGTCTTGTTGAAGACGACTATTATCTTGCTCTTCTCTATACCCAGCTCCTCGAGCAAGCTTGTGCCGCTCTTAAGCTTCATCGATAAGAGCGGGAAGTAGTCGTCGATCTCAAGGAGGAGGAGGACGATGTCGGCGTTTCTCATATCCTCCATGTTCAACTGAAAGGATTTGATGAGACGAGGGTCCAGGTCTATCACAAAGCCAATGGTGTCGATGAAGAGGAGGATTTCGTTATTGCTGAGATATCTTCTCTGATACTTGCTGCTAAGGGTGGTGAAAGGTTTGTCGGTCACCTTCTTTGATTCACCCGTCAAGGCGTTGAATAGGCTGGTCTTCCCTGCGTTGTAGTAGCCGGCAATACAGATCGTTAAATACCCCAAGGCCTTACGTTTTCTGATCTGTTCCTGCTTCTCTATCTCCAATTCCTCGATCTTCGCTTGGATCTTGCTGATCTGTGTTGTGAGACCTCTCAGCTTCCTGTGGTAACCATATTCGCCCATACTGAGGAAGAAAGGGCGTTCTGTTTGGTACTTAAGGGTTGCTTGGAGCTTGTAGAAGGGATATAGCTTATCGAGTCTAGCCGCCTCTATTTGCAGCTTCGAGACTCTATCAGAAGCCATCTGGTCAAAGACTTCGAGTATGACTTCATATCGATCGATGACATCGCATCCCAAAGCCCTTATGAGGCTGAGCTTCTGGTTGCTCTTGAGAATATTGTAGAAGACAACTAAGTCTACGTTCTGCCTCTTAACGTAGTCCTTCAGCTCCTTCACCTTTCCAGAGCCGATGAGATAAGTCGGGAAGGGCTTGGGTTCCGTCTGAAAAAATTCACCCGCGACCTCCAGCCCAAGGGTTTCAACGAGTCGCCGCAGCTCATTCATCCTTATGCGAAAAAAGACATGGTCATGTACCTCAGTCTTCAGCATGCATAGGACAGCTCTGCCCCGTGGCTTAGCTTCACCCACAAAGGAGGCTAATACGCTGTCTAAGATAATAACCTTTGCTGAATTGCTGAGGATGTGTTAAAGATGCAAAAGGTTTTACATAGTCCACCTAAAGATCTAGAGTGAATCCTATGCCCGTTTTTGAGGTTGAGAGTTGGAGAGTGGCTGACAGCAGGGAGGTGGATCACAGGGAGGCGATGCGCCGTTGGCTCAAGTGGGTGAACCACCACCGTGAACTGTTCCCTGAATGGAAGAGTATCCGCTACTTCGTCAAGACCATAGCCGGAGAAGAGTCGGAACGGCATCTCATCATCTGGGAGTATGACAGTCTAGCTGACTTCGAAGCTTACAAGAAACGGCGGGGTGATTACAAGGGTCTCTATGAGGAGTACAAAAGGGTTGATCCCTACCATCAGGGCGTCTTCATCCAAAGCAGCATGAAAGTTGAGGTCTGGAAGGACCTAGAGAGAGACCTCTGGATCGAGTAGGGTGGAAGATCAGCTAAAATCGGAGGCGATCAGCCCAGCGGAAAAGAGATTCTCTCCCCCTTCTCCATGATACTAGGATGCAGAAGACTATTGAGGCAATCAAGAGAAAAACGGAGGTCAAAGGACCACCCATCAGGTCGGTCATGACCCCGAAAACAGCTCCTCCGACGAGAGCTCCAAGAGTGTACCAAACAGTCTTTCCTAGACCTTCCAAAAATATGACCTTAGAAAGAGGAAACTTCGAAGAGCCCGCTAGCAAGATGACGGGAGTATCTGGAAGAGGGGATACGGCGACTATGAAGACAGCCAACAAGCCGTAGCGCCTGATCCATTCTGAGATTCTGTCTTCACTGTCACCCTTCTCGACAGCCTCTGATATGGTTCTCCCTCCATAATATGTCGTTACTAAGCCTAGTGCTCCACCCCACCCAGCTGCCGCCCCAAGGAAGAAAGGGTTGTAAAGCGGAGCCATGGGAAGGAAGACGGGCATGAACATGTCGCGACCTATGACTGTGAGGTTGCTGAGGAAGGCGGCGAAGAAGACGCCCAGGAGTCCGAGCTGTCCGAGAGTAGTGTTGGCTATGGCTGTTTCGTAGAAAAGAAGAGAGGAGAGAGAGGCGGCTAGCACAACGAAGATCAAGCTGACTAGAGCCTTTCTCTCCATAGTTCTCCAACCATTCCGCTTCCTCACAGAAGCCCTTTCTTCATCGTCTTTGCAAGAAGCGAATCTGCCCTATAGTAGTCCTCTGCAGCCTTGCTTGTGACTTCTTCTGCAGCCTTCTGTGCCTCCTCAATAATGCGTTCTTCATCCATCGTCAGGACCTTACGGTTCTCCATCAAGACCTTACCGTCCACGATAACCGTATCCACCTCGTCTCCTCTAGCACTGTAGACTATGTTTGGAGCGACATTCCGCACAGGCATCGAGACAACAGGTGTCAGATGGGGAACCTTGAGATTCATCATCACCAGATCCGCCTTCTTCCCACTCTCCAATGAGCCTATCACTCCGTCTAAGCCTAGGCATCGCCCCCCCTCTATAGTGGCAATGCGAAGAACCTTCCACGCGGGAAGGACCGTAGGATCTCTATGACGTGTCTTGTTGAGCAGTGCAGCCACCTTCAGTTCTGTCATCATGTTGTGGCTATTGTTTCCACTTGCTTGGTCGCTGCCCAATCCAGCAGCCCAGCCGCCTGATGCTATGTAGACCTGAAGAGGAGGGGTAATTCCATCGATAATTCCTATAGAGGAGGGGCAGCTCACGTATCTCACCTTCCTCTCCGCCAGCAGGGCGACTTCCTCGTCTGTTGTCTGGTGGCAGTGAGCCCCGATCACCCTTGAGTCCAAGAAGCCGATCTCGTCGAGAAACCTCGGAGCCGTCTTACCGTATCTTAGCTTCATCTGGATCTCTTCACGTCCACCTTGGGCTATGTGGATGTGTACAAGAAGGTCCTTCTCCTCAGCGATTTCCTTGACATTTAAGAGGAGTTCTTTGCTCATCATGTCTGCTGCTTGAGGCGCTAAAAGACAAGTGATCCTGCCTTCTTCCGCCCGGTGCCACTTATCGACAAGATCGAGGCTCTCTCTGAGACGCCTCTCACCCACCGCTGGATCAAACTCGTAGAGCTCGTACGCACTTCGTCGGGAGCTCGGACCGATCTCGTTGATCGTGCTTGCGATCTTAGCCCTGACCCCCGCCTTAGCATAAACCTCCTCCACAACCTCCGAGCCTACCCCGATCTCCCCGAAGCAAGTCGTCCCCGACTTGAGCGCCTCCAAGACGCCGAGAGCAGAAGCCTTCAACCTGTGTTCACCAGTAGTATGCCTACCGAAAGGACCCATAGTCTTGAGCATCCACTCGATCTCAGGTACGTCTTGACCCTGCCCCCTGAGGATTGTCATCCCGGTATGAATGTGGGCGTCGACGAAGCCCGGGAGCACGGCCTTTCCCCGTGCGTCAAGAATCCTATCAGCACTTGGGAACTGCTTCTCAACATCCTGTGTCTCTCCTACCGCGACAATATAGCTGCCCTCTATTGCGACTGCTCCGTTCTCGACCGTTCCTACACCTTCCCCTCTCATTGTGAGAAGAAGTCCATTCTTGATAAGAATGTCAACCAAACTGCCCCACACCTTGAGATGTTCCTCAACAAAGAACAATAAATCTTTATGCATTATTCTTTGAGGAATGTGCTTTTCTCCCCCAACAAACGTGTCTTGATATTCTCCGCGGGTCAGTGAGAGTTACTCCTTAGTCCCTTTGTTCCCGCGGGGTTTCCTTTTCAATGTCTCCTTGACGAAAAGCTGAGTTGTCGCAGCAGTGAGAAACATCAGGAAGGCAGTAACATAGAAGGATGTCGCTATTTGGTACACGTCGGCGACAAGTCCTATGATTATCGGACCAATTGCAGAGCCTACGTCTCCAATCGTCGTCCAGAAGCCCATGAAGAATCCCCTGAAATCTTCAGGCGCTAGATCCGCAGCGATAGCCATGGTCGCTCCTCCGCCGATGCCGCTGGCTACTCCTATCAGCGCCGAGACGGCAGTGATACTTATGAAATCAGTGGTGAAGGGAAAGAGGGCGAAGACCACACCCGTCAAGACAAAAGCTGGCACAAGCCCTGCCTTTCGACCCCATTTATCGACAATATAACCTCCCGGAATCACCATCAGCAGATTGGCAAAGGTGGAGGCACTGAGGACGAGTCCGATCTCGCCTGTAGTCAAGTGGAGAATGTCCCCCCCGTAGATTGGAATCAGGACTCCTCGAGCAGTGAAGCGTATGTGGTTTGTCAAGTTGGTGAACGCTGCCATTAAGATCGGAAATGTGAAGATCCCCAGAACTGTGCGTAAGCTCACATTCGAGGCTGACCTCGCCTCCTCTTTCTCTTGACGTCCGGGCTTGGTCTCCTTGATGAAGAAGAGGCAGGCAACGAACGAGACGAAGGTCGATGCAGCGTAGAAGAAGAATGGTGCACGGATGCCCCACAGCTCAGCTACGATCCCGCCTATTGCGGGTCCAGCGGCGGAACCAAGCATATTAACTCCTTGGAAGGTACTCATGACTCTGCCTCGGATAGTGGGTTCGATACTGTCGGCGATCATGGCTTGGCGGGCGATCATCCACATAGACATTGCTATGCCTGTCAGAACTCTGTAGACGAGGAGTTCATAAAAGCTTCCAGCGAGACCGCTAAGGATGGCTGAGACGACAACGAGGAGAGGACCGACGATAGTCAAGGGGCGTCTACCCGCGCGGTCAGCAAGGGCGCCCAAGGGGATGTCGCTGCAGAGTCGTCCGATAGCATTAGCAGTGGTTACCATTGCGACGAGAGCATATGGGATGCCGAAGGAACGGGCGTAAAGGGGCATTATGGGTGTCACAAGACCCCAGCCGAGTTGGATGAAGAAACTCGGAACATAGAGCGAGAGGGCAAAGTTCAGAAAGCTTCGATCCATCTTCCCAATAGACATCCTATCATCTTCTCTATGTCCCATAAAGGGGAAAGCGCTCATTATTTAAGACTTATGGCAATCAGAAGGATCACAACAGAAGCGGTCAGCGTTTCCCCCCAGAAAATATCTAGAAAGGATACTCTGTGGTCAAGTCAACTTTCTCCACAAAGATTCTGTATTATCTCGCAGGTCCTACAAACTTCTCTAGTGGTCGGTTCGCCACACAGAGAACAGACGCCAAGGAGATCGTCCTTCTTCAGTAATGGCACCATCCTCAGAGCCGAGCGGAAGACGATGAACATCGTTCCTGGACGCTTTGTCTCCATGCTGTTCAGGAAGTTCCTTATGTCGCTTCTCATTGCCGTCTCTGCATAGGGGCAGGGTCGACTCTGGAACCTTATACCTTTAAGGTATGCGTAAAGGGTGCTCTCTCTTTCAGGGACCTCGCAGTAGGGTTTCACTCTCCTCACAAATTTCTCAGTGATTGCTTCTCCAGCAGGATTCAGCAACCCAAGTCGTCTGTGGTCGCCTCGGAGGATGTTGAGGAGAACAGTCTGAGCCATATCGTCAAGGTTGTGAGCCGTAGCCAGCTCGTCCGCTCCAACCTCTCTCGCAGCAGTGTTCAGAGCCCTCCGGCGCAGGATTCCGCAGAAGGAACAGGTTGTTAGCTCATCCTTACGTGTTCTCTCCGCTATCTCATCCAAGGTGTATTCGAAGAGTTCCTTGAAGGAGAGAACTTTATGTTCGACACCAAGTCTCCTGCACTCCTCTTCGGCCAGCCGTATCGCCTCATCTCTGTAGCCCTTTACCCCCTCGTCCACTGTCACTGCGATGAGTTCTGCCGCTGGGAACTTCTCCTCGATCTTCGCTAGGATGTAGAGGAGACTGAGGCTGTCCTTTCCACCTGACACGCCGACAACGATGCGGCTGTTGTAATCGAACATCTTATGCTTGGAGATGGTTCTCGTCACCCGCTCCTCAATGGACTTACAGAAGCAGTTTCCACAGAGACTTTCGCCAGAATAGGGTCGGAGATAGACCGCCTCCTTGGCGCCACAGAACGAGCAGAGGACCATGCTACTCAACCAAAAATTGTATTGAGGAGAGCAATAAACCCTCCCAAACCTTGAAGTAAGGAACTTATCTCCTCTATAGGTAGGCAGATCAAGTTGAAGATTAACCGAAGGTGCTAATAGGATTGAAGAGGATACTCGTTGACGCTGAGAAGTGTGCGGGTTGCAGGTTCTGTGAGATGCTCTGCGCCTTCTATCACGAGAGAAAGTTCAGCACCCGATTATCTCGAATAACAGTGACAAAAGAGGACAAATGTGGCTTTGACTACCCAATACTCTGCCACCAATGCGACGCATGCCCCTCTGTCGCTGCCTGTCCTGCAGGTGCCCTAGCCAAGACGGAGTTAGGCGTCATAGGCCTAAACAGCGAAGCCTGTGCAGGGTGCGGGCTCTGCGTGAATGCATGCCCGTACGGTGCCGTGAAGCTAGATGAATCATTGAAACCCCTCATCTGCGATCTGTGTGGGGGGACACCCATCTGCGTTGAGAGATGTCCAACAAAAGCCCTTAGCTTCAGTGATGGGGAGGCTGAGAAACCAGAGGAGGCTATCAGAAGGATTCTAAGGAAGTGGAGTATTGATGACTGACCTTTACGGATATGCAGGCAAAGTGCTCAGGATAGACCTCACAGAAAAGAAGGCGCACTCCATCAAGCTAGAACGAGACTTGGCTGTCGGCTTCTTAGGTGGAAGAGGGTTCAATTCTAAGAGGCTATATGACGAGTTGGTGCCGAGGATAGATCCTGTTGGACCTGAGAACAAGCTGATGTTTGCTACTGGACCGATTGTAGGAACCATGTTTCCCACGGCTTGTCGTCTTAATATCTCAGCCAAGTCACCGCTCACAAGTATACTGGGCGACAGCAACGCTGGCGGACACTTTGCGGCTGAGCTGAAGTTCGCAGGATACGACCAAGTGATCCTCGAGGGCAGGAGCAGGCTACCCACCTGCCTCTTCATTGACGATGGCGAAGTAGAGTTCAGGGATGCCTCTCTCCTGATAGGAAAGGATGTCTACGAAGCTGACGAGATAATCAAGGCTGACTTGGCTGACAGAAGAGTCCAGACAGCTGTTGTCGGTCCAGCAGCTGAGAACGGCGTCAGATATGCGGGCATCTACCTCAACCTGATGAGAGCTGCTGCCCGAACAGGCATGGGCACTATCATGATGTCAAAAGGTGTCAAAGCAGTCGTGGTTAGAGGAACAGGCTCCATCGAAGTGGCTAACG
>Ga0315314_1002995_pt1 | contig 13559 bp, 13 predicted proteins | sample TDP9_MG_FD_203631 | JGI IMG/M metagenome (GOLD analysis project Ga0315314, IMG submission 203631) | Freshwater sediment microbial communities from Lake Towuti, South Sulawesi, Indonesia - TDP9 | ecosystem: Environmental > Aquatic > Freshwater > Lake > Sediment | place: Indonesia: South Sulawesi...
ATGATAGGACAGAATTACATATACCTTCTTTTAAACCATCCATGGTTTCAAGTTACAAGTCTAACAGGGGGAGAATCAGCTGGCAAAAAATATGGTTCTACAGGCAAATGGCTAATGTCACCAGACATACCAGAGCAGTACAAAGATGTAATAGTCAAGCCTACAGAACCAAAAGATGTAGATGCAGACCTAGTCTTTTCGGCTTTGCCGACTTCTATAGCAAAAATAGTAGAGCCAAAATTTGCAGAGGCAGGCTCTCACATCATAAGTGATTCTAGTGCCTTTCGTCCATATGATGACGTACCAGTAGTTATACCAGAAGTGAACCCTGATCATTTAAGCATAATAGATGTTCAAAAGCGTAAAAGGAAATGGGATGGCTTTATTGTTTCAAATCCAAATTGTACCGCCTTAGGCTTGACTATAGCCTTAAAGCCTATACACGACCTTTTGACGATAAAAAAGATAGTAGTCACAACTATGCAAGCTTTATCAGGAGCGGGCTTCCCTGGAGTTCCTTCTCTTTCAATAACAGATAACGTTATACCCTTCATAGCTGAGGAAGAGGAGAAGGTTCAATTAGAGCCATGCAAGATGCTAGGTAGCATAGGAGGAGATAGAATCAAGCCAGCAGATATAAAAGTGGAAGCGTCTTGTAACAGAGTGCCAACTATAGATGGGCACTTAGAATCTGTATATATTGAGACTAAGGAAAGAGTAGATGTAAATATGGTAAAGGATGCTCTAATATCCTTTAAAGGAAAGCCTCAAGAGCTCAAGCTTCCAATGGCTCCAGCTCAGCCTATAATAGTTAGAGAAGAAGAGGATAGACCTCAGCCTCGCCTCGATAGGCTTGCAGGCTCTGTCCCAGGGATGAGTGTAACAGTTGGCAGGATTCGCCGTGGATCAGATGTTAACTCTCTTTGGTTACATGTCCTTAGCCATAATACAATAAGGGGTGGCTCAGGCTCATCTATACTTTTAGGAGAATTGATGATAGCCTTGAAGATGATATAGTGGTTAATATGGTCTGGGGTAAGAAAGTCCGATTAAATAGAATTACATCGAATGAAAAGATGTTATGCATACCTATGGATCATGGCGTTACCATAGGACCTGTGAAAGGACTCACGGATATGGATTATATGATCAAAAAAGTTGGTGAAGGAGGAGCAACAGCAGTTCTAGTGCATAAAGGCATCATCCACTCACTAAAAGTGCCACCAAAAATTGGGATGATAATGCACCTTACAGGTAGCACCAACTTGAGCTTGGTCCCTAATAGGAAGGTTCAAGTTGGTTTCATTAAAGAGGCCATAAGGCTTGGTGCCGATGCAGTCTCTGTGCATATAAACATAGGATGCAAAGAGGAACATGAAATGCTTGAAATTCTTGGCAATTTGGCTTATGATTGTGACGAATGGGGAATGCCTCTTATAGCTATGATGTATCCAAGAGGGGAGAACATAAAGGATCCCAACAATCCAGAAGTCGTGGCTCATGTAGCAAGAATAGGTGCTGAGCTTGGTGCTGATATCATCAAGACTGTATATACAGGAGATTCGGAATCTTTTAAGAACGTTGTTAGAGGTTGCCCCGTACCGATAGTGATAGCTGGGGGACCAAAATCTGAGACTGATCGTGATGTATTAGAGATGGCTTACGGAGCTATAAAAGCTGGTGCTATAGGAGTAGCTTTTGGTAGGAACGTATTTCAGCATGATCGCCCTGATGCCATGGTTCGTGCACTATTCATGATCATAATGCAGGGAAAGAGTGTTGAAGAGGCTTTGGAGGTCTTAGAAATTGGCTAAAAAAACTTTGGATAAAGAAATCATATTAATCTTGCCGAATGAGAAGAGCATTGCCTCTGAAATTGTAAAGACTGCCCTTGAGAATAACATCAAGTCCTTTCTATGTGATCCAAAATTGATAGACGATGATACTCGTAGCAAGGTTAGGGTATTCTCTTTATCCAATGAAGGAGACGTTGTATTGATAGACTCTCTTAATAGGGTTGAGGATGTTAAAAAATCGGGTAAAGAATTCGCTTTAATTGTCAGAATTACAAAAAAGGCAGACGAGGATGTAGTAATGGATGCTTCTCAGAAAGGAGCCATGAGTGTTTTTATTGAAACCGAAGATTGGAAGATAATTCCATTAGAGAACTTAGTCGCTCAATTACATAAGAAGAATACAAAGCTCTATACAAAGATAGAGAGCTTGGAAGAAGTTCAGACCATGTTTGGAGTGCTTGAATTGGGCGTGGATGGTGTAATATATGCTCCAAAAAGTCCTGACGATATAAAGAGCCTTATAGGCTATCTATCAGCACCAAAAAGGCTTGAATTAACCTTTGTGAAGATAAAAGAAGTGAAAGATGTGGGAATGGGTGATAGAGTTTGTATCGATACTGCATCTATGCTAGAGATAGGTGATGGAGCATTGATAGGCAGTCAATCTAACTTATTCTTTCTTATCCATAGCGAGACAATAGGCTCTGATTTCACTGCTCCAAGACCTTTTCGTGTGAACGCTGGGGCTGTCCATAGTTACATACTTTTACCAGATGCTCGAACAAAGTACCTATCTGAAATCGAGGCAGGGGATGAGGTCTTGATTGTGAATAGTCAAGGTATCACTAAATCAGCCATTGTAGGAAGGGCTAAGATAGAAAGGAGACCTTTACGTTTGATAAGAGCAACATATAATGGACGTATAGCAAGCATATTGGTTCAAAATGCTGAAACGATCAGGTTAGTAGGGAAGAACAATAAGTTGATCTCAGCTACAGAAATAAAGCTTGGAGACGAGGTCTTAGCTTATGCACATGCACCCAGTGGCAGACACTTCGGTATTCAAGTAGACGAGCACATAATAGAAAAGTAGATAATTTTAAAATGCTCAAAAGAAGATTAAGGATATGCACATCTATAGGCGTTAGAAATATAAACATGCTTAATGAGAAGATAGAAGAAGCTTTCGATCTCGGCTCAGATTTAGTTGAGATAAGAGTTGATTATTTAGCTCGAATAAACTTTCTACTTATAAAAGAAGCCATAAAAGAGCATATTGATAGATGCATATTAACATGTAGAGCCAAAAGTGAGGGTGGAGAGTTCAAGGGAAGTGAAGAAGAGAGGCAAGAGGTTCTATTGAATCTTTCAAAGCTTAGACCTGCATATATGGATATTGAGCTAAGTCTTGTCCAGAACAAGCCCGAAATTTTGAATTTGATAAAGAGCTCAGGAGCTTCAATAATTTTGTCTTGGCATAACTTTGAAGATACCCCTTCTGTTCAATTCCTTAAAAGCACTCTTGATAAGGCAAAGCCCTTAGGAGAAATAGTAAAGATCGTCACAATGGCTAAAGATTTTTCTGATAACATCTCCATCTTAAATTTGTATAAAAACTCAAAACCTAATAGATTAATAGCCTTCTGTATGGGTGAGAAAGGGCAGATATCAAGAATTCTTTGCCCGATCTTTGGTAGCCCTTTCACATATGCCTCGTTGCAAGGCTTGTCCACTGCGCCAGCCCAGATCATGGTTAAGGAGTTAAGAGAGCTTTATGAGTTATTCGAATTGGATTATTAGTTATAAAACCTGTCTATGCTGTGTAATAGGCCATCCAATAGACAAATCCTTATCACCGATAATGCATAATGAAGCCTTTAGAGCCAAAGGCCTCGATTACGTATACATTGCCTTTGATGTTAGCGAATCTCACTTGAATGAGGCTGTAGAAGGCTTAAGGGCTTTGAGGGTGAGAGGCTTCAATGTTACGATGCCTCATAAAGTTGCCATTATGAATCTTCTTGATAGAATTGATAAAGGCGCATCTTTGGTTGGTGCTGTAAATACTGTAGTGAACGATGACGGTAAGCTTATTGGTTATAATACAGATGTAGACGGGGTTATATTTGCATTAGAAGCAAAAGTTCATTCTTTAGAAGGTTTGAAAGCCTTGTTGATAGGTGCTGGGGGAGCCGCTAGAGCATGTATAGTGGCATTGGTCTCGAAAGGTTGTAAAGAGATTATCGTAATGAACCGCACTTTTAGCAAGGCAAAATCAATGGTAGAAGATTTGAGTAAAAAGCTGAAAATGATTTTTAATGTGGAGGAGCTTAACATAGACTCTTTAAAGAGAGCCATAAAATCTGTTGATATCCTTATAAACGCAACGCCCATGGGTACTTATCCAAATTTAGATGAAAGCTTCATCCCTCAAGAATTGATAAAGAAAGATATGGTAGTCTTCGACGTAGTCTATAATCCTAAAAAGACAAAGTTGATTAGAGATGCTGAAAAGATGGGTGCAAAGGTCATTCCAGGATACGAAATGTTCGTAGGGCAGGGAGCAGCTTCTTTTAAACTTTGGACAGGAATAGATGCACCTATTGATATAATGAGGAGAGTTGTTCTTAAAGCTCTAGGGTGATTTAATGAAAGGGAAAGGAATAGCTTTTGGGGCAATATCTATAGTGAATGCCATTGCAACTGGTAATGGTGCCGCACTTGGAACTCAATTAAAGACGGAAGCTGAGGTGGAATTGATAAAGAATTCGGATGAAATAGATGTAAAGATCATTGGAAACGATTACGAAGAAGATAAAATCTTGGCCAAATATACTGTTAAAGAAGTTCTAGTTAATTTAGGCTATAAGGGATATGGAGCAAGAGTTGCTACGAAGTCTAACATTCCCATTGGCAAAGGTCTTAAGAGCTCAAGCGTGGCTTCAAATGCAATAGTCTTGGCAACTATGGCTGCTTTGAAGATGAATTTAGATGATCTAGCAATAATCAATCTAGGTGTAGATGCCTCCATAAAGGCAGGTGTAACTATAACTGGAGCTTTTGACGATGCATGCGCATCCTATTTTGGAGGGCTGGTTGCAACTGATAACATCAAGAGAGTAATAGAAAAAAGAGAAACGCTGACAGAAGATTACCACATAATTATATACGCTCCGCCCGAGAAGGCTTATACAAGGGATGTTAATAAAGTAAAGCTTCAGAAGTTCAAACCTATTTTTGAGGAAGCCTATTCTTTAGTTTTGAAAGGGCGATATTGGGAAGCCATGGTTTTAAATGGTCTAGTTTGCTCTACTGCGCTGGGCTTCAGCACAAAGCCTATTTTGAATGCTCTATTCGCTGGGGCTATAGGTTCAGGCCTTTCAGGAAAAGGACCTGCCATGGCTGCGATCTGCCATCCCGATAGAGTTAATGATATCGCTTCAGTCTGGTCTAATCTACCTGGAGAGATAATATACACAAGGATAAACTATGAGAAGGCAAAAGCAGTGATCTTAGATTGACGAGCGTAAAGGTATTCAAAAGCGATCTTTATGGTAAAGTAAAAGCTCCATCAAGTAAGAGCTATACCCATAGAGCGATAGTATTATCAAGCCTTGCTTCTGGAAGATCGAGAGTTAATAGGCCTCTTTTAGCAAGGGATACCATTGCCACAATAAAGGCATGCCAAGCTTTAGGCTCGTCGATAGATAGAAAAGAAGATCACCTTTATGTTGAAGGAAATCCAAATCTTAAGACGCCTGATGACATTATCAATGTAGAGAATTCAGGGACTACCATGCGCCTTATAACAGCAATAGCATCTCTAATACCGAAAGGTTATTCGATAATAACTGGTGATGAGAGCATAAGGTCTAGACCCATGCAACCCTTACTTTCAGCATTATCGAGCTTAGGAGTTGAGTGCTATTCATCTCGCCAAAACGGCTTGCCACCGATCATAGTGAAAGGTGGCGGAATCAAAGGAGGAGAGGTTCAGATAAGAGGAGACATTTCATCTCAATTTATATCTGCACTTTTGGTTGCAACCCCGAAGGCTAAGAATGAAACATTGATAAGGGTTTATGGTAAGACTGTATCGAGACCATATATAGATGCAACTTTGAATATGATGAGAATTTTTGGAGTGAATGCTACCCATAAAAATTACAGAGAGTACATTATTCCACCAAAACAAGATTACCATTCAGCAGATTTTGATGTGCCAGGAGACTTTAGCTCAGCATCTTTATTGATGGCATTTGCATTGTTGACTGGAAAAAAGGTTACAATAGAGAATTTAAACTTCTCTCTCCCTCAGGCAGACATGCGTATTTTAGATATATTGGAGAAGATCGAAGCCGATTTTAGTGTTGATAAAGCAAAAGGTAAAATCACTTTATCAGGGGGTAAGATTTTGAAGGGGGGAGAATTTGATTTATCGGACTCTCCTGACTTATTACCTGTTCTATCAGTAATAGCTCTAAAGGCTAAGCCAAAGATAATTATAAAAGGTGTTGAACATGCTAGGTTCAAAGAGACAGATAGAATATCCATAATAGCGAAAGAATTGAGGAAATTCGGTGCCAATGTGCAAGAGTTAAAAGATGGCATAATTGTTGAGTATTGTGAGGAATTGCAGGGTTGCTCTTTAAATTCTTGCGGAGATCATAGACTCTTTATGGCTTTTTGTGCTGCTGCTATGGCTTCATCTGAACCTTGTATTGTAGAAGGTCTTGAATCAGTAGACGTATCTTACCCAGATTTCATCAAGGATATAAAATCACTAGGAGCAATTATAGAAGGAGCATAAAAATGACAGGAAATATTCTTGGAGAGAGATTCTTAGTATTAAGCTTTGGGGAGAGTCATGGTAGATGTGTAGGAGTAGTAATAGATGGTTGCCCTGCAGGTTTACCTTTGAGCGAGGATGATATTCAGCATGATCTTGATTTAAGAAGACCAGGCTTATCAATAGTAACGAGCGAAAGGTCTGAGGAGGATAGAGTAGAACTGCTCTCAGGAGTGTTTAACGGGTACACCACAGGCGCTCCTATCTGCGCCTTAATATGGAATAAGGATGTAGACTCAAAGCCTTATGAGAAGATAAGAAAAACTCCAAGACCAGGACATGCTGATCTTACAGCGTTTTGGAAGTATGGAGGCTATAACGATTGGAGGGGAGGAGGGCGTTTCTCTGGTAGAGTAACGGCAACCTTCGTTATGGCAGGAGCTATAGCTAAGAAGCTTATCCACTATACTCTTGGCATTGAAGTTCTTGCCTATTCCATTGAGATAGGAGGGATTAAAGCAAGAGAATTATCTGATGAAGAGATTAGGAGGCTTAGGTACTCTAATGAAGTAAGATGCGCAGACTTAGAAGTAGCAGATAAGATGAAAAAGAAGATAATGGAAGAGCAGTCAAAAAGTGATAGCGTAGGAGGCATAGTTGAGTGCAAAGTCTTGAACGTACCCATAGGTTTAGGAGAGCCTGTCTTCTCTTCTCTTGAGTCTGATTTGAGTAAAGCTTTATTCTCCATACCAGCTGTGAAAGGCATCGAATTTGGTATTGGTTTTGAAGCATCAAAGCTAAGAGGATCAGAATGTAATGATCCTTTCTCTGTAAAGGAAGGAAAGATAGTCACACTTACAAATAGAGCTGGTGGAATTCTTGGCGGAATTTCTAACGGTATGCCCATAGTGCTAAGATTAGCCTTTAAGCCTACATCATCCGTAAGAAAACTACAGAAGACAGTTCATCTTGACACTTTAAAGGAAGCCGATTTAATAGTACCTGGGCGCCATGACCCATGCATAGTTCCAAGGGCGGTTCCTGTAGTTGAGGGTATGGTGGCTTGTGTTATGGCTGATCATTCTATAAGAGCTGGTTTGATACCTCCAATCATAAAAGCTAGGCTTTAATTGAGGATGATGATCATTGCCAAGTGAATCAGAGCTGGAGGCTTTACGTAAAGAGGTTAGAGAGATTACGAATGAAATAATAAGGCTGATAGGCCTTCGCCTCTCATTAGCAAAAAGGATCAATGAAGTAAAACGTTTCATGGGCTTACCTATCATAGACTATAAAGTGGAGAGGGATCTGAAGAGCTCTGTTATAGATTCATGTAAGAAGTATAATGTTGATGAGCGCTTTGGGTTAAGGCTTCTAAACCTTCTGATAGATGAGGCTGTAAGGGCGCAGAAGATTTCTATAGATGAGGGTAAAAAAGCCATTAGCGTAATAGATATGTTCGTTTTAGCCAAAAGGATGGAGAGAGAGGGAAGTAAAGTAATTCATCTAGAAGTTGGAGAACCAGACTTCGGCCCTCCAAAGAGGGTTAAAAGGGCAACTTATGATGCAATATCAAAAGGCTATACTCATTATACAGAGCCTTCAGGAATTTTAAATTTAAGAGAAGATATAGCAAATTCTGTAAGTGAGCGTTATGGCATAGATGTATCGCCTGAGCAAGTTGCTATAACATCAGGAGGAAGATTTTCTGTCTATGCTAGCATTCTATCAATTCTCTCTCCAGGCGATGAAGCCATAGTTATACAGCCTGCATGGCCAGCTTATGTTGATTGCATAGAAGCTATGAGAGGTAGAACCATTAGCATTAAGACAAATCTTGAGGAGGGTTGGAGGCCTGATATAGAATCCATTTCAAATCTTATCAACAATTCTACAAAGATGATCATAATTAACTATCCTAATAATCCAACGGGAAAGGTTCTTGAGAAGAGGGGTATGAAAGCTTTAGTAGATTTGGCAATGGAGAGGAATGTAACTATACTGAGCGATGAAGTCTATTCAAATTATTCCTTTAAGCCCTTTAATAGCATATTAGAGTTTCATGATTGCAAATCTATATGTGTATCATCCTTCTCTAAAAGCTATGGTATGACAGGCTTTAGGATTGGCTATGCTGTATCTGATGTTGAGACCATAAGGAAGATTTCAAGGATTCAAGCCTTGGCATTTACAAGCGTGCCAGAATTCATTCAATACGCTGCTATAGAGGCTCTAAAATGCAAGGATGATGTTAAAAGATATGCCAATATTATTAGAGAAAGGATAGATATGGTTTGCAAGACATTAAAGAAGATGAATTTATCTTATTATGAGCCTGATGGTGCTTTCTATGTATTTCCTCAGATAAGCAAGGATAGGAGTTTTGATGCTGGAAAGTTCGCTCTTGACCTTCTAAAGGAAAAGAAAGTTTGTGTAGCCCCTGGTATAACCTTTGGGGATTATCCCAACTTCATCAGGATAAGCGCTTGCCAATCAGAAAATTTACTATTAGAAGGGTTAAGGAGAATGTGTGAAGTATTGAGATGAAAAGAAAGGGATTCAAAGTAGTACTTCTCAAGGTAGGAACCACAGATTCTCCTCGCTGGTACCTTTACGTTAGAAAAGGACAGTGAGACCACACTAAGTTTTATTCCATTGATTCTACACTTCCTATGATTTAATGGAGATAGGTAATTGGCCGAGTACCTTTATGCCCGAAGTGTTTTGTTTTAGAGAACGGAAAATTAAAGTATGCCGTAAAGACATACTAGAATTATATGGAAACCTCTAACAAACAAGTGCGCTCTTGGATAATCGAATTAATCGCACAGTTTAGGGAAGGAATGAAAAACCTATCCTTTGAAGAGCAGAATGCGGCTCCACATGCCCTTGTGGATTTTTCGCGCCCGTGTCAAATGTTAGTTGTTTGGACTAGAGAACCCGAATTTCAAATCTTTATTTTCTCACATATGAGTGAATTTGAAGATGAATTTATTGAGATACATGGTCCTATGGAGAATTCTAAACTTATTGAATGCATTGAGAAGGAGATTTTGAATTCCTCTTTAGCCAATTTCATTGGAGAAGATAAGGTCGAGACCTTCCTACTATCTAGTCTCAAACGAATTCAAAGTTGTTATGATCCTTTGCTTGGTTTTCCAAAGGAATCCAGAATACTTAGCAAATCTAAGATAAATGATGATCCTTATGCCATCGGATGGATAATCTTGGGTAGCCTAACAAATCTTAACGTGAGAGAAGTAGTAAATGACGCTATAAAAGACGTAATTTCTACAGCAAAACCTATTGTTTCAGTGCCTTCGCCCGAAGAAAAAGTAATTCTTGAAGGATTTGGAACGTACATCTATCCTCCGGCTTGGATAGGTGAAATACCAAAGCCAAAGTCATTCAAAGAAAAATTAACGAGTTATTTATGGGAATATTACTCTGAAAGAATCATAAGTGATGTTTACAAACATTGCCCTCTTATCATAACCAGAGATGGTTACATTGCTATTGGTGAGAAAGAAAAGTCAAAAGCATTGGAATTTCTTAACGAAATAATGAGTACTTTACTAGTTCTTGAAATGCTTGTATACATAATTAGAGAAAATGATTTGGGTGCAACATCTTTTAAAGAGAAAGGTATTTGGAAGGAGTGGAGCCTTCAAAGTTCTAGATCCTGGCTTTATAACAGGCGGCTAGCCGAACCAAGCTTTTTGGTTTTTGAAAATATCATCCCAGAAAATAAAATAAGAAAAGCAATAAAATGGTCCGAAACCCTTACTTCTGACGACAAATTCAAGACTCTACTTTTGCTCTATCTTGAACTCTATACTCATTTCATGAATAGTGAGTATAAGCAAGCTTTAGTAATTGGATGGGTGATACTCGAAGATTTTTACTTAAAGGATTTGTGGGCATCCCATGTTTCAAAGGTTACGTCTGATAAAGACCGTTTAAGTAAACTCGCTAGTTGGGACGCCGATAGGAAGTTGGAGGCATTAAACATAGCTCATATTATGACTAACAAAGAATATGACTTGCTTATGGGAATTAAGGATGCCCGCAATTCTACAGTTCATGAAGGTAAGGAGCCTAGAAAGGATATTGTTGAGGAATGTCAAAAGCTAGTCTCAAAAGTCATTCGCGAATACATGGGGAATAAGCTAGGAGTTGTGTTTCCTAGGTTATAGTATTGTTATTTCCAAACGCTTAAATCTCTAAGGTTTTCTAATTCATTATAACGATCAAAAGCAATTAGAGTTTGTTTTTGCTCTTCCATTAACTGTTCACTATTCAAAACTCTCTCAATATTCGTTAATGCAGACTTTGCTTTATTCTCCATTTACCATCGCGCCGACGCGAACAGAACAGTTGTTATATAAACTTTTGTAACAGTAAGTTTATAATGATAATAATTCTCTTAAATATCAAGGTATGAAAAATGGTTACTGAAGAAGATGTCATGGAAGAATTGAGTAATGTTATTGATCCAGAAATAGGCATGTCGATCATAGATATGGGCTTAGTTGATGAGGTTAAGATAGAAGGTGATAAAGTTTCTGTTAGCTTTCATTTGACAGCCCCTTTCTGCCCACCAGTATTTGCCATGATGATAGCAAAGGATATCAAAGAAAGATTGTCTAGAATGGCTGGAATAAAAAGTAGTGAAGTTAAGCTATTGGGTCATATAATGGCAGATCAGATCAACGAAATCATAAACAAACCTTCATAAATTATTCTAACAATAATAGATATCGTTAGAGGAAAACTTTGCAGTAGGATCGCTAAATATGGATGAGATACGAGAGTGATCGTTTCTTCTATTACTCTACCTTAATGCGTTTGCCCTTTGGAGTAGGTACCGCCTTCTTAACCTTTACTTCTAATATGCCATTGTTGTAAGATGCTTTTGCACTTGTTGGATCGATTTCTGAAGGCAATTCAATTCTTTTGTTATACTTCCTTGTTTCGGTGCTCGCAGATATGATCACGGTCTTCTCAGTTGAATCTAGGTTTATGTCTGACTTTTCAACTCCAGGCAATTCAGCAACTATTCTAATCGAATCTCCTTCATCAAAAACATCCACTAGAGGCTCTCGTTCTTCTTTAACTTCCATCCCAAGCCTTGGTGCTCCAAATGGCAAAGGCTTTGTAGAAGGCTTGACATTACCAAACTCTCTTATTATGGGCTTACCATCTGGACCTATTGTTACTGAGTAGCCATAAACGAATGGTCCAAACTCCTTGGAAATGCTTCCATCAGGAAGTCTTCTTTCTCTTACAAGGTCCTTAGGAACCTGCTTTTCGATATCCTTAAAGAACTCTTCGAACATCTTATCAAACTCTTCAAAGAATTTCCTGCTGAAGAATGGTACGCGCCAACGCCTTCTGAACCATTCATCAATATCTTCATCCCGGAACATTTTGCTCACCTTAGGATAAATAAGAGTGAAACTTAGATATATTATTTGCTACTTCAAAGATATATAGTTGGAATAGCAATATAAGAATAGATTGAAGAGAACAGGCTTCACTATCCTTCCTTTGCATAGAGGGCATGCACCAAGATGGCTCATCTATAGAATGGAGAATCTATCGAGAGAGATAACATGGCTTATCATTAATGAATATGGAACTGATGAATTCTTAAGAAGGTTTTCAAACCCATACTGGTTTCAAGCTTTAGGTTGTGTATTAGGTTTCGATTGGCACTCTTCAGGCTTGACTACAGTAGTTACAGGAGTATTGAAGAGAGTACTTTCTCATGAGAATTATGGAATAAAGGTTGCAGGGGGCAAAGGAAAGGCCTCCTTAAAAACCCAATCGGAGATAGATAATATAGGCGGAGATTTCAACCTATCCTCATCTAAGATAGAGAAATCAAAGTATGCGAGCAGAATCTGTGCAAAAGTTGATAATGTGGCTATTCAAGCAGGCTATCCATTATACCATCATGCATTTTTCTTGACAGAGAAAGGAGAATGGTCCGTTGTTCAGCAAGGCATGAATGTACAAGATAGGACTGCGAGACGTTACCATTGGCTCTCTAAGGATTTGGATAGCTTTGTCGTTGAACCTCATAAAGCTATAGTAGGAGATGTGAAGAAACCTTTAGTACTCAACATGACGGCAAGAGAAGCCGAGGAGAACAGAAAGACATGTGTCGATTTGATGAAAGAAAATCCTAGCAACCTGATATCATCTATAAAGAGAATGAGTAATCCCTTAACACTAGACCTTTGGACTCAGGATCAAATTAGAATTGCAAAAATAGAGGGTTTTTCAATGCCAAGAAATCTTAATTGGGAAATCTTTAAGAGATTGTATGAATTTCAGCCGAAGAATTATGAAGAGCTATTATCCTTCAAGGGAGTTGGTCCTTCCATTGTTAGAGCGTTAGCCTTAATCTCTGAATTGGTCTATGGTAAGCCAACAAGCTGGAAGGATCCTGTAAAGTACTCCTTTGCCTTTGGGGGTAAGGATGGAGTCCCAAGGCCCATAGATAAAAAAGAGATGGATAAAGCCATCAGAATCCTTCATGATGCTATAGAGCAAGCTGAAATCGGTCAAAAGGAGAAAGTGCAAGCCCTTGAAAGGCTTCAAAAATTCGTTATTACTGTATAGTCAACCTAAAAAACCCTTGATCACTTCGATCCAAGCCTTGGCAACATTATTCGGATTGTAGCCTCCGCCACCTAAAGCCATTATCCTTCCATCACATAACTCATGTGAGATTTCATGTAACTTCTTTGTTGAATATTTATGAACCTCTTCTGTATAGCGTAAATGTGTAAGGGGATCATTTTCCAATCCATCAGCACCACATTGAAATATTATCAACTCGGGCTTTGTCTGATGAGCAAACTCCTCAACTCTGGTAAAAGCTTCTTTGAACTCTTCATCCCCTGCTCCAAGTTTTAATGGTATGTTTAGTTTTGTTCCTTCAGCCTTTCCAGAGCCTGTCTCAT
>Ga0315314_1002996_pt1 | contig 13559 bp, 16 predicted proteins | sample TDP9_MG_FD_203631 | JGI IMG/M metagenome (GOLD analysis project Ga0315314, IMG submission 203631) | Freshwater sediment microbial communities from Lake Towuti, South Sulawesi, Indonesia - TDP9 | ecosystem: Environmental > Aquatic > Freshwater > Lake > Sediment | place: Indonesia: South Sulawesi...
AATGTGAAAACGGTCAATAGCTGGGGGCGTCCTATAGCGGGTGGATTCAGCTGAAAACGTGCCAGTGGAGGAGTGGTGGACCTGGCCCGAAAGCTCAGAAAGGTCCCGCGCATCCGCGTGTCCAAAACTAGGAGAATGCACGACAGACTGAGGGAGCTAGAGGCGAAACTCGCGGGCTCGATTCCGAAAACTGAGCTCGACGCGGTCAGATCCAGTCTCGAAGCCAAGACCGCTGACCTTCAAAGAAAGCTTTCCGAATCCGTCCCCAAGACGACGCTTGATGCGACCAAGAAAGAACTCCAGACCAAGATCATAAGCCTTGAAGCCAAACTAGGAGAGTCCGTTTCGAGGAACGAAGCCGAAGCTCTACAGGCAAGGATCAAGGAGTTGCAGTCTAGGCTGGCTCAATCCGTTCCTGCAGCTGAAGCCGAAGCAAAGCTGAAGAGAACCCGATCACGGCTCAGGGGCAAGGTCAAGAAGCTGGAGCAAGAGCTTGCCCAGTCTGTACCAAAAACAAAAGCAGAGGCTAAAATCCACGAGCTAGAATCACGGGTTACCGAACTGAAGACCAAGCTAGGCGAGTCTGTGCCGAGAAGAGATGTGCAAACTCTAAGCGCCAAGCTCGAAGAGCTGGAGAGAGGGCTTGCCGACTCTATCCCAAAGGCGGAGGCTGAGGCCGCGAAGGCCGAACTTCAAGACAAGATCGTGAAGCTTGAAGCGAAAGTGGCTGAGTCTGTACCAAGAAGCGAAGCTGATCAAGTACGCGCCGAGGTCGGAGAGCTCAAAGCAAAGCTGGACGCCTCGAAGTCGATGGCAGACTCTCTCCGCGCCCAGATTGCAGAACTGGAGGCCAGACTTGCAGAGTCGATACCCAAAGCCGAGTCAGAAGCAAGGGTGTACGAGCTTGAGACCAAGCTTTCAGCCGCAAGAAGAGAACTCGAAGTAGCCAAAGACAACCTTGAAGACCTTAAAGCCGTCAAAGGCGAGCTCCAGTCCAAGGTCACCGATCTCGAAACAAAGTTGGCTGGCTCCGTCCCTAGAGAGCAGACAGACGAGCTCAAAGCCAGGGTTGCCGAACTTGAAGGCCGGCTTTCTCGATCAGTTCCAAGAACCGAGACGGAGGCCCTCAGGGAGAAGGCGGATCGGCTGGAAGCCGCACTGACTGAAACACGCGAGAAGCTGAACTCGGCAGAAACAAGAATCCGAGATCTAGATTGGCTGAGTCAGTGCCAAAGGCGGATGCCGAAGCCAAGGCAAGCGAACTCACCGGCAAGATCCAAGCGCTCGAATCAAAACTGTCAGAATCGGTTCCGAGGACAGACCTAGACGCAGCCAAGGCGGAGGCTGAATCGACCAGACGAAAACTCCAACAAAAGTTGTCGGAATCTACAAACCAGGCAGAAACCCTAAAGCGCAAAGTCATGGAGCTCGAGGCCCGGCTCAGTGAGGTTGAGAGAGAACTTGAGGCTGCCAAGCGCCGCATCAGCGAACTTGAAGAGGGTGCCGCTGCTGCCGCACCAACCGGACAGAAGGGCTAGCTAGCCTGTCCCGGGCGGGAGGCGCCCACGCGGCCTCGGTCCTTGCCTACAATCTCTTCTGAAGAGGCAATCTCAGGCATGTTCGATTCTCCTTTCTTCATATACGACTATCCAAAAGGATCCAGAGGGTTCTACGATCGCGAGGATCCCAAGCGTCCTGGCATCCTAAGGGATTTCGACATGATCTACCCTGAGGGATTCGGGGAGGCAGCATCTGGAGCCGAGAGGGAGACCGACTATGAGACCGTCGCAAGTAAGATGAAGCCCGGCGAGAACCCGGAATCCTACGAATGGTACATGGAGATGCTGAAGATCGGCATACCACAGACCGCGGGCTTTGGAATAGGCGTTGAAAGACTCACCAGATGCATATGCGGGCTGAGATCGATCTGGCCGGCAATGCCATTTCCAAAAGTCGCAGGAATCTGGTCGCCGTAACGAGCTGGTTTGCCTGACCCTTCGTCCACAGCGAATCCTTCGGAGGGCTCAAAATCTGGTGGCAAGATGGTTCATTGCAGTTCGTTCTTAAATAGAAGGAGTTGCTATGGGCCGGCGAGGAACTAGGGGAGCTGGGGGAAACCCGGCTGAGAGGACGGCCAGGCCGCCGTCGACCCTTGGAACCTGATCCGGATAATTCCGGCGGAGGGAATACAGTCGAGATCTCATGCGCATTCTCGGGATGGACATACGCTCTCCAACTTCTGTGGTTGTTTCATTGAACTGACAAGGCGCGTACTAGAAAGAGGTGAGAGAGAAAGCCACCACATTTCTGCGCTACGAGGGAAGGAGGCAAGATCTATTTCAGGCAAACGCCGTGTCACCGCGATCGCGCAGTCAGCCGTTATGTCAGCTCTCATAGCCGTTTTGACTCTTACAGCCTTCCCGTTGCCGCCGCCTCTATCTGGCATTACCTTGGCCCCTCTTGCAATATTTGTCAGCTCGATCTTTCTTGGACCACGAGTTGGCTTCACGTCGGGTCTTCTAGGTTCTGGGATAGGTTTTACACTGGCCGCAACAGTTGGCACGATAGCGGGTGCGCCACCGGGCTCTGCATTATTTCCAGTCTTCCTCGTCGGAATAATGGTTGCCAGGGGACCTGAAGGATACATCATCGGGATGCTGCGAAAAAAGAATGAGACCTTTGCGATGATTGTGGGGACAGTCTATGAGACGCTTGCTTTCTTCCTAATCGATTTCCTCTATACCTATCCAATACTACTCGGACTACCAAGAGCTCTGGCGTACTTGGACTTCGGAACCCTCATAGACCTAGTCTACGTCGTCCCAAGCCTTGCTGCGCTACGCTACATACGTTCACACATAGGCGTCAGATACTACGACGAGGTCTCACCCCAAGCCCGGACATAGGAAGTTACCGATATGATGCAGCCGGAGTTGCCCTGGTACCTACAAGAGGACATTGTGAAGTCATACGAGTCATGGTACGAAGGAAAAGGGAAGCGAGCTGACATCTTAGAGAAGCATCTTCTCAAGGAATTACTAAATCACATCGGCAACGTTAGCAGTCTACTTGAAGTTGGAGCTGGAACAGCTCATTTCACACGATGGTTTGAGTCGCTTGGAGTCCGATGTATAGGATTGGATTTTTCTCCCCTCATGCTAAGGGAGGCAAGGAAGATTTGGAAAGGACAGCTGGTAAGAGGGGACGCTCACAACCTACCATTTCGTGATAAGACCTTCGATCTAGTTGCACTCATCACATGTATGGAGTACATGCCTAACCCCGCATACGTATTGAAGGAAGCGGGAAGGGTTGCGAGGCAGGGTATACTATGGGGCATATTGAACAAGTGGAGCCTCCCGACAATCCGTCGGAGACTCCAGGTGATGGTTGGCAGAAACCCCTTCTACCGAAACGCACGCTTCTATTCGATACTTGACGCCAAAAGGCTTCTGCGTGAGGCGTTCGATAGAATAAGTTACAGGATGATGTGGTCGACGACGGTCTATCCTAGAATGCTGCTGGTTCGACGGTCCAAGTTACCGTTCGGAGCTTTCCTCGGAGTAGCTCTGCGGTTCAATTCGTTAGTCGGGAGATAAGCGGTGCCGGAGCTAGGTAAGTTATCTCCGAAGTTTCTGCAGGAGATTATTCTTCGCAGGCTTGGTGCGCGTAGGGCCGAGTTACTTCAGGGACCAATGTTCGGTGTGGACAATGCTGTGGTTCGAGTTGCCGAGGGGACTGTTGCAATTTGTACCACGGATCCGATTTCAATCATTCCTGCTCTGGGAGTGGATGCATCAGCGTGGCTTTCGGTTCACCTGCTGGCTTCTGATGTCACGACTAGTGGCTTTCCGCCAGCCTTTGCAGTTTTCGACCTGAACCTACCGCCGAAGATGGAAGACGCCGAGCTGGAAGCCTATTGGACCAGTATTCATCGAGCATGCGAAGAATTGAGCGTGGCGATAGTGGGGGGCCACACTGGGCGATTCGTCGGATGCGACTACACGATAATGGGTGGAGGAGTGATGATTGCTGTCGGAGCTGAGGAAAAGTATCTCACCTCTGGCATGGCACAAGCCGGCGATGTTTTACTCCTAACAAAGGGGTGCGCGATTTCGACTACGGGGATTCTGGCGTATGCTTTTTCTAACACGATCGAAAGGGAGCTTGGGAGCAAATTCCTGAAACACGCGCAGGCTTTCCTTCGCAAATCATCTACGGCAAAGGATGCATTAACAGCAGCCTCGGTCGGGGTTAGGGATCAGGGTGTCACAGCAATGCATGACGTAACCGAGGGAGGAGTTCTAGGCGGCATCTTTGAATTGGTTTCTGCATCCGGAAAGGGCGCCAGAATAGATCAAGAATCAATCCAAGTGTCGGAAGAAGCACGCGAGGTTTGTCGGCTCTTCGAAATCGATCCTTTCACCTCGCTCAGCGAAGGTTCCCTAGCGATTTCTGTGCGACCGGAGAAATCTGACAGGGTTCGAGCTGTTCTAGATGGGGCAGGGATACAATCTTCCGTTGTGGGCGAGGTATTGGCACGGGAGAGCGGCATCGTCCTAGTAGACGATTCTGGCGAGAGGATGCTTGAATATCCTGAAAAGGACCCGTACTGGGATGCCTACTGGCACGCGGTCGAGAAGGGATGGACCTGATTTGCCGACTCCAGACAACCAGAAACTAGGCGGCCTCTACCTGATAGCTGACCTTTCATTGCCCGAAGAGAAACTGATCAAGAGTGTTGCGAGCGCTATTGGAGGCGGTGTTCAACTCGTGCAAGTCTGGAATGCCGCAAAGATCGATGAGGAGAGCGTCTTGCGGTTGTGTAGCAAGATTCACTCGATAGCGGTACGGGCTGGAATTCCGTTGATAGTCAACAACGAATTGGACTTAGCACAAAGGATAGACGCCAGAGGAGTTCACTTCGACGACTTCCGAACAACGGCTACTGACGCAAGAAGGCTACTGGGTTCGAATGCGATCATAGGGTACACATGTGGGAGCGACGAAGCCTTAGTCCGCAAGGCAGAGAACGTCGGCGCGGACTACATCTCTTTCTGCGCCGTCTTTCCGTCACCCTCCGTTCAGACGTGTGAGATCGTACCGCTCGAAGCAGTACGCAAAGCCAAACGAACAGTTTCCATGCCGATATTTGCTTCTGGCGGGATAACGCTTGAAAACGCCCATCTAGTGATGGAAGCAGGCGCAGACGGTCTCGCTATCGCATCCTCGATACTTGGCGCAGACGACCCTGAAGGTACAGCCAGGGCGTTCAGACGAACAATTGACAACTATCGGGGCCGGTCTAATTAACTAGCGGCGCCATCGTCGGCCGCCCTTTCGCGAGCAAAGCCGAAATCTGCTTAGTTTCGAAACGCCCGCAGACCCTCGACGTTCTCGCTCCAAGTCGTGTCTCTTCGCTTGAAGATACCGGCTCTTGGAATGACGCAGGTGATCTCGATCCTGCACGAAGGTACGTCAGCCTGCGGATACATACTTGAACCAAACAACGATGAGGAGATGGGTGATTCCCAAGACGAAGAGCAGACAGGTTAGCAGAATATGAGTCTTCAGCCAAAGCCTAAAGAGGTAGCTCCCGAAGGCACTTGTCCGCAGTTGTTCGCCCACGAGCCCGCTTATCATCGTGACCAAGACCAACCAGGCAGCAAAGCCCTGTACACCCGCCAGTCCGATAAGCCCCCAGTTTGGTCTAAGGTAAGGGAACGGGTTAGCGTATCTGAAGCTCAACGGAAAACCTGAGTGCATCAACAACAGGAGAGCACCCGCCATGTCCAAGTAACAATGTGCGCGCAGCCAACTCCTTCTGCTGCCAACGCGACCGCGTGGGACCCGAGTCATGCCCTTTCTCAGGGTGTAGAGCTGGCCTGTAACCAACAGGATGGTTCCCACGTAGGCGAGTTTGTAACCGATAGGCGAACCACCTTTCAGGATCTTGGCGGAGAAATTCTCAATTGTGTAGGATGGTATCTCCCGGAAGAGTTGCCAAAATCCAAGCACCAGGAAAAAAGCAACGAGGAGAGCTCCGGCAGCCCAGACCAAGATGCGGATCGGCGGCGAATTGCGCCTCATCCTGCGTGGCCCCGGCTTAGGGCTGACAATCAAGGTGTGTTCGGAACCCCAACGGGGATCAGGTACGCAGGGTTCTCCAAGTCGGACAGTTCAAGCATCCTCTGAACCTCGGCGTCGTGGAATGCGCCGACGACCACGTTCCCCAATCCGAGAGCGACGGCTTGGAGGTATATGTTCTGAGCGACATGGCCTGTCTCCTGCCACACATATCTCACGCCTCTCTCGCCGTACTTGCCCGTGGTCCGGTCAAAGACGGCCGTGATCACAAAGTTCAGAGGTGCAGAGCCAACCCACTCCTGATCGAGAGCGGCGGCCATCAGTTGCCCGCTGAAATCCCCCGCGATTCTCTCAACCAACCTATTGTCTCTTGGCTCGTAGTGGTAGACTCCCGCCTCAAGCCCTTCCACTCCCGAACGCTTCGTGACGAGGTAGACCTCGAGCGGATAGGTCGCACCTGCCGAAGGCGCGGTTCGAAAGCCATATTGGGGGAGAGTGATGCCCTGCGCAGCCCACAGCAGCTGCATGACCTGCTCCATAGTCAGCGGCTTGTCAGCATACTCCCTGATCGACCTACGCCTTGCGAGCGCCTCCTCAACTGAGACCGACCCCCAAGTCTTCGGCTGCAGACCAGTTAGCACCGCCCGTGGCGTCTCGGTGGCAGTTGGTTTCGGTTGCTTGGGCTTCGAATAGCTGAACATCACTATACCAACTCCGGTGGTGAGAGCGCCAGCAAGGAGACCGAGGAAAGACCTGCGTCTTACCTTTGGCAGAGCCACAGATGACACCTTAGTTGTCGTGAGGCTTCGCACCAGATATCTTGGTCGTCTCTCAGTCTGCGAATATCACACCAACCATCCGGCAGACTTCCTGACAGGGGAGCGCCTTTGGCAAACATATCATAAATGACATCTCCCCTAGACGGTGGTGAGAGAGTTGCTTCCAGAGGAAGATCTCAGAACCGCCTCTACAATTTTCAATGCGCTAGGCAGCGTTGTGAGGCTCAGGATATTGAAGATGCTCATCGAGACCAAGAAGCCGCTTCACATAAAGGCTGTAGCCCGGAACCTGAACATGGACTATGCTGCAGTCTATAGGCAGGTCCACGTCCTGCAAACAGCGAGACTACTAGAAGTCTTCGAGGTTGGCAGGTCACGGGTTCTCACACCGCGAAGACCTGATCTCGTCAGCGATTTGCTCCAAAGGACGAAAGAGATCGGGGTATAGCTAGTCAGTCTGTAACCTTTGGAATGTAGTTGTCTGGAGATATCGACCTAGAAAAGCTCTGAAACCACCATGCCCCGCTATCGCGCTGGTGAACACGCTCATCACTGCGATTTCGAACCAAGCTTTCGTGAGTATAGGGACAACAAACGCCGAAAGGAAGGCTTGGTTCGGAATCAGAACTGGGACGAATACTGTGAAGAGCAAGTAAATCCACGCGGCCTCGGGCACGAAACTCAGCAACACAATCGGAATCAGGAATGCCGTCCGGTTCTGTGAAGACTTAACCATTCGGGTAAGAAGCCCTACGGAGAATCCGCTGATGGCCTTTCCGACGCTAGTGCCGAACCCCAGTATGCCCAGTTGACCTCCAAAGAATCCGAAGAAGGCGGAGGGCAGGATCCCAGCGAGGATGCCGGTCAAAGCTCCAACAAGGGGGCCCCCGAAAACTCCGGCGACGAAGACCGGAAGAGAGGAGAAGTCTAGCGCAACTTGGCGAACCATGGTCGGAGCGATAGTGATCGCCGCCAAAACATTGCCAAGCGCACCCATTGACAAGGCGAAGGACAGGTCCTTTGTGGATACGCCCAAATACGGAACCTCCTACGCTGTAGATGCATCTTGTGATATAATAGTTGGTCCTGGCAGCATCAATGAATGTCACTTATGACATAGTAGATCTACATCGATCGTCCTATGAGGCTCAACAGTTACATTATAGGAAGGAAGCTCTAGCCAACACGTTGTGGTGCGGTGGAATTGCAGACATCCGTCCTTGCGGGCGGCGTGGGAGCAGCCAAGTTTCTGCAGGGACTCGTGAACATAGTCTCCCGCGAGGATTTGTCATGTGTAGTGAACACAGGCGACGACATGGTTCTGCATGGCCTGCACATCTCACCCGACATGGACATAATCATGTACACCCTTGCTGGTATAGTCGACGATGAAAAGGGGTGGGGCGTCAGCCAAGACACGTTCAACTGTTTCGAGACGTTCAGGAATCTCGGGCTCGACGAATGGTTTAGGCTCGGCGACAAGGACCTGGCAACACACCTGTACAGATCAGAACTGCTGAGGCGTGGGCTTTCGCTTTCAGAAATCACAACTGCTCTCAGTAAACGCCTCGGAGTCAGATCCCGACTTCTTCCAATGACGAATGACAAGTTCGAAACTTGGGTTCGAACCGATGCTGGATGGATGCATTTCGAAGAGTACTATGTGCGGCGAGGTTTCAGAGACGAGGTGAGAGATGTCCAGTTCCGCGGAGCCGACAATGCGCGACCTGCTCCTGGAGTCTTGGAAGCGTTAGCCGATGCGGAGCTGGTTATCGTCGCTCCAAGCAATCCGATTGTGAGTATTGGAACTATCCTCGCAGTACAAGGAATACGGGGAACGCTACAGCGTAGGGAAGAACCTGTTGTTGCGATCAGCCCGATTGTAGGAGGCTCGCCTCTGAAAGGGCCGGCTGACAAGTTCATGCTGCATCGTGGCGTAGAAGTTTCCCCGAAGGGTGTTGCTCGACTCTACGGAGACTTTCTCGATCTAATGATCCTAGACCACGCCGACAAAGAGTTGATTGACGAGATTGGCGCCATGGGAATTGACGCAGTTGCAACCAACACGGTCATGAGAACGATGGACGACAGGCTTCGTCTCGCTGAAGTTGTCCTTGAAAAGGCGAAACCGCTGGTGGCCTGATCAAGGTTTAGGACAGAATATCGCAAGGCTGGTGTTAGGCGTCGGCCTACGCAATAGTTCCATTTCGCGAGTCTTCCGCTGCGAAGACACGTCTGGCGGAAGTGCTGAGCAAGGAGCAACGCAGTAGGCTGACCCTCACCATGTTGTCTGACGTCTTGGATGCGTTGTCTAGGACGAACGGGATCGACCAGATTGTGCTAGTCACGCGTGATACTGGGGCAGCTCGATTGGGAAAGGAGAAACGCGCACATGTTCTCTGGGAGGGTCAATCTCGAGGTTTGAACGCTGCGGTGAGGAGGGGCATTCGGTTCGCTCAAAATGAGGGGGCCCATCAGGTGCTCATAGTTCCCTCTGATGTTCCTTTGGCGAGGCCCGCGGATTTCAGAAAAATATTGAAATCGGCACGCAAGAACGAAGTTCTCATCGTTCCTTCCCATGATGGGGGAGGGACCAATGCTTTGCTTCTACGTCCGCCGAGCATAATGCCAGTGTCCTTCGGCAGAAATAGTTTCAAACGACATTGCAGGTTGGCTCTCAATAGAAGCCTAAATGTTCGGGTCTTGAAACCACGATCGCTGCGGGTCGACGTGGACAACCCCTCGGACTTGAGGCGAGTTCGGCTGGCGTCTGGGAGCAGCAGATCCCAAGAGCTGCTCAGAAGACGCTTCGAATACTGAAATCCGAATCGCTGTACTTCCTAAGCCCATGAAGAATCTCCCAATTACAGCACCAGCCACGGCAGCGGATAGATCGGAAAATAGAATTAACAAGCATCTATGTCTGGCAGTAGATGTACCTTCAAACTTCATTTTGGGAAAGGGTAAAGCACGTTCGCGTATGGCAGATGGTGGCTTTGACCAGTTTCATAGACACCGTTAGGAGTAGAAGGAGTGTAAAGCAGAGGTTCATCGAGAGACCTGTAGGAGACGATGTTCTGGAGCAAGTTATTGAAGCAGCTACCTGGGCTCCCTCAGCCCACAATTCACAGCCTTGGAGTTTCGTCGTAATCCGAGACGATGCGGTAAAGAGGAGACTGGCCGAAAATATGGCGCTCGCATGGAGCAGAGACCTCGAGCAGGACTCCACTCCAGAGGACGAACGGGAAAGGAGGATCTCAGGGTCTATCGACCGTATATCTAACGCTCCAGTTCTCATAGTGGTCTGCTTGACGAAGGAACGTATGCAAGAATACCGTGACGAACGAAGACAGAACTGCGAGTATATAATGGCGGTTCAGAGCGTTGCAGCTGCCATACAGAACTTTCTGTTAGCCGCGCATGAACTGGGGCTCGGCTCGTGTTGGATGTGCGCCCCTCTCTTTAGTCAAGAATCTGTAAGGGAGACTCTCGGAATTCCCAGGCATGTCGAACCACAGGCGCTTATTACTCTCGGATACTTTGAAGGTTCAATCGAAGCACCGTCCAGAAAGTCGATGACAGAGATCGTCCACACAGAGCGATGGTGAAAAATTTGCCCCAAAGTAGCCTTCACCCTCAAGCATCCTTTCCGTGCGGTAGGGAGAAGAGGACGGGTCTCTCAAGCGTGAGGGCGCAGATCAGCGCACTTGGTTTCCGGAAACACCAATGGACACCTACGAGAGGACGAAAGCGAAGACAGAGTGTAAGAGATGTGCGCTGGATGTCCTACGAGGAGACGCGGTACGGTAACCACAAAAGGAATTTGTTGTATTTGCTAAGCGGCATCGGCGATCCAAGAAGGCTGAGGGCAATTACCTGTCAGCTGGGTTCGCGTCGAAGTCGACATCTGAAGAGTTATCAGGGCAGGTTACTAGGATAACACACGCTCCAGGAGATTCAGAAGGCATGAGCAGCAGTGCACGGAGCTCATCTCGAGCGAGGAGCAGAGATCTTGAGTAATCTGATGTTGATAACCAGAGCTAACTTCCTGCTGTTGACTGTCGCCATCGTCGCTGCCGGACTATCGGCCTCGCTCTACGCACATGGAGTCTTCAATCCTTCCGATGCCCTTCTCGTCTTGATTGGAGCTTTACTGACTCACGCGGCGGTGAACGTGTTCAACAACTACTTTGACTACCGATCTGGAATTGATGAAAGGACGACGAAGACAGCCTTCAGCGGCGGGGTTGACATTCTGGTGGAAGGCAAGATGAAACCCGCTGCCGCCTTGAGCATCGGTCTCGCCTGCCTGGTCGGGGCTGCTGTGATAGGCATCTACTTCTTGGCGCATGTGTTCTATCCTCTGTTTCCCATTCTCCTCTATGGACTGGTCGCAATATGTCTCTACACGCCCGTACTCTCGAAGGTACACGGGCTCAGTGAGATCGTGGCTGGAACCGGATTTGGATTCATGGGTCTAGGAGCGTATGTCACTCAAGCGAGAGTCGCGGATGCCTCAGGCATTGCAGTCTTTGTACCCGTCAGCATCCTTGTTGGATTGCTCTTATTCTTGAACGAGTTTCCTGATGTTGAAGCTGACAAAGCCGCTGGCCGGAGGCATATAGTGATACTGCTTGGGAGAAAGAAGTCGAGTTGGATCTACGTCACGTTTATTGTGGCAACTTACTTGTCAATCGTCTTCGCGGTCGTTATGGGCGCATCCCCATTCACGGCGCTTGTCTCCTTAACCACCATGCCAATCGCATACAAGGGAATAGGCATAGTGCTCAAGAACTATGACCGGATTCCCGACCTCGTGCCTGCACTACGACTGAACGTAACAGTCATCGTTTCTACTATTGCGCTGCTCGCTGCCGGATTCTTGGTCGGATCCTACCTCTGACTTTCAGGTCGTCCACGAATAGGTGAGTGCCGCGTTCTAGCCCCCCATAGGGAATGGAGGTGAAGTAGAGATGTCGGTCTACGTTGGAATAGAGGTCCACAAACGATTCTGTCAGGCAGCGTTGATGAATGAGGATGGAGCTATCCTACACGAATTGAAGTTCGTTCGTTCTGACGCGAACGAACAACAGCGTTACGTAACCGTAGGTTCTGAAAGCTTTTGCTCTCTCGCGGGCTGGCCGCAGCTGCCACCAACTCCTTGATGCAATTCCTCGCGGCTTCAAGCTCCTTTTCAGCTTCTCAAGTTCATTCACCTTAGCCTCTGATTCGGTTCTTGGTACCGATTCCGCCACTCTATCTCGTAATTGCTCAAGGTGGGCTCGGAGGGAGTCTACCTCCGACTTGGAGGCAGCGAGCCTCTCTTCCAGCTCGTCGATTTCGGCGCGTAGTCGTTCAGCCTCGCCTCTAGGTACGCACTCAGCCGGTTTCGCTTCTGGCTTCGCGATATTGTCTAGGAGTTCCGCCCTGCCAGCGTCTACCTCGCCTCTTGGTAACGATTGAGCGAGCTTATCCTCGAGCTGCTTCAGCTTGGCGTTTAGAGGTTCGACATCTTTTCTCGGCACAGACCCGGTCAGGCGGATGTTCAGCTCGCTGACCTTTGATTCGAGGTCGCGGATTCTAGTCTCCGACTTAGCCTTTGGAACCGATTCGGCCGGATCTTGCTCCAGCTTCTTGATCTTGCCCCTAGCTCCTTCAGCCTTTCCTGCAATCTCTTGGCTTTCCACAGGTGCACGCGCGAAACCTTTTTCATCTTTCGTCCCAGGTCGACTACTCCTCTACTAACACCGATTCACGCATTGCGCCACCATAAGACACCTGTGACTATTGATCCTTTCACATCGTTGAACAGTCTCCTGCTGTCCCCCTGCTCTTGGCTATTCGAGGGTGCGCGCGGTTTTCCGAACGCGATGACAAAAGTTGCGATCAGGAAGGAAGTGAAAGAGAGATGCATCACGCAATCCAGGGATGTCAACAGGGCGGCTAGAGGCTTCCTAGACCACATGGGGCCAGACATTGATCTCTTCAGAGTGCATGTCGAGTAGCACGACTCTGACGTATGCATGAAGACCGGCTATCCAGACCGTTTCTGGGCAGGCCCAGTCTGATTGAGACGTTCCGATCCTAGATTGGGCTATGCGTCAGGCAGGAGATATGCGAGCGAACAGATGATATCGGAGTCTTGGCATGATCACGGGCACGGGGCATTGAGATGAAGGTGCAAAGAGTCGGCACAATCGTCGGTATCATGCAGAGCGAGGACCCGGTGAAAGTCCGTGTCCAAGTGAGGCTCGAGGAAGAACCGCTTGAACAACGAGTAAGACCGTACCCACAGATGGAACCGCATAGAATGGCCCAGCAGATGACCGATAGCATTGCGAAGCAGCTTCGCACAGCCATCCCCGGCGCTCTCATAATGGGCCCCGGGTTTGCAGGTACTTCTGGTCCTCACATTGAAGAGTGGTTCCTACCTGCGGACGAAGCGGCGAAGCTATCGATCGGCAATAGAGTCAGAGTCACCTTGGAGCTCCTTGAAGAGGATCAAACATGATGGGCTGCGGCGAAATTCATGGAAGAGAGAGTCATCAGGAGGCAGCTGAGTCGCCGGCGATGGTGAGATCACCTACATGAGTATCAAGGTCAGAGAGTGGTTGCGCAGACTGGGGATTGAGACCACTCATGAAGAACGAGAAGAGATCGATCGAGAAATCGAGCAAAGAACTGGCCGCTACT
>Ga0315314_1002997_pt1 | contig 13552 bp, 12 predicted proteins | sample TDP9_MG_FD_203631 | JGI IMG/M metagenome (GOLD analysis project Ga0315314, IMG submission 203631) | Freshwater sediment microbial communities from Lake Towuti, South Sulawesi, Indonesia - TDP9 | ecosystem: Environmental > Aquatic > Freshwater > Lake > Sediment | place: Indonesia: South Sulawesi...
ATTGCGCGGCATCCCCTTCTACGATGCGTTTATCCACACGGCGGGAGGACCAAAGATTCTGGAAAACAACAGCAGGCCAGGCGATCCAGAGATACAAAATCTCTTGCCCATATTGAAGGACGATCTTGTAGATATCTGCTTCAGAATACTCGACGGAAAACTGACGCGCGTAGAATTCGAAAAAAGGGCAACGGTCGTAACCTACAAGGCACCCTCAAACTACGGCGGGTTTAAGAACGTCTTTCCTCAGCGCGTAAATTCAACTGAAGCTGAAAAGCCAGTGGATCTAAATGAAGCCAAAAGATTAGCCAAGAAATATGGGGATAGGCTCAGAATTTATCCGGGTTCAATGGAACTGAGAGAAGATGGACAAACCTACGCCCTCGGCTCCAGAACTGTTTGCACAGTCGGCATCGGAGAGGACATAGAGAAAGCCAGAGAAATCTCGCTAGAGGGCCTCAAAGCCATTAAAGGAGGATCCCTCTGGTTCAGAACCGACATTGCTTCGAGAGAGCATATAGCAAAAAGCGTGGAACACATGAAGAGATTGAGGAAACAGCGGTGAAAACGCGGAGGTCTCTGCAAGAGAAGCTCTTCATCTCTGACTGCGAAGGTCCAATCTCAAAAAACGACAACGCATACGAGCTCACAGAACATTTCGTCCCAGACGGCGATTATTTCTTCGCTCTAGTGAGCAAGTACGATGACGTCCAAGCGGACATTGTTAAGAGACCGAGATACAAGGCTGGAGACACCCTCCGACTGATATTGCCCTTTCTAAAAGCGTATGGAGCAGCCAACGAAAAAATAAGGAAATTCTCTGCCGAGCATATTCTGTTGGTTCCCGGAGCCAGAGACACGCTTCGTTTTGTTGGCAACTTGATGCCTTCCTTCATTGTGAGCACCAGCTATGAACAGTACATACACGCGTTGTGCAGTGTTGTAGATTTCCCGCGGGGGAACGTTTACTGTACCAGGCTGGATATAGATAGGTATAGAGTTGGAAAGGAAGAAATTGAGCGGTTAAGGCAAATCAGAGAAGAAATAGCCGCCATGCCTATGATAGAGATTCCTGAAGGCGCTGTCTCCCTCAACGACTTTTCAGTAAGAGACCAGAAGACCATCAGAAGATTAGACGAGATACTTTGGAAAGAAATCGCTGAGACGGAATCTGGCAGGATGCTGGAGGAGGTTAACCCTGTTGGCGGATTCGAGAAAGCACACGCTGTTAATGATATTGTAGAAAAAATCGGGAGTAATCTTAGCAATGCGATGTATGTGGGGGACAGCATCACAGACGTTGAACCATTTCGGTTGGTAAGAGAGAAAGAGGGACTAACGGTTTCTTTTAACGGCAACCAGTACGCTGTAAGGGAAGCTGAAGTCGCCGTTCTTTCCAGCAACACCATCGTGACCTCAATCCTTGCGGATGCCTTCGGCAGGTTTGGAAAAACTCATGTCCTTAAGCTAGTTGAAGAATGGAGCCATTCAGCCCTAAAACGACACGGCGTCGATCCAGCATTAGAAAAACAAATAATCGAGTTGTATCCCAAGGCTCTTCCTCAGGTCGAGATGATAACTTCAAACAACAAGGAAAGGCTGATGAAAGAAAGCAGTGCTTTCAGAAAAACAGTTCGAGGAGAGGCTATAGGGAGGCTAGGATAAACCTAATAATTGAGGTGACATCATGGTCGTCGAGGTTGAAGACACCTACGCAGAAGCCTTTGAAGGCTTGTGCTCACGGATTCTAATAACCGCCGACGACGAGGAAACGCTGAGGAGAGCCGCTGAGGACGCCACAGCCAACCCAGCGGTGGTAATTGGGAGAATCGAAGGAGGAGTTGAAAAATGGTTGGACAAAGACGAGACTCCGGATGGACGCAAGGGCGCCATAGTACAGTTTTGGGGAAGCATCGATGAAAAGAAGCCCCTTAAAGATTCGGTTAAGAGATTTGAAATTGAAATGTCCTACTCAATACGTCAAAACATACTGGTCAAACCTTTCACAGCAGTCTTCGACGCTCTTTCTAACCCAGAAGGAAAGATCGACGCTATTGAGCGGATAGGACACTGCGGAGACGGATTTGAGTGGGAGGAGAAACGCTACGGACGCGACGTCATCACAGTTCCTATCATGGTGCCAGACTTCCGAATAGAGCGTTATTTTGGTTATGGGCGGGGAGTGATGGGGGGAAACTTCTGGTACATGTGCAAAACCAAGGAGGCTGTGATGGAGGCGGGAAGAAAAGCCCTCAAAGCCATAAGCCGAATAGAAGGCGTCGTCACGCCCTTCGACATCTGCTCAGCAGGCTCAAAACCAGAAACCAAGTTTCCTTGGATAGGACCCACCACTAATCATCCCTACTGCCCAACTCTCAAGAAGAGGCTGGGAGGTCAATCGAAGGTTCCAAACGGCGTCAATTACATCCCAGAGATTGTGATCAACGGCTTATCCCTAAACGCTGTTAAGGAAGCGATGAGAGTTGGCATTCTTGCCGCTATAACCGTGAAAGGAGTGTCAAAAATTTCTGCCGGAAACTACGAAGGGAAATTAGGGAAGTACAAGATATACCTGCGAGAGTTGTTGCCATGAGTCTGGACATCATCTGCTTCGGCGCTCTGAACATGGACAAACTCTACTTTGTGAACCGCATAGCTAAGGAGGAAGAAGAAAGCTTCATCACAGGCTTCAAAGAGTCTCCTGGAGGCTCAGCAGCAAACACTGCTGTTGGCTTGGCGAGACTAGGTTTAAAAACTGGTTATATAGGGAAGGTTTCCAACGACCGCGAAGGCAAGCTTCTCCTAGAAAGCTTCGAAAAAGAGGGCGTTGACACGGGTGGAGTAATGATTTCGAGGGAAGGCAGAAGCGGCATTGTCATAGGCTTTGTTGACAAAGAAGGTGACAGAGCCCTTTACGTGGATCCGGGAGTCAACGATACCATAGAATTTAGGGAGATTAATCTGGGGTACGCTGGTTCCGCCCAATTTCTGCATCTAACGGCTTTCGTTGGAGAGAAACCCTTTGAAGCTCAGAAAAGACTTGTGGAAGCCCTCTCTGACATTAAGGTGAGCCTTGACCCGGGAGACCTCTATGCACGAAAGGGACTGAAAGCCCTAAAGCCCCTAATAGAGAGAACATTTGTCGCTTTCTTAAATGAGAAGGAAATGAAACTACTCACTGGAAAAAGTTACAGAGAAGGCTCAGAAGTTCTATTGAACATGGGCATAAGCGTAGTCGCTGTTAAACTGGGCAAAATGGGATGCTACGTTACAAACGGCAAAGAAGCCCATTTGGTGGAACCCTACAAGGTGAAAGTCATAGATACTACAGGCGCTGGCGACGCTTTCTGCGCCGGATTCCTATACGGACTAATCAAAAACAAAGACCTATACGAATGCGGAAGGCTCGGAAACTTCGTTGCCTCCCGTTGCATTGTGAAGATGGGAGCCAGAGAAGGGCTTCCAAAACTTTCAGATTTGCACAAGATGGTGTGATGTGATATTCCCAAGGATGGTTGAGGTCCGGCAGAGGTTCCATGCTCCGAGGGTGAAAGATTACGTCTCAGTGATAAGGAAGGAGTTGAGGAAGAAGGGCCTACAGGTTAAGGTTAAGCCTGGCATGAGCATAGCCATAACAGCTGGGAGCCGAGGCATCGCCCACTACCCTGAAATTCTGGCAACAGTTGTCGAAGAGGTCAAGAAGGCTGGAGGGAAACCGTTCCTAGTGCCAACCATGGGAAGCCACGGGGGAGCGACCCCTCAAGGACAAGTCGAAGTCTTAAGAAGTCTTGGCATAACCTCCGAGACCGTCGGCGCGCCCATACACTCATCCATGGAGGTCGAGGATATAGGAAAGTTGGACAACGACGCTTCTGTCTATGTCGATAGGATAGCCTTGAAAGCAGACGGCATTATCGTGGTGGCGAGGGTGAAGCCACACACAGACTTCAAGGGCAAGATCGAAAGCGGACTGATGAAGATGATGGCGATCGGCCTCGGCAAACAGAAGGGAGCCGAGACTATCCACTGGTACCAGTCCGAGGGATATCACAAGCTCATCCCCCTGACTGCCAAAATGATAATGACGAAGACACCCGTACTGCTAGGCCTCGCTGTGGTTGAGAACGCCTACCATAACATCGCGATAGTAAAGGCCCTCGAGCCAGATGAGATCGAAGAGGAAGAGATGAAGCTCCTAGAGAAAGCCAAGGAACTATTGGCTAGGCTCCCATTCAAGGATATAGATGTCCTCATCGTAGAGGAGATAGGGAAAAACATAAGCGGCGTAGGAATGGACACCAACGTCATAGGAAGGTTCTGGCTCCCAAACGAGAGCGATCCGAGAACGCCGAAGATAAAGAGAATCGTAATATTGGATCTGACAGAGGAAACCCACGGAAACGCCATCGGGATAGGACTGGCAGACCTCACCACTAAGAGGGCGGTATCCAAGATCGATTACGACGCAACCTTCGTTAACTGCCTTACGGATGGTTCGCCCGAGACGACTAAGATACCGGTTTTCCTCCCAAATGACAGAGACTCCATCGCGACTGCGCTCCGAACCTGCGGTCCGATCGATCCAAGGAAGGCCAAGGTCGTCAGGATAAAGAACACGCTTGAGCTAGAGAGATTCTGGATTTCAGAAGCCTTAGCTAATATGGTTAAGAGGGATAAGGAGCTCTCTGAGAAGATAGAGTTTCTCAGTGAGCCAAGGGAGATGCAGTTCGACGCGCTTGGGACACTGACGAGATAGAGACACGCGCGTCCGTCCGTTTCTCTCAAAAATGGAATGGGAAACTATTTTAGTAAGCTGAGATAAATATTATATATTAAGATTCAGTATAAGTTCATGGCAACCTTGGTGTAAGCACAGGGACCAAAAAATGAGCCAAGTATTAACACCCTTTATCTACCAGATGAGCGCTGGCGTAGCCAGTGGCTTTCTTGTCGGATACACCATCAAGAAGATCTTGAGGATCTTAATGACAATTCTCGGATTCTCTTTTGTCGCAGTCTCTTGTCTTGGCCTCTCCGGGATAATAAATGTCAACTACGAGAAATTAGCGAGCGTGACTTCAGGACTTGTCACCCAAGGTTCAGGATTTCTTTCAACCACCATTGGGGGTCTTCCCTTTGCTTCCACTTTCTTAGCAGGATTTGGCATCGGAATAACGAAAGGCTAAATGAGACAAGATATTCTTCTAAATTCTTTGAATGCGCGCATTTTGCGACGTATATGATGTACTTCGCAAAAGTTCATCGTTGTCTTGGCATAATACAAACTACAGTTTCTCAACCAAATATTCAACCATAAATTCGAAGATTAATCGCCCATCCCCGTATCTTGACGGATTTTCCATCCTCGTCCAGTCTGGCAACTGCCAACCGTAATATGCTCTTTCGGGATGAGGCATTAATCCAAAAACTGTTCCAGCCGGATTGCATATTCCAGCAATGTCATGAAAGGATCCATTGGGGTTTGTTGGATATTGCCCCTCTGCGAATTCGCCTTTCTCGTTGCAGTATCTGAAGACAAGCTGGTCGTTGTTGTAGAGCCTCTCTAAGCAACGCCTCTCATTTTCTTTTTGGAAAATGAATCTTCCTTCAGCGTGTGCCACAGGTATTCTCAGCACCTTTCCCTTGGGAATTTTTTGGGTGAAAATGCATTTTCCAGAGTTTTCGTGCCTGAGGTAAACCCAGCTGCAATGATATCCTATTGGAATGTTTGTGGCTAAAGCAGCCTCTGGAGAACCGCTGATCCCCTCAAACCCCGGCAACAGACCGCTCTCCACCAAAACCTGAAAGCCGTTGCAAATCCCTAGGACTGGTCTCTCCTCCTCAACGAACCTTTTTAGGTTCTTGCCAAGTTTGACCAAGGCTTCTTTCGCCCAGATGGCTCCAGCCCTCACATAGTCTCCGTGGGAAAAACCGCCTGGAAACACTAGGGCGTTGTAATCAAGGAGATTTCCCTTTTTGACTATTTCGTTGGAATGAACGACCTTGGCTTTAACTCCCATGTCTTCGAATGCTCTTTTGGTTTCTGCGTCGCAGTTGGTTCCGGCAACCCTCATTATGCAAACGTTTATGCTCTCTTTTTTCATCTTCATCTCCCAAAGGTGCTCTTCCAAGCGTCTCTCAGCTCGCTTAGGCTGGCGTCGACTACTCGTTTGCCATCTAACCCATAAACAGAGAAGCGTTCATCCTTCTCAACTCGGCCAATCGTTGAACACACGGTTTTTCCCATTAACGCTTCAAAATCTTCTCTGCTTTTTTCCGGAACTTCAACCAAAAATCTGCTGTTGGATTCTGAGAAGAGGATATGATCGTTTCTTCTCATGTTTCTAGCTCTCGGAACTTTTCTCAAATCTAGTCTTATTCCTTGTCCTCCACTGAATGCCATCTCAGCAGCCGCTGCCGCCAAGCCCCCTTCGGAAAGGTCGTGGCATGATTTGACGTATCCAGAATCAATAGCCTCGACAATGGAGTTTACGGCTTTCTTAGCTTGATTTGCCCTAATCCTTGGAACTGTTTTTCCTATAGAACCTCTCAGCTTGTAGTATTCGGAACCACCCAGTTCAGGGTAGGTTTGGCCAACTATGTAGATTAGATTTCCAGGCCCCTTTATGTCCGCGGAAACAGTCCTTCTCACGTCTGGAATTATTCCTATCGCAGTGATTAAGAGAGTTGGAGTGACTGGAATGGAGAGGTCTGGTCCAACCCTCAACTCGTTGTAGAGGCTGTCCTTTCCCGAAATGAAGGGAGTTCCAAAGGCCTTGGCGAAGTCATGGCAGGCTTGGCAAGCCCTAACCAACGAGCCTGTTCTATCCGGTTTTTCCGGGCTACCCCAAGTGAAGTTGTCCAGCAACGCGATTCTTCTCCCACCAACTGAAACGTTGTTTCTGATGGCTTCGTCTATGGCGGAGGCAGCCATCCAGTAGGGGTCAATCTTTCCGTAGTTGGGGTTCATTCCACACGAGATAACGATTCCTTTCCAAGAGTTTGCTAGGGGTTTTATGACTGCCGCGTCGCTGGGCCCGCTGTACTTCCCATACAAAGGTTTCAACACGGTGTTCCCCTTGACCTCGTGGTCGTAGGTTCTTATCACCGATTCCTTACTTGCAACGTTTGGGGAAGACAAAATTCTTAACAGGTCTTGAGTTAGGTCGCTAGGCTCAGCAAAACTCGGCTCCACGCCAACTGTCCTTTCCCACCTCGCAACTCTTCTAACTTTCGGTGGGTTAAACAAGAAATGTAAATCTAGGTCAGCAACTTTTTGTCCACGATAATAAACCCGAAGCATTTTGTCTTCGGTAAATCTTCCAACAGGAGTTGCCTCTGTGTCCTCGCTCTCAAAGATGTCCAAGACTTTCTGAAGGTGTTTCTCACTCACAGACAAAAGCATTCTCTCTTGTGACTCGGAAACGTAAATCTCCCATGGAGCCATGCCAAGATATTTCAGAGGAACCCTCTCGACTTCAACGTGAACTCCGCATCCTGACCGATGTGCCATCTCGCCTGTGGCGCAGGATAGTCCTCCGCCTCCTAGATCGGTTATGACTGAGCCTATTTCTTTGTCTCGTATCTCAAGGATTGCTCGCTTGAGTTTTTCTTCCTCTATGGGATTCGCGATTTGAACCGCTGGTCTCGAAACCTCCTCAGACTCTTCTGTTAACTCGGCTGATGCAAAGGTCACCCCATGAATTCCGTCTCGACCTGTTCTTCCACCCGCCAAAACAGCGACGTCTCCAGGCCTTGTGTCTCTTACAAACTTTTTTGTTGGAAGAATTCCCACACAACCGCAGTAGACAACAACGTTGCCCACATAACTCTCGTCAAAGTATATCGCCCCGTTCACGGTGGGTATTCCCATGTTGTTTCCGTAGTGGCCTATGCCGGCGACAACTCCTTTAAAGATGTATTTTGGATGTTTTGTTCCCGGAGGGAGCTTGTCATAGTCGTAGTCTAGGGGTCCGAAGCCGAGAACATCTGTGCAGGCTATGGGGTCTGCCCAAACTCCCAGTATGTCTCTGATAACACCGCCTGTGCCGGTGGCAGCCCCTCCAAAGGGTTCTATGGCTGATGGGTGGTTGTGGGTTTCCACTTTCACGGCGATTGCGTAGCCATTTTCAAAATCTACTATACCCGCGTTGTCTTCAAACACGGAGAGACACCAGGGCAGGTGGAGTTCTCTAGTGGCCTTCGCTATGTACTCCTTGAACATGTTGGCTACGACCAGTTTTCCCTTTGGCGTGACGATGTCGCCCTTGAAAGTTTTGTGGTAACAGTGCTCTGACCAGGTTTGGCCAATGGTTTGAAGCTCAACATCAGTTGGGTTTCTTTCCTTGTTTGAAAAATATTCTTTGACATTCTTCATTTCATCGACACTTAGGCCGATTCCTAGTTCATTGCTGATTTGCAGCAACTCCTTTTCGTTTGCGCCTAACACGTTTATGTCTGAAAGCTCGAAGGGTAAGTCTCTCCTCGTGTAAAGCCGAGCGGTCATTTCGTTTCCTCTATGTCGAAACGATAGTTGTCCTTTGTTGGATTTGCCAGCAGTCTCCTGCACATTTCGTCCGCCTGTTTTTCAGCTTCTTTCCTAGATTTTGCCTGAAGATACACCTCGTAAACTTTGCTAACTTTAACCGTTTCCACATTGTACCTCAGCTCTCTCAGGGACTTGGCTGTTGTTTCCCCCTCAGGATCGGAGTGTCCCGGTTTGAGAGAAACCTCGATTCTAATCTGATATTTCATGGGATATCATTAAACAATTAAAAATTTAAGTGTTACTTAGACGAATTTAAACAAGAATTTTAAAAATTCCTTAGTTCGATCTTCTCTCCTTTATACAAAACAATAATCTTTCTCGAGTCGGTTACTTTCCCTATCTGCTCAGCCTCCACACCGTTCTTTTCAAAACTGTCGATGATCCCGTCTTTATCGCTCTTGCCCGCGACAACCGCAAATCCCCATCCCATGTTGAAGGTTTTGAACATCTCCTCCTCTCTGATGACGCCTCCCATCTCTAACGCGGTTTTCTGAATCAGTTCAAAGATCGGTTGCGGCTCGAAATTGTTGAACTCGAACCCAACTCCCTTAGAAGACTTCATCAATCTGTCAAACTTCAGGTAAGCGTCGCCTGTGACGTGAACCAGCCCCTTCACTTCATAGTTCTTGGCAACATTTAGCACAGGCTTGACGTAGATCCTGGTTGGTTCAAGAACTTCGTAAATGATTTCTCTTTTAAGTCCGTCGGGAACATCGTGGGGCTCGTATTTGCCGCCCCACTGTTTGAAAAGGACTTTTCTTGCCAGTGATATTCCGTTGCTGTGGATGCCAGAGCTTCGTAATCCAATTATAACGTCTCCGGGCTTAATGTTGTTCCCGAACACTATGTCTTCTTTTAATAGCTCTCCTACGCAGGAGAAAATCATGTCGAAGCCCTTTCCCTCCACCACTCCTTTGATGATCTCTGCTACATCTCCTATCTCTCCACCCGGCACAAAACATTCAGCTTCAGTTGCACCCTTCACTATGCCTTTCATCCACTCCCTCACCAAATGTGGGTCAGACACTTGGGCGTAGATGTTGTCCACAACTGCTAGTGGTCTTGCACCTGATCTGATCACATCGTTTACCGCCATCGCAACTCCGTCAATGCCTATGGTGTCGTATTTGTTTGCCAGTTGCGCCAGAAGAACTTTGGTTCCTATGCACTCTATAACGAAGTCGAGGTATCGATCGCCTAGGGGAAAGATGTTACCGTGGGGAAGTTGAATGATTTTTCCGTGTCTACTGAACCTATAGGTTTGTTCAAGAGCTGTCAAGGCTGCTTTAGACTTAATTCTTAAGTCTCTGTCTACTCCCGCCTTCGCGTACGTCAGTTCTCTTGGCATAGGGCCCACTCGACACGTTTCATCTAAAACCTAAGTGACTATTTCTTGAAGCTGCTTGCTCTTCCAAGCTCTCCTTATCTCCAGAGCTATCCTGTCGCCCATGCTCATCCTCCTCTGATACTTCGCGTTGGCGTACTGCGAGCCAATCCCCATGTGGGTGTTAGTCCCACCACCGTGTCTTAAGGCAACATCCTGCGTGACTGGAACGTGCATGTAAGCTTCTTTTCCTTCCGGGACATCGTACAAGCCGTATTCAACTGCCATGCCTGGTCCTATCTTACTCCACGTGATGAGAGTCTGTAGACACCAAGCGCCGATTATCCCTGGAGACTCGTACTTTCTAGTCGCCAGCAAGAAAGCATCTGCGCATCTGTGCACATCTTTGAGCAAGGACTCTCGCAGGCTCATGGGCACGTGGCAGGTAACCTCGAACGATGGAACTTTCTTGATCTTCTGCTGTATGTCAACGGGAAGTCTCCTTAAGCCGTCGAGGATTGTTTCTCTCCTCTCGTCTATGGATAGGAACTGGTTTGCTAGGCAGGCTCTCGCATCTTCTAAGCTTACCTTATACAGTTTTGCGTACCAGTCGTCGACGTCTCCCCAATCCCGTTTTGCGTCCAGTGGCGAGAAGAAAAAGTTGAAGTTTGCATGGGGACCAAGAACTATCTGCTCAGCCCTAGCTCTCTCCAAACCTTCCTCGCTGAGATTTCCCATTTCCATTTCCTTCTCAACCTTCTCCTCGAGATCGTTAGAGTCCGCTGCAAAGATGAATTCCCTCTCAAACTCTCTGTGCGCATGCTCTGCTTTCAGCAGAAGGGGCTCATCAATGGGTTCTTTGAACTTTATGCCCCTCTTATGAACTTTGTACTCATACGATTTTGGGTATGGGATGCCTGCCTTCTGGGCAAACCAGTAGTAGTCTCTTTCGATTTCCCCTCTATTCTCAATCTTCAACAGCTTCCTAGACCCCACGATCGGCACTGCAAACTCGTTTTCGATAACACTGCAATACGAGTCTCTACCAACGTAGACTGAAAAAGCCCTGTTCGGAATCTGGATGCATTCCAAATCGATCAGATCGTCCACATACTTGACGATGTCGGAGTATCTCTCTAGAACTAGAATGGCGCTTTTCCAGCTGCTTCTCCCTTTTATGTCTGCCGGGTCTTCCACAACAATTAGGTCTCTGCGAACCAGAGCTGGCAGATCTTCCACGACTTCACCGGGCTCTCCAACCATAGGATTTTGAAGGTAAATCCTTGCTCTTTGACGGGTTGTGTAGATTATGCTTCTGAAATCGTAGTCTCTCTGCCCCACCCAGGCGTCGAGGGCGGAGTGAGATCCTAGGTTTAGACCAACCGGTTTTCGATAGGAGTTGGCAACCTCTTGCATCTCTTCCCTTTCTACAACCAATCTTAGCCACCTCGTAAGCGGATTTAATTAAAACTTTCTTCTAGTTAATCTTTCGTATGCCTGAATATACCTTTGGCTCGTTTTCTGCACGATTTCTTCTGGCAAGATAGGCTTGGTCAATTTTGTTCCGGGCTTTGGTTGGTTCTTGTCCCAGCCCTTCACTTTTTCAAGATAGTCTCTCACAATTTGTTTGTCGAAGCTCTCCTGCACCTTGTTGGGTTTGTACTTGCTCGCGTCCCAGAACCTGCAAGTGTCTGGTGTTTCCGCTTCGTCAGCCAGAACTATCTTCCCCTTCTCGTCTATTCCAAATTCGAGCTTGAAATCCGCGAGAATGAATCTGGCTCTCTCCGCATCCTTTAACATCAGCTCGTTCAATTCCAGCGCGATTTTCTTGATTTGAGCAATCTCTCGGGTTCCCAACCATCCCCTGGACACTATCTCTTGCTCAGTTAGCGGTTCGTCTTTAGCCTCAAACTTTGTGGTAAACTCGACCACGGGTTCAGCGAGTCTTGCCGCCAAAACTGGATCTGTTCCCTCCGGAAGCTGAACCTCACCTTGTTGGTATCTTTTCCAGTACGAACCGTAAAGATAGTTTCTTCCTATCACCTCGATTGGTATGAGGAAAAGTTTCTTAACCAGCATTCTGTTGGGGTCGAGAACTTTTATCATGTGCGTCTCAATACCACGGTTTTCACAGTTTGCAAAACAATAGGCGGATAGACGGCAGAGGACTTGACCTTTGTGCGGAATCGTGTCGGCTAACATCACGTCGTGGGACGACAACCTGTCCGTGTAAATGAACAGAAGCCTTTCGTTGCCAGCGTCGTAGATGTCCTTGACCTTTCCGCTTCGCACAAAGCGTTTTTCTAACCAGTTCATTATCTTGCCTCTGCCAGCTTTTTCTCTATCTCAGAGATTTTCTTTCCTTTCACCTCGTTGTCGGCTGTGTTGATCTCTCTCTTCCTCTCTAGTTGGAATCGGTGGACTTTTTTGGACAGAGCTGGGTTTTGTAGTCCGAGAATCTTTATCGCTGCCAGGGCGGCGTTCTCTGGGTCAAGGACAACGAGGGGGGTGACCCCACTTGGCGTTCTGAGGGAGGAGAAAATGTCCGCACCTCCAAACTTGTCTGAGTAGGGGGGACAAGCTATAACAGGATGTCTTGTGTTAGCGTCCACGAGACCGGAAAGTGCGTTGGACAGGCCAGCAACTGTAACGTAAACAATGCTGTCTTCAGACCTTTCATACTCTTCCAAAATATCTAAAAGCTTTTTTGGAGTTTTGTGCGCCGATGCTATTCTGTACTCGTAGTCAAGACCAAAATGTTCAAGCACCCGACCTATTGGAGCGGCGAAGTTGAGGTCGCGGCTGGAACCCGTTATGATGACGACTTGTTGCTTGTGCATGGTCATACATCTAAGGAAACTATTATAAAAACAAAAGTCTTTTGTGACCTTTAGAATTCATTTATTGCCCAAAGGCTTAATCGAGTGTGGTCAACTGGTCAAGTTTCGCTTTCAACTTTTCTTCTCATGCTCTTGTGCGTCAATGTGACAGTTACAACGACTCCCACAACGGCGCCGACGATTAGCTCTAGTGGAATAGGTTTTTCTGGTTTCGCCCTCACCATAATCATCTCTTCGCTCTCGCAGGTGTTGTTGTCGGTGTTGGTTTCGCCGGATACGGGTTCTGCTGTTGCTGTTATGATGTGGTTTCCCGATCGTACGCCGGATGTGTCCCAGATGAAAGTTAGAGACGTGGCTGCGTTGGCTGCCAGATCATGTGCGGTTTTCGTATCAATAGTCCAGGTTGAGACTCCTGCTTCGAGACGGCGGTCGAGGGTGACGGTGACGTCTTCGGTTGCTGTTCCGTTGTTTTTGATTTCAACCGTGATTTCTACGAGTTCGCCTCTTTCCACATTGGTGGCGTTTGGTTCGACGCTGACAACCGCCACGTCGTGGTTCACCTCTGCTGCGGAGTTGCGGAAGTAGCCTTGCCCTATGTGATCGGTATCCAAGAACCCGTTAACTATGTTGAGTGGGTCTCCGTATCCGCCTTCACTGTATCGTTTGAGTTTCGTCTCGTCTTCTCCAACACCAATGGTTATCGGAGATTCTCCTACCCCAACCACCTCAAAAGTTACGTTGACTAGGGTTCCTGGACCAGACGTTAATGGAGCAGGCTCAGAGACGAAGAAGAAGTTTGCTCCCGTAAGCGACAATTTGCCTGCGGTGTTGTCGAAAGTT
>Ga0315314_1002999_pt1 | contig 13545 bp, 15 predicted proteins | sample TDP9_MG_FD_203631 | JGI IMG/M metagenome (GOLD analysis project Ga0315314, IMG submission 203631) | Freshwater sediment microbial communities from Lake Towuti, South Sulawesi, Indonesia - TDP9 | ecosystem: Environmental > Aquatic > Freshwater > Lake > Sediment | place: Indonesia: South Sulawesi...
TAGCTTGGTTAGGACGTCTGCCTGACACGCAGAAGGTCGCCGGTCCAAGTCCGGCCCGGCCCACCAAAAAACTAAGCGAATAATTCAAATAATAGTGTTGTAAATTATACCCCTCTCTAAGGGGTATATCAAATGCATAAGAATCTGCTTGAAAAACTTCTGTTTGAGTTAATTAAAAATTCGAAAAGAAGCGACAGAGAGCTAGCAAAAATTCTAAGAGTTTCACAACCCACCATAACCCGAGCCAGAACAAAACTTGAAAAAGAAAAATTCGTAAGACAATACACGGTCTTTCCAGACTTTGCGAAAATCGGATTTGAACTAGTTGCCTTCAACTTTACTACACTGAAGACTTCGCAATCAAGTGAAATGGAAAAAATGCAGAAAATGAGAAGCGAATGGGCAAAGGACAACTCAAACGTCGTTCTGGAGATTGGCGGTGAAGGGTTAGGAGCAAACAACTTAATGATATCCATCCATAAGAATTACACAGACTTTGCTAGCTTCATAGCCAAATATAGAACTGACTGGGCGAATTATCTTCAAGGCTTGAAGTCATTTATCATCAGTATACCAAATAGGAGCCTTATCGTCAAAGACTTGTCTTTCGATGGCATAGGGAAAATGTAAATTACCTTAATATTGGCTTAATCTTCTAGCCTAGTTGAAGCTTCGGCTCATATGTACTTTTTTACAAGAGTGTAAACATAGCAGGCAGATTGAGATCTGACTCGACACTCATAATTATGACATGTCCTCCCCATCTTCAAAATTATACCAAAATTTTCATAAAGTGGTTTATTGAACGTGCAAGTGAGGAAACAGCAGTTGAAACTCATCACGTTAAGTGGCGAAAGCGGTTTTGCCCGTGGCTTGGCCTTGGGAAAAATGATAAAGGATGTCTGTATTCACAGTCTTTCGTTCTTTGAACGAAAATTGGTTGAAGAAGGCTTGACTCTGGAATGCGGGCTTAGGTTGGCATTAGAAAATGAGAAGGTTATGGCAAAACATTTTCCAGAGTTGCTGGAAGAAATTCAAGGTCTTGCGGAAGGAGCACGATTGCCATACAGCCACATACTCCTTGAGACCGCTTTCCCCTTCACTGCTAATGCTTCTTCCAAATGTACAGTTATATCTGCATTTGGCGCCACAACAACTGATAGAATACCTATCGTTGGCAGAAACTATGACTTTCTATTAGACTTTAAAAAGTGCAACCAACTTCGAATTGTGACAGGGAAGAACAAGAAATTCTCCTTTGTAAGCGGTACCATTACAATATTGGGAGCCGAAGAAGGGCTGAACAATGCAGGCTTGTTTATTGGCGAGGCTGGCTGGGAACCAAGAGAACTGCCATCATCAAGAGGCTTGTCTTCAAGGCAAGTTATGCAGCTAGTCTTAGAAAACTGTATCTCTGTTGACACAGCAATTGACTTCATCCACCAGACTCCCAAATTCGCTAACAACGCTGGAACCTGCTATTTGCTTGCTGACAAAAAAGAAGCGGTCATATTGGAAATGGGTTTGACTAAAAGTTGCTTAAGAAAATCTGAAGAAGGCATGTTAGTTGCGTCTAATGTGTTTCTAACCCCCATCGCAGAAGAGATGAAACCTCCTGAACCAACGGCATTCGCTAGATATAATTTTGCTAGAAAATATCTTCACGAAAAGAGGGGCAAGGTAGGCAAAAAATCTATGCTGGAACTTCTTTCAGACCACAGTATTCCTATATGCACTCATAACGAAATCAACACATTGCGGTCAGTCATCGCAAAAACGAATGAAAAGAAGATGCTGGTAGCTAAGGGCTATCCTTGCACGTCAAAGTTTGAGGAAGTTTTGATTCCAGCATAATTTACTAAATAGAGGCTGTCTATTTTTGTCCATCTAATCTTTCTTTGTATGCAGGCAAGTCTAAGAATCCATGTCCACTTATGTTCATGCATACGACTTTTTCTTCGCCTTTCTTCTCATTCTTAATTGCCTCATCTATTGTTGCTCTTACAGCGTAGCTTGATTCTGGAGCAATTAGCCACCCTTCGCTTTGCAGAAAAATCTTTGCTGCTTCAAATATTGCCTTCTCATCTATCGGATATGCCACTGCGTTAACTATCTTATGATGCCTAAGAAGACTTATTATCGGAGCCGCCGCATGATACCTCAACCCATCAGCCTTAATTGGCGGCATATCAATTTTATGCCCTAAAGTGTACATCTTCATAAGAGGCGTGTGTTCTGCCACATCACCAAAGTCGTAACGGTACTCACCTTTCGATAAACTTGGAGCAGCCATACTTTGCGAAGCCAAAAACTCGCATTCTCGCTTCCTCTTCAGAACCTCACCGATAAATGGCAGAGCTATGCCTCCAAAGTTTGAACCGCCACCTAAGCAGCCTACAATCAAGTCAGGCTGCTCATCAATTAATTCAAACTGTTTAATCGCTTCCAGCCCAATGATAGATTGATGTATAAGAACATGGTTTAAAACAGAGCCAAGACAGTAAACCCTTCCCTCCCGCTCCTCAGTATATTCTAAACCTTCAGAAACAGCTAGCCCTAAGGAACCATAGTGACTAGAATTTGCGGCAAGAGTTTCTCTTCCAATTTTGGTTTTCTTGCTTGGCGACGCATTCACCTCTGCACCAAACAACTCCATAAAAGCCCTGCGATCAATTTTCCAGTCATAAACTGACTTGACCCAGAAAACTACACATTCCAAATCTAGCAGTTTGGCGGCGTAAGAAAGCGCAGTTCCCCACTGTCCAGCGCCAGTTTCTGTGACTAGCGTGTCTTTTCCTTCTTTTGCCGCAAAATATGCTTGAGCCAAGGCTGTATTGGTTTTATGTGAGCCAGTAGGTGACGGATCTTCGCGTTTGTAATAAATTCTTGTCTTCTTCAAGCCTAGACGTTTTTCGAATCTTCTGGCACGGCATAATGGTCTAGGTCTTCCAGCCTGAATAAAGAGTTCTCGCACTTCTTCAGGTATTGGAATCCAGCGTTCACTTGAACTCTCTTGCCTGAGACATTCATTTATCATTGTTCTTGACAAGAATTCAAGGCGAGACGGACCGCTTTCAGGCTCTTTGGGCGGAGGAAAGGGCTCTGGCAAGTCTGGAATGATATTATACCATTTTTTAGGCAACTCATCCACTGGAAGCGATATTTGGTTTTGATTCATTCTGCTTCACCCGCATGTAGAGAGAGCATTAGTATGCGAAGTGTCTGAAGATAAGAATTCCGCTTACGCTGCTTCCGGCTTTGACAAAACCTCTACCGACGTGGCAGAACGAGAAGTGAGTTCTAATTGATCCCCAAATCCCTTCTTAACATACGCGTTTCTTATTCTAATCTTTGTTCCAACATTGAAATCTTTTACAGTGTTTGCCAACTTTCTCCACAGAGAAACCCTAATTTTTCCAGTTTCATCGCTTAAATCAAATGATGTAACCGCAATCTTTTCAGTTTTTATTGTTACTTCCCTTCTGTCTGGCGTTGTGGCAATGATTCCTTCAATAGTAATAGGTCCGCCTTCTGTTTTTATCTCAACTACCTTTACTTTCTCTTCTTTTGGAGACAAGACTTGCAAATTGCCTCGTTCGCTAAGATGAAGTTCAAGTTTTCCATTTCGACCTTCCCGGGTATATCCATGAGTAACTCTAACTATCTGTCCTTCCTCAACCTTTCCATTTTCTATAATGCTCGCCTTGTCATTCCATAAGACCACTTTCAACTCGCCTGTTCTATCAGAAATCAGTAAATGTGCTACTTTACCTTCAGTCATGTCAGAGCGAATGAAAGTTTGAACGGAATAAATGCGGGTGATGTGTCCAACCACTGTGACATTGTTTAAGCCGGAAATGATGTCTTTAATCAAAATTTCATGTCGAAATGACTCTTGAGGGATTTCTACTCCAAGTTCTGAGGCAACTATGCGCACAGCAGCCTCATCTGTCAGAAATCCTCCTGCCATCTTCTTTTTTTCTTCAATTCTTTTTAGGACTTCTATTCTTGCGATGTCTCGTCGAGACAGCAGAATTTTTTCAATAACCGCCTCCATTGACATTTTAGCTCACGGCATTATTGCTAGAAGAGTTTCAGAGTTGTTTTGCCGGCGTTTCTTCTTCCTTACGGTAAACCATGTAAAGGAAAAACAGAATTAGCGCAATAAATGTTATCACCATCAAGACATTAATTACCAACGTGAAGTATGTGGCAATATCCATCTGAAACGCCTCTTTTCGTTTCCATATTTGATGAGGATAGGCTATTTAAACTGTAACCCTTTTCCACTCCTCCATCAAGAAATCGTAAAGCTCGTCGTCTTCTTCAAATAGGTCATACCATTTCAGTGCTTCTGCCATCTTCTGCGCAATAAGATGATAGCACAAATGTATTTCCTTGTCCATAACACGAAAATAAAAATCATCGCACGAACAAAAGTCAGCGGCAGGCATAACCAGATAGTCTCGTTCTTTTCCAATCACTATCCAAACAATTCTGTTACTTGGCATAAACACATATTTTTTAATTCTTCTTGCTTTCAACGCTTCCCAAGCTTTCAAGAATCTTTGTCCAAAAGCCTTAGAAAGAATAGTCAAATGTGTTCCGGTAACTCTTCCCTCTGCCTCAATTTCTTTGCAAACTCTTTTTATTACATCTGTTTCTGAAGGCTTCTCCATTTAGATTCCAAGTCAAGGTGTTTGAAGTAATCTAATGTCTCGTTCTCGATGGATAAAAAATATGCGCTATTAGAGAAGCCGAGACGAATTGAGCAGAGAAGAACAATCGACAATGTTAAACCTAACTTGCTGCTCTATACATCGTTTAGGGGATGGATTTGAAGCAAGAGATCATCGAAAACTTGTTCTTAATTACTGGAACCCATCCTTCAGGAATTGATGTGACTTCGACAATCATTCTTTCTGGGAGACAAGCTACTGTCGTTGATAGCCTCTTCTACCCGAATGAAACGCTCAGACTTCTTCAAAGTCTAAGGACAGAAGCGAAGAATCTCATGGCACTGGTAAACACGCACTGGCATCTTGACCACACTGCTGGCAATAATTTTTTTAACGTGCGAATAGTCGCGCATAAGCAGTGTCTTGAGTTGATGAATACCAAATTGCCAGTGCAGCTAAAGCTGGCGAAGACAAATTACCCGGAGCAATTTGAGAAAGTGGAGATAAAGTACCCTGATCAAACTTTTGAGAAGCAAGTCAAGTTAGAACTTGGGGAGAAGGGTCTCGCTCTTATGCACCTTCCAGGGCACACTCCAGACTCCATAGTTGGGCATCTTAAGGACGAGCGCATTTTGATAGCTGGCGATACGGTCATGGAACTACCATTCATAGGTTATGGCGACTGTGAGAAACTCATTAATTCCCTGACGATTATCCAAAAAATGGATGTGAAGACGATTATCCAAGGCCACGGAGGATTGTGTGAAAAGAGCAGATTATCAGAGGATATCAAATATCTTGAAACAACCAGAAGAATCGCTAAGGAGTATACTGATTCGGGCAAGTCTGTTGACGAAGTTCTCAAACTTCCGATAGAACTTTTCCTCCCGCCGCACAGAGTTGAACGCTTGCACGATGCTTACAAGACCTTTATACACAAAAATAATGTTAGCAAAATCTGCGAAGAACTTACCCATCCAGAAAAGTTCCAATAGCATGGGAGATTAAGTGACACCAGAGAGATTTCTAGATATGTCATATACCTTAAAAAATTTGATTCCGAAAACCTAGGTAACAAAACAAACTCGAATCGCTGAAAAAAGAAAAGGTTGCGCTGATTTGTTTATTCGATTTTTATGGGTTCTCCTTTTGGTTTCTCTTTCTTCTCAGTTTTAGGCACGGTGACCTCTAAAACTCCATTCTTGTAAACTGTTTTTGCGCCTTTTGGATTTATTCTCACTGGCATCGGTATTTCTTTGAAGTATTTACGTTTAGGCGTATCCACCGATATTGTTAGGCTGTCTTCTGTTCCGTGTAGTTTTATGTCTTCTTTTTCGACTCCAGGCAATTCTGCTATGACTTTGACTTCTCCGTTTGTGGTTATTACGTCGACGAGTGGTTCGCGTTCCTCTTTCACATCAAGGCTAGGTTTAGGAATTCCGAATGCTTCTGGTTTAAGCGATGGCTTCACGTTGCCGAATTCTCTTATCTTAGGCTTTCCATCTGGACCAATAGTCATGGAGTAGCCGTAAACAAATGGTCCCAATTCGCGTATGGTTGAGCCGTCTGGCAATTTGCGTTCTCTCACTAGATCCTTCGGAACGCGAGAAGTAAATTCCTTGTATTCTTTTTCCATCATTTCTTCCATATCTCTAATCATTTCGTCAATGTCTCCGAAGAATGGACTTCTGAAATAGGGAGAACGACGCATTCTTCTTCTAAACCATTCTGGAAAATCATCCCATGACATGCTTTCACCCTCAGTTAAATGACTATGCTTTTCTGTTTTCTATAAAATTTTCGGAAACATCCAAAAGAATAATCGCTGTTCTATGCCATTGTCTTCAGCTGATTCACTGTCCCCAGAAAGGTGCCATCAAGCATGTAAACTTCTGAATCATCAATGTTTACGCTTTTCGAGCGTAAAATTGGGCCAATAAATGCACTTAACTTTTGGTCTTTTCCCAAGTTTTTTTCATTTATGGGTTTTCCTCCCAAAAAATCGTTGAAAGACGGCATTATGAAAAGATTCAATGCCTTGAATTTTATCTTGAAATGTTTCTGCAACAAATCTATTGGATCTTTGGCAGACTTGATATTTAGACTTTTGAGAAGGGATTTTGCAAGATGTGAACCATTGCATTTGGCTTTTACCCAAACCTGTCTCGTTATCCTGAAACCAAGAGGATCGCGAAAAGCAACTGTCGGATGAACATGACCTGTGACGAGGTCTCGACACTTTAGCAATTCAGGTGCAGGCCAAGTGTGCCCATGAAAAAGTCCTACATCGCCAGAAACGATTCCTGTTGGAGGCAAAACTTTCACTAACTCGGGCAGAAGGGGTTCGAGGTTTCCATCATGATTTCCTGGGATTACTTGGATGTTTGACACTCGATTAGCGATTGCCTCAAAGAAGTCTGGGATGTCACGCCACTCTTCCATTTCCACTTTTGCTATCGCGTGTTTTACATCGCCTAGAAAGATTATGCCAGTTGGTTTGCAGTTTTCGATTAGTTGAATTATTTTTTCAAGAATTTTTGGTGTTTGTGATGGAACATGGATGCCTTGTTCTACTAGTTTTACTTCCCATCCTATGTGTAAGTCTGCAACTACTAGTATGCGTTCTTTCTGTTTTTGTATTAGAAGTGCAGGATAATTTTTAACTGGAGTTATCAACGTACCTAAAATGCCTCTTTATTTTATCTGCTTCATAATCATTTCATGCAACCCTTTATTACCAGTGGCTATGAATGATACTCGCTGTGTTGGCTCTAATTTAGCGTTTAATTCTTTTCCCTCCAGCGTTGTTATTGTGCCTCCTGCCTCTCTTAGAATGAGATAGGCTGCTGCAACATCTGTTACACGCAGTTTGCCACGCAAATCTATAAAGCCGTCGGTGGTGCCATCTGCTACGTAGCAGATTTCTAATGCATTTGCGCCAAGATGACGCAGATGTCTAGTTTTCTCTAGCACCACTTTTAGACGACTGGCTATTTCCCATGCTTTATGAGTAAAGTCAATACCTATTACCGCTTCATTTAACGATTGAAGTTCAGATGGTCTTATTCTTGCTCCATTTCTGTAGGCGCCTTCGCCTTTTTTAGCCGTGTAAGTGGCGTTGTGGTATAAGTCGGTTACCAACGCGGTTTCAATTTGATTAAGGTATGGCTTTTTGGATACTGCCAATGAAGTTGCCATAAATGGGATTCCTCTTGTGGCATTTGTTGTGCCATCTAGTGGGTCTGTTATGACATAGAAGTTTGTTGGATTGTCTCCAATTTCTCTAATACCCGTTTCTTCGCTGATGAATGTGCATGAGAAGCCTTCTTTCTCTATTGTTTCTATCAGTGTCTTCTCAGCAATTAAGTCGATTCTCTTCATTATGTCTCCGCCTGCGCCTATGCCGAAACCAAAATTGGCTTCAGGAGATTTGAAGAAAGGCAACACTTCCTTTCTCATTCTTTTTGAGCATGTCTCAAGGAGGGTTAACCAATCTTTCAAATGGTTTGCCTCTTGTTGAATTATGGTCCATTAAGATTTAAACTAGTAGACCAGAAGCCTCTGTTTACACCATTATGTGTAAGGTGACGTTATGGTGGAGGTGGAGGCAAATACATTGGTGGTTTTTCGCCTTCTTCAATTTCATGTCTTCTTTTTTCTCTAGCTTGACGAAAAGTCACTACTCCCGCAGCTACGACGCAGATTCCTACAATAAGCAATGGAAGAGTAAATGATCGGTATTGAAAGATTATCCAGTAACGTTGGTGAAAGTAGATGAAAGCGATTAAGCCTGATATGGATAATCCGCTTCCAACTCCAACTAACACGTATCCTAAGTATTGCCAATGAGAGGAACGCATTGTTTACATCTCCACAAAACCTCTATTTTTCTTTCAGTTTACTAAGACGCTTGCGACTTTTATTATGTTTATGGCATGTATGGAAATGGCTAAGCTTTCGAGTAGCGTGGGGTGAATGGTTTAGAGTTCTCTTGCGTGTACGTAGAAGGCTAGGGCGAATAACAGATAGCCCCAGTGGAAAAGCAGCTCTTGTGGGTGTCCGTTGTAGTAGGTGTCGTTCAGAGTAGTGTAACTGAAAGTCATATCTCCAAGCACGTTTAGGAGGATAGCGGCGTTCATGAGAAGCCAAGCCACTCCAATACGACCTTTGAGCCTTGTAAAAGTAAACACCAAGAACCCAAGAACTGCTACAAGAAACAAGAGAAGGTCTAAACTTGGATAAGCGAAACTTATGCTTGTTGTGACGAAATTCTGTTGAGACACTTCAGAGAAAAGAGGAATTATCAGTAGAGAAATGACCATAGCACTCATACCCCCCCACGATGACTCCGGCTCCTAAAAACATCTTTTCAGATATTGCGGGTTTGAGGAGCCGCATGTATAGTAATAGAGCGATAAATAAGGGGACATAGCCACTAAGCCAGAAAACATCTGCGATTGATGGGTACGGAATCTCAACGTTTAAAACCATTGTGTAAACAGTCCATCCAAGCTCGCCTAAAAACCAAAGCAGCATCCCAAAAGCGAAGCAAAGCCAAATCTTAGAAAGCCGACTTCCAATGTTGCTCCAATATCTTTGCAGTGCAAAAAAGGATGAAAGTACAGCTGCACCAGCGACAGAGGGTGATAAAATGTTGGAAAAGATATACATGAAATCAGGATAGAAACCCTGAAGAATGTAGACCATGGCGACACCTATGGCAATTATCAAGCACAACAAGTATGCAATTTTAAAGTCACTCACAGTCACCTGTGTATGGGCATTAGATTCCCGGCGTAGTTTGCTCATTATAAGCCCAACAACGAGAAATGAACCCCTTTACAGTTTTACGGTTTATGAATATGAATTCATTATGCGGCATCTTGATTCTGAATCATTAAACCTCTTAGAAAACAGGCTACATGGAAGACATGTCATAAGAGAAGTAAGCAAAGTGCATAGAGGGCAAAGGCTGCTATGAATAATGTAAGCCACAAAACTTTGCTCCAGTCATATATGTCCTTGCCATTCATTGGCGGTATGGGAAGAGTGTCGAAAAAAGCCATTGTAAGAGAGATAACTAGACCCATATTGCCAATCAGCGTGAAGCCATTGACAAAGAGCATGTAGAAGATGGCGGCAAAAGCTAGGGGAACAATAACTGCAGTAAGCGAGACTAAGCCAACTGAACATTTCGTAAACTTGGGAGAATGATGCCTAATCCGATTTGGCGATGAAAATGGAGCCTTAAAGACTATAGCTGAAATCAGAAACATAGCAAGCCCGAAATACCATAATCGATATTCAGACCATACCCCTTGACTTCTTGCTACCACTTCTCTCACAAAGTCCTTAACAACTTCTACAATTATACTAGTCACTAAAACAATAGGTATCAATGAAAAAATTTGATTCAGGGTTTCTGCCTTAGCATAGGAAAAAGCGAATGTTAAGACTGATAGAGATACAGCGAGAGAAAATATTTCCTGCTTCGTTAACATGAATGGAAAGCCCACTCGATGTTCAATAGCTTCTTCAGTCTTTGAAGATATAAAGGATTCTAGCCATTTTTTGGAAGAGTCAGGAAGAACATCATTGATTTTCTGTGCTAGGCTGTTGCTTGGAAAGTTCTCAGGATTGCTTACAGCAGACGCAAGTGCTGAAACTCCACTTGTTATGCCTACGGTTAAAGCGCCTGCAACTAAAGCTCCTTCAGCAGAAGGCGCCCAAACAACTTCAGCTCCCTCTGGAACTATTACTACCTGCAACTTCTGGTCTATCGTAATAGCGAACTCCGTGGCGTCTGCAACGACCCGAATCCATCCTGGCTTGGAAAAAGGCGGAGCCAATATGCCTGGCTGCGGACGCGCAGTCCAGTTTTTGAACCAGTCAGTGGCAGTCAAGTTTTTGGACAAATCAAACCAAATATTGTCTATTCCAATTCCTTCAATATCTAGCTCGTCAAGACCTTGGCTCACAGCGTTGTTCACAACAGCTATCACATCGTCCCAAGCGGTAGCATTATATCCATCGCCGTCCAGGTCGCTCGTTGCGTTGTAGTTGCTTTCGTTGGGCTCCCCATCAGTAGCTAAGTTGATTACCTGCTTTGTAGCAATCGCGAAGTTTGGCGAATTATTAATCTCCTTCCACCCTAAGTATAATCCGTGTGCCATTGGGGTGCCACTAGCGCCTTGTTGCATTTCTAGAACTTGGTTTGCTACTGTAGCGTAATTTGTGCTGTTTATAACCGTGGGTGGTATTTCGGTCTTTGCATAGTCAAACGAGGTGCCGAACTGGATTAATGTGAGTTCGACAGAGCCATCGCGCGGTACGGTAGTGTTTACTGCTTTTGCTATTCCTTGTTTGATGATATCCCAATTGGTGCTATTTATGCTTCCTGAGCCATCTACAACCAAGCATAACTGTGTTTTAACGTTGTTTCCTAATCGTGGTGATTTGTTTGTAGTCGCTGAATAAGAGGCTTGGATGGAAAGGATGACAATAATAAATGAAAAGGCGACCAGAACATTTGTAATTACTTTTCTTTTCATCTTCATTCTTTTGCACTCAGCATAGATTGTTTCAAATGGTTGGTGGGGCCGGTCGGAATTGAACCGACGACCTATACCCGAAATGGCCTTGTTGTGCCATTCCTACGGGTTTCTCTAGTTTTTCGCGCTCCAGAATTTCTTCATCCTAAAGCGCTAGTCAGCAAACCCGTTTTTTGGTTTTCTGGAGCCCGTCGTCATCCCTTTCTAGTAGCCTTTTTAGGCTATGGCTAGACTACGACCCCTCCATAAACCAAAACGTAACATCCTCGAAATATATAGATTACTCCACAGAGGCAAGCGAAAACTATATTTGTGTATTCTAGGCGAATCTACTGGGGTTGCCGGCCATAGGGCGTGGGACCCACCTGAACCCATTCCGAACTCAGAAGTTAAACCATGCTCCGTTTCCGGCTTTAGTGTGGTCTTCGGCCATGCGAACCCGGGAAAGCTGGCTGCCCCACTCTATTCATAAACTTTTTTCATCTTTGTCTATATCTATTAGGTAGATTCAAAAATTGAGTTAAGCATGTGTCATGAACTCAAGAAAAAAGAGGAAATTGGAACTGCAGAGATAGATATAATCTATTTTGCCTTCGGTTTTATCGCTTCTATGTCGTCCAGCAGACTAACGACTTCATCCCGCAATTCCTGAAGCATCTTTAGCCGTACCCCATTTTGAGTTGAAGCGATAAATTCTTGCCTTGGAATGGTCCTTAATGTATCAATGGCGAGCTTTATATTGTGAAAGACTTCACTGGTTATCGATGGGTCCTTATTTGAAATGATTTTCAATGCTGCGTCTATATTCTCTGTCTTCAATTTAGCTAGTGCTTCCTTGTCAGCAACTATCATGGGTAGGTCTCTGACATCTCGAACGTCATTAAACCTATTATCATGAACCCATTTAGCGAATTGATCAACGTTATCTTCATTTTTGCGCCATTCTTTTAGCCCAGATTTCTTATAGAGTTCATCGAAATAGGTGAACTTTCTGAACCATTCCTTGTCATCAGGGTATTTCTTACCGTATTTTTCTGTTGCCTTAAAGACTTCAACCATCCTTATGACAGTGGCTTTTCCCATGCCAAGGTATTCTCTAATCTCATCATAGCTCATGTCGTGGATCTTGTTAAGGTTGTAGATATGCATAGATTTGTTGAAAGTGGCCCATTTCTGTTTACCTTTAACATGAACTCTAGCTAGGTAAATGTCTATTGCCTTTTGAGACACATCAGATCCAATCACTAGGCACTGGACAAAGTCGAATTGATCAGGCCGAATTTCCTCCCCTAGTTCGCCATTGTGTGCTCTTTTGCTTAATTTTCGCAAGCACACAATGCGCCGGTTACCTTCTTTCACAACATTTTCAGTATTGACTAATGGTGCTTCAGTCAATCCTCGGGAAATCAAGATTTGCTGATAGAGATCCTTGGTAGGTGGCTCATTCCAGATGTAATCTTCGATTTTAGCGTCGCTCATCCTTTTGGGAATATGCTTGAATCTAACATTATCAGGATCAAGCTTCAGTTTTGAGAGAGCAATGGTTTCAACTTTAGCTTTGGTTACACCTTCTTTGGTGACGGCTATCTCGACAGTTGTAGGTTTCTCCATGTTTATATCCTCCTATGATTGATGCCTTAGCGGAATGATACAGTCCCGAATAAGGGTGGGGTAGCCAGGTTTCCCGCCTCAATTACTCTCATTCGCTAAGGCTATCTGTAGTTCGTATCGGTATTAATAAATATTTCTGAACCGAACGATACTATATCGAACCGATATTTTTATGATGCTAAATATCTAGTAATGACCGCCTGCGCTCCATGCACAAATGTTCTAGCTGGTACGATGAAATAATTCTCATAGAGGTTTTCTAAAATAATCATTCCTTTTGCTTTGCTTCTCTTCCCTCGAAGGCTTGTAGTCACCTTAGGTTGAGCAAGTTTCAATGCGATTTGAGGTTTGCGTACTTCAAACCCCTGCTCTTTTGTAGTGCGAACAAATCCAACTTTCAGAACTGGTTGCATTTTCTCGAGATACGATGGTTCATTTTTGAAGACAAGCGATGGAAGTACCCCGCTAACACCATTCATAACTAGAAAGTCTTTTGCATAGAGAAATTCTCCGATGCTAAACTTGTATTTGGCTACAGGTACTTCAACAAAATACATTCGCTCCCTTTGCGCTTGTTTTTCTTCCATATGAACTTGCACATCTTCAAAATCAATTTTAGATAATGATAGAGACTCTCGCAAACGAGAGATAATCTTTTCAAAGTCATCCATTCTGAGGATTGGAATAGCCCAATTGGTATAAAG
>Ga0315314_1003000_pt1 | contig 13538 bp, 14 predicted proteins | sample TDP9_MG_FD_203631 | JGI IMG/M metagenome (GOLD analysis project Ga0315314, IMG submission 203631) | Freshwater sediment microbial communities from Lake Towuti, South Sulawesi, Indonesia - TDP9 | ecosystem: Environmental > Aquatic > Freshwater > Lake > Sediment | place: Indonesia: South Sulawesi...
CGATCCCGCCATAATACGGAGCGGCGGCGCGGTCGAGGACAAGGCGGCCTCCGAGTACGTGGAAGGTGGCGAGGAAAAGGCCGAGCCCGAGCAGGACGAACAGGGCGTCCACCGCGGCGGCAGCGAACCGCCGCAGGCGGGTGGCGATGGGCGCCTCACAGTAGACCGCCGGTTGGGGGGCCGGCCGCAACCGCGCCGGCGGCGCCACCAGGTCGAGGTTCTGTTGCGCGCTCGGTGTTCGGGGCCTCGACTGCGCTCCCCCGGCCATCCTGGAGGCGCTCGATCGGGAGGCCGACCGGTGCCCCGGAGGAACGACCGCACGCCCCGGAGCGATCGACTCGAACGGGATCACCTTGGGCCTCTCCGTGGGGCCGAACAGCAAGCCCTGGTGGGGAGGGCCTTCCGGCTTGAGCCGGTGCTGGCAGTACCGGCAGCGGTGCTCGTCCTCGGCGTTCCAGGAGCCGCAGTGGGGGCAGCGGATTTCGCCGGGGCGCGCCGCCATGGGATTCCGATTCTCCGTGCTAGGATGATCGGTGGAACCCGGCAGGCTCATTTGCGGCAAGAACCCTCTTCTGCTGTTAGTAACATAATCGGCAGGATTTGTCACTTTCTTTTTTTGGCCCTGGCGGCCTCGGGCCTCCTCGGGACGGTTCGTGCGGCGCCGCAGGCTGCCCGCCAGCCCCCGGCTCCGCCGCTGCCGCGCAACGAGATGGAGGTCGAGGCGGTCACGCAGATGAAGGAAGGACCGTGGTACCGGCTCCGCGGTCACGCGCGGCTCCGGACGTCGGAAGCGCTGCTGACCGCGGATGAGGTGGACTACAACGAGCAGACCGGCTACGCCGAGGCCAGAGGCAACGCCCACTTGCAACGCCTGGTGACCGGCGAGGAAGTCTGGGCCGATCGCGTCGAATACAACCTCCGCGACGAGACCGGCAGGTTCTACAAGGCGCGCGGCTCGTCTCCTCCGCGCATCGAAGCCCGTCCTGGCGTGCTGGCCTCCACCAACCCCTACTACTTCGAGGGCCGCTGGGCGGAGCGGCTGAAGGACAAATACATCCTCCACGACGGCTTCATCACCAACTGCCGGCTGCCTAATCCCTGGTGGATCCTGCGGGGGCCGCGCTTCGAGGTGGTGCCGCACCAGCGGGCGCTGGCGTTCCACTCGACGTTCCTGCTTCGCCGCGTCCCGCTGTTCTACACGCCGTTCTTTTACAAGTCGCTCGAGCGGTTGCCGCGCAAGAGCGGCTTTCTCCCGCCGAACCTGGGCAACAGCTCGCGCCGCGGCAAGATGCTGGGCGCGGGCTATTACTGGGCGATCAACCGCAGCTACGACGCGATGTACCGGACCCTCTACTTCACCCAGCGCGGCTTCGCCCACCACGTGGACGTGCGGGGCAAGCCCCGCGCGGGAACGGATTTCAATGCGATCCTGTACGGAGTCAACGACCGCGGCCTGAAGCTCAAGAATCCCGAGTACAACGAAAAAGGCGAATTGCAGACGCGCCGCAAGGAGGGCGGGGCGATGTTCTCCTTCGACGGGCGTTCGGACCTCGGCCGCGGCTTCCAGGCCGCCGCTGAAGTCAATTACCTGAGTTCGCTGAAATTCCGCCAGGCCTTCACCGAATCCTTCAATGAGGCGATCTTCTCGGAAGTGCATTCGGTGGGTTACCTCAGCAAGCACTGGTCCAGCTACGGGCTCAACGTCGTGTTCCAGCGCCTGGAGAACTTTCAAAGCATCCGGCCGGACGACACGATCGTGATCCGCAAAGCGCCGCAGGCGGAGTTCTCCAGTCGCGACCACCAGGTCTGGACGCGCGGGCTGCCGGTCTGGGTCTCGTTTGAGTCGAGCGTCGGTCTCATCCGCCGCAAGCAGCCGCTGTTCCAGACGCGGCAGTTCCTGGAGCGGGCCGATGTCGAGCCGCACGTGATGACCGCCCTGCGCTGGAAAGACTTCCATCTCATCCCCAGCTTTTCCATCCGCGAAACGCACTGGGGGGAGAGCCAGGCCGAGGGCCGGATCGTGGGCCAGAACATCAACCGGCACTCCCGCGAGTTCGCCCTGGCACTTGAAGCTCCTTCGCTGGCGCGCGTCTTCAACGGTCCGAAGTGGCTCGGGCAGAAGGTGAAGCATGTGATCGAGCCGCGGGCGTCTTTCCGCTACGTCAGCGGCGTGGATGATTTCCGCCAAGTCATCCGGTTTGACGAGACGGAATTGCTCTCCAACACCAACCAGGCGGAGATCTCCATTACAAACCGCCTGTATGCCAAGCGGGGCGGCGTGGTGAGCGAGCTGATGAGCTGGGAGCTGCTCCAGCAGCGATACTTCGATCCCACGTTCGGTGGCGCCGTGGTGGAAGGCTGGTGCGGGCAGCCGCTGTGCCGCAATGTCGTCCTCAGCTCGGTGCGGTTAACGCCGTATGCCTTCCTGGACCGGCCGCGGAATTACTCTCCGGTCGTCTCGGTGCTGCGGCTGGCCCCACGGCCGGGATTCGGGATGGAGTGGAGGTCGGATTACGATCCGCTGCGCGGCAAGATCGTCAACAGCGGGATGACTGCCGACGCACGCTGGTCGAAGTACTTCGTCTCGGTCGGCCACAACAGCGTGCGCGGCGTCCCGCAGCTCTCCCCGGGCGCCAACCAGTTCCGCGGCCTGTTCACGGTCGGCAATGCGAACGGCCGCGGCTGGAGCGGAGCGTTCAGCGCAATTTACGACTTCCGCTTCGGCGTGATGCAGTTCGCCACCACCCAGGTCACCTACAACACCGACTGCTGCGGCTGGAGCATCCAGTATCGCCGGTTGGGCTTCGGAACGCGGAACGAAAACCAGTTCCGCGTGGCGTTCGCCATCGCCAACATCGGGTCGTTCGGAACGCTGAAAAAACAGGAAAGGCTGTTTTAGTTGGCCGGAGCCCGCGGAATCGCCGTGGAAATCACTTCTGCCCTTCAGCGATCGCCTGCTCGAGCAGCAGGCCGAATTCCCGGCTCTTCTGATCGACCCGCCGCCTGATCTCGGCCAGTTCGTGCTCCAGGCTGCGCAGGCGATCGGCCAGGTGCAGGCAAGCCAGCACCGCGACGCGCAGGTTGTCCGCGCCGGCCGAGCGCGCCGCGATGGCCGACATCAGCTCGTTGACCGAGTCGGCGAGTTCATGGACTTCCCGGTCGTCGCCGGCGGTCAGCAACGTATACGGCTGGTGAAGGATCGTCACCCGAACGGGATGCTTCTCGGGGGCGCCGGAGGCCATCGCTCGTCAGCCGACCCTCAGCGCATCGATCTGCCCGAGCAGCTTCTCGATGCGGCTGCGGACCTGGCGCCGTTCGGCGCGCAGCGATTCCAGTTCCTGCGTCAGGCGGGCCAGTTGCTCCCGCGAAGCAGCCGCCTCGCGCAACGCCGCCTCTTTCTCGGCCAGGGCGGTTTCTTTCTCCTGTCGCAGCCGCGCCACCAGTTCGATCGCCTGGCGGATGCGCTCTTCCAGATTCGCCAGGGAATCAGTTTCCTGTTCGCTCAGCAGTTCCATCAGCCTGCCCTCGCCAGGGCCGCTTTCGCTTTCTCGACCAGCGAACGGAAAGCGGGTTCGTCGGTGATGGCCATTTGGGCCAGCACCTTGCGGTTGAGGTGGACGCCGGCGGCCTTCAAGCCGCCGATGAATTTGCTGTAAGAGAGGTCGGCCTGTTTGCAGGCGGCGCTGATCCGGGTAATCCAAAGGGAGCGAAAATCCCGTTTTCGCTGCCTCCGGCCGCGGTAGGCATAGCGCAGCGACTTCTCCACGGCTTCCTGCGCCGCCCGGTGCAGCTTGCTTCTGGTGAGGAACTGCCCGGAAGCGGCCTTTAGCACCTTACGCCGGGCCGCTCTTCTCTTGGTTCCGCGTTTGACTCTGGGCACGATTTCCTCCTGCTAGCGGTTCTGGGCCGGCGCCCGCCAGGAGCGGCAGCCGGCGTACGGGGCGGTACGGGCACGTGCCTTGCGCCACGTCCGCACCCGGTGTCGTCAATGAGGGAGCATCTGCTTCAGCGCATTTCGGTTGGCCTCTTCGATGACGACGCCCTGGCTGAGTCTCCTCTTGCGCGAGCGCGTCTTCGACGTGAGGATATGGCGGGCAAACGCGTGCCGTCGCACCAGCTTGCCCGTACCGGTCTTCTTGAAGCGCTTCGATGCGCCCTTATGGGTTTTCAGTTTCGGCATGGGAAGAATTCCCGAACCTGATGCGGCAGGAATCTACCTTCAGTCCTGTAAACTTCCACAGTATAACACAGCCTCCGGCTGGTCATCGGTCCCAGCGTCCTTTGGCCCTGAGCTTCTCCACCTCGGCGATGGCCAGCTCGCGCAGGCGCACGTAATCGATCTTCACCGCCCGGTTGAGCGGCATCTGGCCAGGCTCCAGGAGCACGTAATGCAACGGCCGCAAGTAAGAGGCCATGCCCCTGGCACGCCGCTTCAGCTCGGCTATCGTGAGGTCGGCGCCCGGCTTCTTTTCCACGAAGACCACAATGGCCTCGGAGAGAAGTTCGTGCTCAACGCCAACCGCGCCACAGACCGCCACCTTGTCGTCCAGGCTGTGGAAGTGGGTTTCGACCTCCCCTGGAAAGACCTGATAGCCCACCGGCTTGATCACCCACCTGGCGCGCCCGGCGAAGTGCAGGCCTTTCGCGTCCCTGAAGCCCATGTCGCCCGTGTAGAGATAGCCGTCCGTCGAAATCGTCTTTGCCGTGGCCTGAGGATCGTTCACATAGCCGAGGAAGGTTTGCGGACCGCGGAAACAGATCTGCCCGACTTCGCCGTCCGGGAGTTCGTCGCCGGCGCGTCCGTCCTCGCGCATCGGATTGCGGATGGACATGGGGTAGACCGGCATGTCGTAGCCGATGCTCTCCAGGATCTCGTCCACGGTTGCGCCCGGCGCAGTGTAAGTGCAGAAGCCGGATGCTTCCGTCAGGCCTAATCCGGTGGCGATCCCCGGCGCCATTCGGGCCAGCCGCTCCAGAAACTGCCGTGAGACCTGCTGGCCGCCGTAAACCGCCAGTTCAACGCTCGATACGTCGTAGCTGTCGTAGTTCGGCAGCCGCCATTCGAAGTTGAACATGGCAGGAATTTGCCCGAGCAGGTTCACCCTGCACTCCTGGATCGCTTCCAGCGAGCGGGCCGCGTCGAAGACCTCCAGCGTGACCGCTGTGCCCCCACAGAACAGCGTCGTCATGAGCACTTCTGCCTGGCAACCGACGTGGGACGGCGGCAGGTTGACAAGCAGTCGGGTGCGCTCATCGAACCCGAACGCCGCGCCCAGGCACATGTTCTGGCAGGTGATGCTGCGGTGCGAGAGCAAGGCCGGCTTGGGAGCGCCCGTCGAGCCGGTGGTGAAAATAACCTGCGCGCCGTCGTTCTCTCCGACGGCTTGCGTTGCCTCTCGAAAGGCTGCTTCGCGGTCGCGAGCCCCGGTGCTCTCGCCGGCCGCCAGGCTGTAGAAAGACTCGGCGCCCTCCAGCGTTTCCTCCGGCGGAGAGAACTGGAGTAAGTGAGGGACAAACGGGCAGTGCTGCCTGACCGCCCTGCCCAATTCGCGGAAATCGGCGGCCGGCGTTGGCCCGAGGAACGCGAACCCTTTGGGCTGGATCAGGGCCAGGCAGCGAATCACCTCCGCCGGCCTCAGGCGCAAGTCCAGCGGCACGTGAATCACCCCGATCTTGAAGCAGGCGTACTCGAGGAAGATGTGCTCGGTGAGCAGCGGAAGGGAAGTCGCCAGGAAGTCGCCTTTCCGAAAACCCAGGCGAAGCAGTTGCATGGCCAGGGCGGTGGTGGTCTCGTCGAATGTGCGCCAGTCAACTTGCTGACGCCTGCTCCAGTTGATGATGGCCGGGGCGTCCGGCTTGCGCGCCGCCCAGCGGGCGACCACCTGGTGCAGCAGGTGCCGGTCGCGATAGTCCTCCTCGAACTGGGTCAGCGTACACTGGCGAAGGCCGGCAGGCGCCATGATCAGTTCTCTCCCATGACGACCCGGGCGGAGGTCCACGCCCGTCAAGAGCTGGCAGGCTTGGGATATGTCGAAAGGTACTTCCGCACCTCAAGCGGCAGCATACAGGATGACCTGACTTGATTCCACCGCCTGCTGGAAGAAAGGATTCCGGATGGCGCCGGCCTCGATCAGATCCACGGGAGCCTTCAACAGGTTCTCCAACTCCTCCAAAAGCCCAAAGTAACTGTCGGCATGCTCGGCCGGCGTCATGGTCTCGAACTCAACCAGCAGATCGAAATCCCCTGGCTGGGACCGTGGCTCCGGCCTGGCAGCGGAACCGAACAAAGCAAGCTTCCGCACGCGGAAACGCGCGCACAATGATTCGAGCTCTGCTGCTCGGTCCAAGATCAGCGGGTGCATGACGGTTCCTCAACAAGTATAAACCCGGGCCTCCCGCGGGCGGGCATCACTCTCCCCGCCGCTCTTTCCACTCCTCCCACCAGGCCATCTGGATGGCTTCCAGCCTGGCCTCCGAGGAAGCGGCGGGGTCGCCGGCGAACCCCTCCAGCTCGAGCACCCACCGGCGCAGGTCGGTGAAGCGTACTTGAAGCGGATCCAGGTCCGGATGCCTGGCGCACAGGGCCAGGGCGATTTCTTCCGCGTCTTGCCAGGTCAGATCTTCGTCCCTTTCAGCGCCGCGCGCACCGCGGCGTTCATCATGATCTCGGCCAGCTTGACTGTGGTCTGGTTGAGTTTCTCGATGTGGGCGCGGATCAGCAGGTGGTCGTCGGAGTGGTACACCATCAGCAGCTCGTTCACCGTCCGATCGATGGCGTCCCGCTCCTCATCGCTCAGCTCCAGCCAGGCGTCGTTCAGCCTGGCTTTCTCGACGGCGGCCAGGATCGTGTCGGCATTCAGGCGCGCCTCGCGGACCTGGCGCTCCCGGATGTCCTCCTCTGCCCGCTCGTAGGATTCCAGGATCATCGCCTCCACCTGCTCGTCCGTCAGGCCGTAGGAGGGCCGAACCTCGACGGACTGCTCCTTGCCGGTGCGCACGTCGCGCGCCGTCACGTTCAAAATGCCGTTCGCGTCGATGAGGAAGCGGACCTCGATGCGGGCCATGCCGGCTGGCAGCGGCTCGATCTCCTTCAGGTCGAAACGCGCCAGGCTGCGGCAGTCCTTCACCAGTTCCCGCTCGCCCTGCACCACGTGAATCAGCACGTTGCGCTGGCCGTCCACGGCCGTGGTGAAGGTCTCGGTAGCGCTGGCCGGGATGGTCGAGTTGCGGTGAATCAGCCTGGTGACCACGCCGCCCATCGTCTCGATGCCGAGCGAGAGCGGCGTCACGTCGAGCAGCAGCTTGTCTTCGACCGTGCCCGTCAGGATACCGGCCTGCACGGCCGCCCCCAGCGCGACCACCTCCTCGGGGTTCAGCTCCGTGTGCGGCTTGGCGCGGAACAGGTTCTCGACGGCCTGTCTCACCAGCGGGATGCGCGTGGATCCGCCGACCAGGACGACTTCATCGATCTGCTCGACGGCGACCTGCGCATCCTTGATCGAGTTGCGGCATGGCCCGAGGGTCCGGTCCACGATATCGACGATCAGCTTCTCGAACTGCGCCCGGGTCAGCTCCCGCTGATACCGTCTCCCCCGGTGCTCGAAATCGATCGTGACCACGGGAACGAACGAGAGCTGCTCCTTGGCCTGAATAATGACCCGGCGGAGGAGCTGAACCGCCGGGCCGTCGCCGGAGATGTCTTCGCCCCACTCCGATTGGATGTCCTCCAGCGCGATGCGCAACAGGCGGTAGTCGATGTCGTCGCCACCCAGGTGCGTGTCGCCGTTGGTGGCCAGGACCTCGAAGATACCCTCGTGCAGCTTGAGGATCGAGATGTCGAAGGTGCCGCCGCCCAGATCGTAGACCGCTACGATACCTTCTTTGCGCTTGTCCAGGCCGTAAGCCAGCGCGGCGGCGGTCGGCTCGTTCACCAGCCGAAGAACCTCGAGGCCGGCGATGCGGCCGGCGTCCTTGGTGGCCTGCCGCTGCGCGTCGTTGAAATAAGCGGGCACCGTGATAACGGCCCGGGTGACCGGCTCGGCGAAGTGCGCCTCGGCGTTCTTCCGCAACTGGCGCAGGATGAAGGCGGAGATTTCCGGCGGGGTGAAGGTGCGCCCGCCCAGATCCAGGTGGATGACCGATTCGCTGTTGTCGGCGATCCGGAAGGGAAACAATTGCAGCTCCTCCTGGACGTCCGCGATTCCCTTCCCCATCAGGCGCTTGACCGAGTAGACGGTGCGCTCCGGCTCGGTAACCAGCATGTTCCAGGCCGTGCTCCCCACCACGATATCGCCGGAACGGCTGTGATGCACGACGCTGGGGACGAGCTTGCCGCCGTCCTCGCCCGGAATGATCTCCGGCCCGGTCAGGTCCATGAAGGCCACCAGGCTGTTGGTCGTGCCGAGGTCGATGCCCACTATGGGCGATCGCTTCGCCGGGCCGAAATCAATCTGGAAGGACGTTGACATCTGCCAGCTCCTTTTCCACCTGCGTCTGGAGGTTCAGGATGTAGCGGCGGCGGTTCAGCAGGCCGCGGATCTGGCCGAGGACTTTGCGGTCGAGCGTGCGGTCATAGGTCTGGAAAAGCCGCTGAAGCTCGGCGTCGGCCTCCTCGCGCAGGCGGACGAATCGCTGGTGAGCCTGCTCAATCCGGGGCCGGGCGGCCGCCTCCCCACCACGGAACTCCTCCAACGCCATGTTCAGCTCGAAGACCTCTTCCAGAAGCTCCGGCGGCACGTCCCTGGACTTCTGCTCGCTCAGATCGACGCCTTGCAGCCTGAGAAAATACTCGGCGCGGCTCACCGGCTCCCTCAGGGTGCGGTACGCATCGTTCAGGATGGCTGTTCCCTCGAGTGAGCGCTGCTGTTCCTCAGGGGTGGCGCGCGCGAAGCGGTCGGGGTGGAGGCGGCGGCTGAGGCCGTAGAAGCGGCGCTCGAGATCCTCGCGGTCGAGGTCCAGCCGGGGTTCCAACCCGAGGAATTGGTAATAGTCGGGCCGGCTCATTTAGGCCGAGAAGGAGGTGCCGCAGCCGCAGGTCTTCTGGGCGTTCGGGTTCTCGAACACGAAGCCCGAGTGGATCAGCGACTCCTTGTAGTCGAGCGTCATGCCGTCCAGGTACAACATGCTCTTGGGGTCGATGAAGATCCTGACGCCGTCGAACTCGTACACGTGGTCCTTGGGCCGCTCTCTTGCCTCCAGCCGGAAAAGATAGCTGAGCCCCGAGCAACCGCCGCCCTGGACACCCAGGCGCAGGCCGCCTGCTGTGACACCGTGCTTGACGAAGGCCTCCTTGATCTTCCGGATCGCCCTGGGAGTGACCTGGATCATGCCCCTACCCACCATTCTCCCATCAGCCCGGCTGGCCGTTGGCGGCCCGCTTCCTCTTCCAATCCTCGATGGCCGCCTTGATGGCGTCTTCGGCCAGGACGGAGCAGTGGATCTTCACCGGCGGCAGGCTAAGCTCGTTGACGATATCGGTGTTCCGGATGTTGAGGGCCTCGTCCACTGTCTTGCCCTTCACCCATTCGGTGGCCAGCGACGAGCTGGCGATGGCGCTCCCGCACCCGAACGTCTTGAATTTGGCGTCCACGATGACGCCGTTCGCCGCATCGACCTGGATCTGGAGCTTCATGACGTCGCCGCATTCGGGCGCGCCGACCATCCCCGTACCCACGTTGGGATCGTTCTTGTCAAGCGCCCCCACGTTCCGCGGGTTCGAGTAATGATCGAGAACTTTGTCCGAGTACATATTGATCTCCGGCTACCCGAACGCCTTCTTCAAATCCACGCCTTCCTTGGCCATCTCATAAAGCGGCGAGAGTTCTCTCAGCCTCCTGACCACCTCGACGAGGCGGCCGACGACGTACTCGATTTCCTCGGCGGTGTTGAACCGGCCGAGGCCGAAGCGGATCGAGGTATGGGCCAGGTCCTCGCCCACGCCCAGCGCTTTCAGCACGTAGCTGGGCTCGAGCGTCGCCGACGTGCAGGCTGAGCCGCTGGAGACAGCCACATCGTTGATGCCCATCAGCAGTGATTCGCCTTCCACGTAAGCAAAGCTCATGTTGAGATTGTTCGGCAGGCGATGCTCCATGCTGCCGTTCACGTAGACCTCGTCGAGTTCCGCCAGGAGCCTGTCTTTCAGGTGGTCCCGCAGTTCGCCAAGCCGCCCGGACTCCTCGGCCATCTCCCGCTGGCAGATGGCGCACGCTTCCCCGAGCCCGACGATGGCCGGCACGTTCAGCGTGCCCGACCGCATGCCGCGCTCGTGGCCGCCGCCGTCCATTTGCGCGGTGAGCTGCACGCGCGGGTTCTTCCGGCGGACATACAGCGCGCCGATGCCCTTGGGGCCGTACATCTTGTGGGCGCTGAGCGACATCAGATCGATGTCGTCCTCGATGACATTGACCGGGACCTTGCCCACCGCCTGGGTGGCGTCGGAGTGGAAGAGCACACCGCGTTCTTTGGCGATCCGGCCGATTTCCGCGATGGGCTGAACGACGCCGATCTCGTTGTTGGCATACATCACGCTGATCAGAACCGTCCGGTCCGTGATCGTTTTCCGAAGCTGGTCCGGGTCGATCAGACCGTCCTTGTTAACCGAAAGATAAGTGACCTGGCAACCACGCTTCTCCAATCTCTTGCAGGTATCGAGGACCGCCTTGTGCTCGGTGGCGACCGTGATGATGTGATTGCCCTTCTCGGCGTACATCTCGGCCGCGCCCTTAATGGCGAGGTTGTTCGATTCGGTGGCCCCGCTGGTGAAGATGATTTCCTTGGGGGTGGCGCCGATAAGTTCCGCTATCTGCCTGCGAGCCTTCTCCACCGCCTCTTCCGCCTGCCAGCCGAAGGAATGATTGCGGCTGGCCGCGTTCCCAAATCTCTCCGTGAAATAGGGAAGCATCGCCTTGAGCACCCGCGGATCCACCGGCGTGGTGGCGTGGTTGTCGAGGTAAATCGGTGTTTTCATTTCCGATCCTTCAACTCGTCCTGGCTGCAAGCTGACTGTCCCCGCGCCTCGCGCCTTCCTCGGCCATCTCAGAGATCATGATGCCGCCGAGCAACCGCAGGATACCCTCGTGGATCCTGCGCAGCGGCGCCCGAACGGTGCACCGAGGCGACTGCATGCATTCCCGCTGTTGATTGAAGCAAGAGGCGAGAATAATCGGGCCGTCGATGGCCAGAATGACCTCCAGCGCGCTGATCCGGCTGGGATCCCGGGCCAGCCTGTAACCGCCGTTCGTCCCGTAAACAGCTTCGAGAAAGCCGCGGCGGGCGAGCTTCTGAAGCACTTTCGCCAGCAGCGGCAGCGGGATACAATAGCAGTCCGCAATCTCTTTGGCGCTGGCGCTGCTGCCGGGAACGCCTTCCGCCAGATGCCTGAGCGCGATCAGCCCGTAGTCGGCCTTCTTGGTCAGCTTGAGCATATCGGACCAAACTGGTCCACTATTCACCTTACTGGAAGCGGACAGAGGAGTCAAGTTCAATCCTTGTAATGGCTTGAACTTAACTCAAACACCGGGGCGGGCCGGCTTCCTGCGGGCAAAAAGCTGAGGCTGGCATTGTCTTCGTTCCGTCCTACCGTGGTAGACTTCCATCTGCAATGGTCAGAGTGTTCCGGGTGGCGGTGCCGACCACCGTGTTCGTGCTGTTGGTCTCGGAGTTCCTGCTGCTGACGTGCTCTTATGTCCTGGCGGCCTATATCGTACTCGAAGTCGATCCTACCGTTTTCCTCCTTTACGACGGCGGCCTGGGGCGCATTCTCGTGCCCGTGCTCAGTGTCCTTTTTGCGCTCCATTTCCTCGACCTGTACGCGGACATTCGCGCCAGGTCGAGGGTGGGCCTGATCCTGGAACTGGGACAGGCCTTCGGCTTCTCGTTTCTGGTCGAGGCGCTCATCAGTTACCTCAGCCGGAATTGGATGCTGCCGCGATGGCTGATGATCTACGGCAGTGCCCTGGGCCTAGTATCGCTGGCGATCTGGCGAATCCTGTATGACGCGGTTGTCGTGCGGGCAATCGGCTGGCAACGCGTCCTTTTTCTCGGCACGAATGCCGTCGTCCACGAGATCAGCGAGTTCATGAGGGACCATCCGGAGCTTGGCCTGGCAAATCTCGGATACGTCGATGACAACTGGGAGCCCGGGCACGTTCTCGACGAAGCCAAGGTCCTCGGGCCCGTGTCCCGACTTCGCGAGCTGGTGGAGGAAACCAAGCCGGACCGCATCGTGGTCGGGATGACGGAGCGGAGAGCGCGTATGCCGGTCAATGATCTGCTGGACCTGCGCTTTTCCGGGATCCTCATCGAAGACGCGGCCGCTACGTACGAAACGGCGCGCGGCCGAATCTGCACCAAGGAACTGCGGCCCGCCCAACTGATCTTTTCGGGCGAGCTGGGCCCGAGGCCCTCCAGCGTGCGCCTACAGAGCGTTTATTCCTTCGTCATCGCCCTGTTCGGCTTCATTGTCTCGCTGCCGATCATGCTGCTGACCGCGGTGGCGGTGAAGCTGTTTTCGCCGGGCCCGGTCCTGTTCCGGCAGACCCGCGTCGGTCTGAACGGCGGCACCTTCACGCTCTACAAGTTTCGCTCCATGTATGCGGACGCGGAAGCCCGCACGGGCGCCGTCTGGGCCACCAAGGACGACCCCCGCATCACGCCGGTCGGCCGATGGATTCGCAGGCTGCGCCTGGACGAGCTGCCGCAATTCATCAACGTACTGAAGGGGGACATGTCCATCGTGGGGCCGCGCCCGGAGCGGCCGGAATTCGTGAAGGTCCTTTTGGAGCGGATCCCCTACTACCGCCAGCGGTACTGCGTGAAACCCGGCATCACGGGCTGGGCCCAGATCAGCCACAAGTACGGCGACACGATCGAAGACACCATCGCCAAGCTGGAATACGACCTGTACTACATCAAGCACCTGTCGCCCGCTCTGGACTTCTACATCATCTTCCAGACTCTGAAGACGATGCTGCGCTCGCGGGGCGCGCAATAGTTCGAGGCTCAGCCCGCCGCGGCGGGAGAAGCCGCGCGCACCTTGGCCAGCACGTAAGGGCCTTCGGGAATTACCGCGATGCTCGCGCCAGGCGTTAGAGAACCCGACAGCGCCTCGATGGCCGAGCCGGCGGAAGGATACGCGTTGCCCCAGAGCGAAGGGTAGTATTCCACCGGAAGGCCCGGCAAGTAGAAGAGAATCTCGGCCCTGGCGGTGACGAGCGCCAGCTTTTCAAGCTGCCACTGGTCAACGATCACGGGGGCGCCCTCGATCGCCTCGAGGAACTGCTGCCAGGACGGGTACTCCTTGAGCATACGCCGGAACTCAGGAGCGCCCGCTCCCTCCTCGCAGGCCGCCATCAGCAGGATCTTGCCTCCCGGCTTGAGAACGTGGGAGGCGGCGGTGATCCCCTTGACCGACTGGTAGAAGGTCAGGTCCAGCGGGTACCCGGCGCTGGTTGTGATGACGGCGTCCACCGGCTCCTCCAGCAGCTCCAGCATCGTGCGCGACACGAATTCAACGCCCTGCCGGTGGGCGGCCACCGGGT
>Ga0315314_1003001_pt1 | contig 13537 bp, 12 predicted proteins | sample TDP9_MG_FD_203631 | JGI IMG/M metagenome (GOLD analysis project Ga0315314, IMG submission 203631) | Freshwater sediment microbial communities from Lake Towuti, South Sulawesi, Indonesia - TDP9 | ecosystem: Environmental > Aquatic > Freshwater > Lake > Sediment | place: Indonesia: South Sulawesi...
GCAACGATTGTGAGGAACAAATCACTCGACTAGTAATCAGTGCCTGGGACCGCCTGCGATATGGTCAGGAGATTAATAGATCCTCATAATATAATGAATTCAGGGGCCCTTTTCCCCTTGATATACAGATAGAAGTGAGGAGGGAATGAATAGATGTTCAAAGAAAAAAGTTTCAGTGATTGGTTGTTTGAATGGAGAAAAGACCACTACAGACAATAACCTCGATTGAAGTATTATTGGCAAGTTGAACTTGAACGTGTGTTAAGGATACAAAAAGAATTAGAAAAACGCATTAATGAGCAACAGATACTCAATGATGAGCAACAAGAAAATCATAGAAATGCTAAAACAGAAAGTAGGAAAGCATGATCTTGAATTTCCTAGAATAGTTAGATTCCACCTTTGATGCTACAAGGTGGAGACTAATGTCTAAATTTCTAAGAGCATCTTCGAAGCTGCATGCGTCTCTAGCTTTGGAATGGAACATTAAAATTTTGATTTTGAGTGGCTTTCTATCTTCAATGGGTTACGTTCTGTGGTACCCTCTTATCTCCCTTTACATCGTTGAACTATTTCCTTCGCGGACAGAGGCAATAGCTTTTCTTGGGGTTATCCTTACCGTTTCCAGTCTTTCTCTAAATCTATCAGCTGCCCCAGGAGGCTATTTAATTGATTTATATGGACGTAAGAGAGTCATGGTTCTCAGCCAGATAATCGCTACAGTTGCTTCCTTTTTCATGACACTAACTTCAGGTAGCTGGATGTTGATCCCTCTTGCAGTTTCTTTTATGGGTTATAGCATCATGCAGGTAGCCGCACAAACATTAATAGCAGACTCTGTTCTAGCTCACTCCAGAGGAACAGCTTACTCGGTTCTTGACTTGTCATTAACAACTGCAAACATCATTGGACCAGCTATCGGTGGCTTTGTAGGCGAGTATTTCGATTTTAGAAAAGTCTTCTTGGTAAGTACAGTCTGTTGGGCACTATCAATCGCCGTTACACAGAGAGGAGTTAAGGAGACTCACAAAGCCATAAAGGAAGAAACTCCTACTCGAAAAGGTAAGTCATTCTCTCTAAGTTATCTTAAAAGCATTATACGAGTTGAGAGATCGCTTGTCGCTCTAATAGTCGCATCAGCTGTAGGTTACGCTGGGTCGTCGCTGACAGATAATATATGGCCTGTTTATGCTAAGGATTTTATGTATCTGAGTAAGGCTCAAGTAGGCATCATTGTCAGCTTTTACACGCTGTTCTTTGCTATATTAATGATACCAGCTGGTAAAATCTCTGACAAATGGAGACGAAAACCCTTGATCACTTCTGGCCTATTTTTTTCGGGAGCACTGTATGCTATTTTTGTATCCTTACACACTTTTTATGAAGTCTTGACTCTGTTTTTATTCTGGGGACTCGCAAGCGCTTTGTGGTTTACTCCAAGACAAGCGCTACTAGCGGATTTAACCTCACGTGAGAATCGTGCTACTGCTATTGGTCTAGTCACTACTTTGAGGGGTATACTTGCCATTCCTGCGCCTCTTATTGGAACCATACTATGGACTTTCTATGAACCTCAAATTCCTTTCTACCTTAGTGCGCTTCTCCTTTTATTGTGTGGGTTGCTGGTCTTGTTCTCAGTTAAAGAGCCTATTAAAGAAAAGAAGTGATTAAAATACCAGAACTTTGGGGAATTTCATGGAAGGCAAACTCATACTACGCACCAATTCTGTTTCAGATGATTCGTCTAAGAGTTCGTTGTTCAGAAGTTCAAAAAGGTTACTTGCCCACATGTGGTGCGGCCGTCGTGATTTGAACCGTCCTTAGTCGGTATCTGTGTGTGTGCGCGCACCAACTGATTCACACACACAAGACTGTTACAACGACGAAACGATAAACGACGACGATACAATTACCATACGAAAAAGCGCGTGCGCTCGTTCCCAGTAAGGATAAGGTTGTCATCACTCAGTAGCTACATCCAGTCTCGGCGCTTGTATTACGGTCTTAAGTAGATCTTCTTCAATTGATTCTTCGGTGGGCCCATATTCCGTCGATGAGACAAATTAATTGCTTTTCAGATGATCGCATGTTGATACTGGATTTTGCATGGTACTTGAAGCAGGCAAGAGATACCAAGACAAAAGGCAAGCTGAAGGAATACGAGAAAATCGCGGAAGAACTCGGTGACTCAAGGCGCTGGACAGGATTCAGGGAAAAGCAGAGATTTCCATTAAGATTGGGGTCATTTAAGTTTTGGTTGAATGATAACAACGTTTTCGGTTCGTTAGATGCCTACCTGGAGCTTTTCAAAGAAGGACATCATACTAAACTAGGGAGTTTCCTAGGAACGAAGGATAGAGTGATAGTGGATCTAGGCGCAAGCGAAGGTTACTACACACTGAAAATGAAAGAGAACTCACCAAGGGCCAAAGTCATAGCGGTTGAACCTAATCCCGAGGCTTTCAGAATCCTACGAAGAAATGTCAAGGAGAACAATCTGAAAAACGTCGTCTTATCCAGAGCCGTCATTTCAGAAAGGATCGGGAAAGTTGACTTTGAGATTGTTGAAGGAATGACGCAGATAGGTGCACTAAGGATTATTGAGGATAGGGAATGGCTGAAGAAAAAAGGGATTAAGATAAGGAAGCTTGCTGCGAGATCTGCTACGTTGGAGAGGCTTCTGAAATCGAATGGCATTGGAAAAGTAGACCTTTTGAAAATCGATACAGAAGGTAGCGAGATGGAGATTCTGAGAAGTAGTAGGAGAATTCTTAAGGACATCGGGAAGATCGTTGTAGAATACCATGGCGAAGAAGTAAGAAGGCAAATCAAGGATTTTCTTGAGGGGAATGGTTTCAGGCTGTTGTTCGAGGAGAGCGTAGAGAGCGGCATTGTGGAAGAGGTTTGTCGCTCCCCATGTGCAGATGCCTATTTTGAGAATAGATCATTTGCCTGATGACCATGCCATTTAACTAGGCACGGTGGTTCACTCATTTCATCTAGCCATTATGAACTACTGACTGTTGCGGTGCCCATCGAGAGCTTGACCCGCGATAACACATGGGTTAGAAAGATCTAGAGCCGGATTTTGGGTCCGACCGTAAATAATTGAGAGATTAAGTGAGTCCGGCTACGCCTACATCGACGTGTGCAGTGGCTCACCATTCCGGGCCGTTGAGGTCAATGTCTCCGCTTGGCCACTGACCTATCGCTTTTCGGCCAGAATAGATCATTGTAATTGTAGCTTCTGTGGACATCACCAGTTTGGGCATGCCGTCTGAGCCAGTCATATTGACAGGATTTGTAATAAGATGCCACCCGAGTTTCGTGTAGAATCCACGCACAGCGTCGCTGGTGAAGAGCATACCGTAATCAATGCTTTGATTGGTAGTGAGGTGGCTTTGAGTTGCTCTCATGCAAGCCTTCGCCGCTCCAGTTCCCCGCATTTCAGGGCGACTGCAGACATTGGCTACGCCGCCTACAGTCAGCGGACCTTGCAGAGTCGAGATCGTCCTATGAATTAGTCGGCCCGAGGCGACGAGTCGGCCGCCGTCCTCTGCCAGAAACCACTGGTCGTCAATCGCGAGCGGAGTCTGAAACCAACGTTGATACTTGAACTCGGGAGTTCTGGGGAAGGCTGCTTGCTGAAGAGCAAGAATGGCCTCGGTCAAGCGAGGGGTCAACTCCCCTTCGCTGAAACGAATCACCCTCATCGAAAGAACCTTCCATCACTCAAATGGCTGCGAAGCCCACCACAATAGTAGAACTCGTACGTTCCAATGGGTTTGATGATTTGGGTGCTAGGTTCATGCAAGCGCGCCTTCAACCCTCAAGGATCTCAGTTCATCAACTCGTCGAGATATCTTCTCGCCTGGACTGCGTTTGATGCATTTTCCATGTCTTCCTCTTGAGTCTCCAAGACTATAGGTCCGCCAAACTTGGACTCAAGCACGGCCCCAAGCAACGTCTTGATATCTACGTCACCATTTCCAAGCGGCAGATGTTCAGCTTGCCTAAGACCTGCGACATTTCCTTTCGCATCCGAGAGATGGATGATGCTCACATTGTCCGAGACGATTCTGAAGAAATCGGAAACGGAGAGTGTTTGAGCATTGTAGATCGCTTGCATCTGTTGAGATTCGCTGATGACCTTGCTGAAGTTATAAGCATGGGCAGCATCGAAGCAGAACCTGAAAGAATCGGAACCTACCTTGACTGATGTCTCCATCAAGTCGCTTGGAGATGCTCCAAAAACCAAATAGTACATGCGATCCAGACGCACGCAGGCGTTGATGTTTTCCAGACAGATCTCAACTCCGAGGTCGCAAGCTATCTTGCCAAGACGCTTAACGCTGTCCACGCATCTCTGGGATGCTGCTTTGCGCAGAGACATCGCCAAGCTTTGACTCTCGATTTCCGTAACGTGATAGAATCCGTGGAATACTACACGCCCACAATCAATCGATGGAGCTGTTCTAACAAGTTCCTTCACACAGTGCTCAGCGAATTCTCTGTGTGCGTCGTCGTCAACATGTGCCACTGTCAGGTCGCTTGGCGCGTGAATTGAGACGTATTTGACCATGTCCTCAAATTCTAGAAGGACCTTCAGATGCTTGTCGAAACCCCTCTTGAAGTCGTCTCCAAACGTGACTATCTCAAGATTTCTGAATCCTTTCGAGAGGCGATCTCTGATTTGAGTATCTGAACAAGACGCCTTGCTTGCAATAGTGAAGACTAGAATAGCGTGCCACCCAAGAAAGTAGAACTAACCTATCTGCTAATAATCCTTTCAATAGAAAATGCTTAGATAATGGTAGAGTGGAGTTCGCCTAGCAGCGCATTCCTCATCATCGGATCCTTGCATCTGATCGGTAGCGTTCGTAAGAGCTAACTAGTCTGTCGGGGGGCTACGGCCAGCCGTATCGTCAGCAAGCGTAGTCGCAACGATCAACTACGCTTGGCGAATGCGAGGAGTATGGCGCGCTGCGAATCGATCACTCAAATATGCTCTATAGTCAGCAAGATGAAATCTGTAGACAGCGAAGTTTGTTGAGGGCAACTGAGCAAACTCCTTCCAGAAGCCTGTGAATTCCATTTCTTCATTATGCGGTAGATGATATGGAGGAATGCCTCGATGTTGATGGTCATCCGGCCCAGAGCGAAATCTGTGTTTGCCCGGTTCTGCTCATGTCTCGTCGAACACGTCTATGGTGCGACCTTAACAAAAGTATAAGATTGCAGAAACAGAGATATGAGAACTGGAGAATTCTGACTTGAGGATTGGAACCACACCGAATCCGAGACTTGACATCATAGAAGAGATTAGATCCATTTCTGTGTTGGAGTTTGATTTTGTTGAATTGCATATTGGCAACTGGACAACGAGCAGGAAAAAAGAAATCATTATTGAAACCGAAAATCTAGGCCTTGGTTTGACAGGACATATTCCTGACGTTGATCTGTGTAACCCTAATCCAACGAGAAACAGGGAACTTTTGCAGGGGTTCTATGAGGACATTGATGCTTTCCACGGGCTTGGAATAGGAAAGGTTGTTGTCCATGCATATGTTGGTCGCGAAGTAGATCGTTCGAAGTATCCTGGTTGCCAGATAAGGAACTTGAAACTGCAAAGGCTGAAGGAATTGAGTGATAGATGTCAAAGGTATGGTATCAAACTCTGTTTGGAGAATACCGAAGAGAGACCAGAAGATCTAGAGATGTTTTTTGAAGATCTTCCTTCATTGTTTTTCTGTCTAGATCTTGGCCACGCCAATCTTTTCACAGAAGAAGACAAATCCATAGGCTTCTTGGAGAAATTTCGACACAGGCTAAGGCACATTCATATGTGTGACAACTTCGGTGGATACTCTGAAAAGTGCGACATTCACCTTCCTTTGGGGACAGGAAGAATAGATTTCAGACCAACCCTGAAGTATTTGAAAGAACTTGGGTACGATGATACATTCACCCTAGAGGTTGCCTCAGGATACAAAGAGTATTTGGAGGTTAGTAAGAAGATTCTGAGAAGACTTTGGAATGAAGTGTAGCTTTGAAGTCTGACATGAGCGGATGGTGGCTCGCGAATAGACGATCGTGATACGTTTACTATCGAAATTAGGCTTGTCGTTGCCATCCTCTCTCGACAAAGAGAGGTACGTACTCCTCTGGGATATACAAGCGATCCTCTACGTTGAGTATGGTGTAGTATTCTTGGGGCTTGATCAGAACGTTGTCGTTCTTGCTTAGGTCGATGACCCATCGGTCTGGCGGAGTTCGTCGGGCCAAGAATCTGAGCTCAAAGGGCTCCAATCGCAACGGGTTCTGCTGATCAAATACGCCTATCTTCTGTTGACGTGCGTTTCGAACCCACTCACGAGCCGAGCATAATGTCTCTTCTTGGTCGACGGTGTCTCTGGCGGCGCCTGGTGGAATCACAGCTTCAGTCTTGGCTTTCTGTTTGCGGAAGGGGTTGATGTTCGGCCAGATGAAATAGGGACTCACCTTGGCTGATTTCAACAAGCGTTCATTGTAGGATAGTGGCCTTGGGTCGGGCACTGTTGGATGAGGTTGATTGCGATTGACGAAGCAAAGGAAACGTCCATATCTATCCATAACCTCGTGAGCAAAGACTAGGAAGAATTGAAAGTTCTCTTCGGATTGGCCAAGCGCTGTTAGATCAGTATGGACCTCGTGCTCCAATGCATCTTCAGCCGCTGTTGCATGATGATCCTGATTCATCGCTGCTCCAGATCCTATTCGGGCTTTCAAATGGTTGACCAGTCCCTCGGTTAGAGATGGATTGAATGCTGGCAGATGTTCGGCAAAAGGGTCACTCAGGAATGCTTCCCACCTGCTATCGGATAATCCTGTGAATTTGCTTTCATCTGGGAGCGTGAAGCTGATCTCGGGGGCGTCGACTCCGAGAAAGCGGATCCCAAAATTGCCTATGGCTCGTGCGTTGATGGTGTCTCCGTCATGGATCTGCTGCCGAACGCTCCCCGCTACGCCGCCGCGAAGACCGAGACCGGCATGGCCCACCGTCAAACCCGATACTTGTTCAATCGCCTTTGGCACGCCATCCCCCGGATAGTCTATCGCATAGCCCCTATAAGGAAAGAGCGGTGACTCCGACACGCATTGGGAGAAGAGCGCTCAACCCATTGGAAGATGAAGAAAGCCATTTCCCAGCTTCTATTGGCTTGTCAAAGGCAAAGACTGCGATAACGTATAGGTTGGAAAGAGGGCTTTGGCCTAGGCTAGGTGACGACAAGGAATGCCTCTCTTGAATAGATCGCAATGAATTCTCAGGTCATCATGGAATCTGGCAAGATCTACCACGAATTTTGCGCCATTTCTTACGGGGTAATTTTGGCGCAGGTGCGCCATCTTTCATGCGTACTCGAGGTTTGGAAGCGCCAATTTCGCGACATAGATTTGGCACAAATGGCGGGCCCGGCGGGAGCTTGACCCGCGACAACGCATGGGTTAGAAAGCTTGGAATGCCTAAATATAGCCGAGGCTTGGCTTGCCCGTCCAGCAGAACTTCAATGGGGGGCTTTCCGATTCATTCTGAAGAGGAGAGGGCAAGGTGAAAAGGAGAGATCATGCGGATTCTTGAGTTGGAATTGCGCATTAAGCGAGAAGTCTGGATCCTTTCAATAGCGCTCCTTCTGCTGGAGATGGGATGGGGAGCCATAACGCCGTTCGTTATGATTCTGCTAAGGTCCTTGGGAGCATCTTTTCTAGCGGTCGGCTTCGTGGCCTCGGTCTACAATCTGATTCTTGCACTCTCTTTCCTCTTGGGAGCATGCCTGGGCGACAAGTTAGGTGGAAAATTCGTTCTTGTCTTAGGCGCCTTCTGTACTCTATTGGCATCCATTTCATACGTGGTCGCATTCGCGTGGCTACATGTGGCGCTTGGTCTGATGTTCGGACGGCTGGCTTGGGGGTTCAGATGGACATCTTCCTTTTCAATAGTATCAGAGGCTGCTGACGAGAAAGCTAGAGCAACCAGTTTCGGGATAGCTTCAACCCTGCAATATGTTGGGGGCACTGCAGGGCCGATTGTTGGCGGTCTCCTTGCGTCCTACTACGATCTGAGAATGCCCTTCTATCTAGCCCTTCCCTTGATAGTAGTATCGACATCCATAGTGGTGCTCAAACTGGGGGCAGCATACACAAGGCGAAGCATCCTAACGTTCTCTCTCGCAAGGATTAGAAATGTGTTCAGAATTGGCAAGGGGGTAGGTTTTCTCATCGTATCAAACATGATCGCGCAGTTCTTCTATGAGTTCGGCAATCCCTTCTACACGATTTTCATGAAAGAAAGCCTGGGCTCACCAGAATATCTCATCGGTCTAGCGGCTTCTGTCCTGCCAGTGGGATCCATCATGGGCGGTTTGCCAGGAGGAATACTTTCAGATAAGACACGTAGAAGAAAGCCGTTCATCGTCTTGTCCTCGGCAATTGCAACGATCGCAGTGGCTTTCACAGCTTTTTCCTCGAGTCCATGGATGGTTATAGCGACCTTCTTTCTATTTGGCGTGTCAAATGTTATCAGCATCAACACGGTCTCTGCGTACTTCTTGGATGTAGCGGGATCCGAGAAGACGATGGTCTACGGGGTCTACGTTATGGCTGGATGGCTAACTGCAACATTATCTCCACCCTATGCTGGTTTGATAGCCGAGAGCTATGGGCTGAGAACGCCTTTCCTGATAAACCTTGGCGGTCTAGCTTTGGCGACATTGATTCTCGCGATACTCTTCAAAGAACGAAGATAGCAAAGGATGAGTGAAGCCCCTCTGCAACCTGCCCATAATGACCGTTTCCTTTTGCAGGCTGGTTGCAGCGTATGAATGCGCGCTTCATAGTCTCCTCTTCATGTGATACGCTCCCACTTCGAATCCAAGCTTGTCGTAGAGTTTCTTTGCCTCAATGGCTTCGGCAGGACAGTGAACAGTAACAACGTCTGCCCCAGCCTTTCTGAACTCTTCCAATAGCCTCTTCAGCAGTGCGCCGCCAATTCCTCTTCTTCTATAACTCTCGTCAACAGCCATCAGAGCAACATATCCGGCTTTCGAAGCCTCCCAGCGCTCCAAAACCTCAGGCGGAACATCTCTGAAGTATCCGTAAGCAACTCCCACCACCCTATCGTCTTCTTCTGCAATCCAGAATCCGTTCGGAAACGACCTCGTTATGCTCAAATCTGCCTCGTCAAAACTCATATCAAAAGCGGCATATGCATTAGCCAGCTGCAGCACTCTGGCCGTATCCTCAGTCTTGAAGAGACGAAGCTTGAACATCCTTCTCCACTAATCAGTTAGAAATGGATTGAAGATTTATAAAAAGTCAGATTTGCCCGAGGAGATGACCTCGCTTGGTGATCTCCTCGATTTTCAGAAGGCTGAGAATGTTCGCGTTCGTAGGGGCTTTTGTAAAGCGTATCTGCCTGCCTTTCGCAAGGGCATAGCCGATTTCTATCGTAGTCCCTGTGCCATAGTACTCTTTGCCATTCTTTTCGTTCATTACTACAACTAGGTCGGCTCTGTCGATATGATCGAAGTAGCTTTTCATGAGCTCAGATCTTATCTCAATCGTTTCAGCTGTCTCGCCCTTGCCCCTGTGATGAGCTTCGATGCAGACTCCAGATCGCTCTAAGTGTTCTCGGGTTGGGAACACATTCTCATCTCCGTGCTCCTCCCTGAGCCGTCTGAGGATCTCGGATAATCGCTTCATGTCGCCATAGCTACCACATACCACGATCACTTCTTCTGAAGCACCTCCTCACAGTTCGCTCTGTCAATGCGGAATTTGACCTATATGACCTTGGGCTGTATTCGTTTGAAAGGAAGCTGCCAAATGAGGACACGACGGAATCGAGCGGGATTTACTTGATTTCTTAATTGCATACGATCCGACTCACAATCCACACACATTATCTTTGGCATCGTCAGCTGTTAACGTAACCAGAGTTAATTGAGGCTATGCCACCTAGTATATGATCGGGCTACCTGGCAGGTTGATGCTGTTGGGAAGGTTCAGTGAATTCACTTTTGGAAGAAGCAAGCTTCCGGAGAGATGCTTGATTTATGGAGGAGTCTATGGTGCTCGCAGGAAGGATTGGGTGAGAAGAAGCTTCGACAGGTGGAATCGAATAAGAGGAAATTGGATGAAATATGCCTTTGCTACCAAGAAGAGAAGGAACTACATGGTGGTCTTCAACGTCTACGGAGGCTCGATGACCCTTGAGCTCCTTCGCCTCCTGAGGGATGGAGGCGTTAAGAGAGTCTTCTTTGTCGGTTCTCTTGGAGCCAAGGATCTGCCAATAGGAACTATAGTCTTGCCTTCGAAGGTGATCGATAGGGCCGGGCCTGTATTGGTCGACGACCCATCCAACGAGATCGTAGAGCCAGATGGGAACTGCTTCAGGAGATTGAGAGAAGCACTACACGATCTAGGAGTAGATCACGTGGACGGAACCATAACCTCTGTGCCCTGCGTCCTTCACAACCTTCCCGAAGTGAAGAGGCTGGTAGAACAAGACCCAACGGTTCTGGGCGTAGAACTGGAGATGTCCACATTCTATTACTATTCCAAGAGGGACGGGCTTGAGAACTACGCACTCTTGTATGTAAGCGACAATGAACAACACAGCATCATTAGTCGGGCGAAGAACGTGCGAGAAGCCAGAAGGAACGCATTGAGAACCATCACCTGCGTCGCATTAGAACTCATGTGACTTTATGATTGCTGAGACGATCGGTGGCGACCGATTGACCTTTCATGCCTTCACAACAAAGGAGTCTCAGAGGCTCTTGAAATCTTCCCCAAGGGATAGAGAATAACGTAGTGCTGCAAGGGCATAATTAACCACCTACTAGCAGGGTCACCGCAGGACTATATATTTTCGATCGAGCGGACAGACACGACATCGAAGCGCTTGTCAAGAGACTCCAGAACAACTGCTACAGCCCGAGGACTGTGGCAGATTACCTAACATCATGTGCCTGCACTAGAGGGTTCGTCTCTGCTGCCCGACGTACTCTTAGAAAATACAGGAAGAGGGCAAAGGCGATCAAGTCGATGACAAGGTTGGCAAAGAAGGGCATCTTGCTAGATATGGAGTACAAGGCACCTGTGATGAGCGGGGATGGAATGTAGAATAAGAGAGCAAAGGCGTGGAAGAACCCAAGTGAGAGACCTCTACGATCGGTCTTCGTAATGCTCCCCAGTAGTGCTTGTAGAGCTGGGGCGTCCATGCTGCCTAAGGCTGCCCAGATACTGAACGATATGAGGGCCATGAGTGGGCTAGTGGAGTAGGCAAAGACCATCATTGCGATCATTTCCCCTGACCAGCTTATCATTATGGTTCGTGTCCTTCCCAATCGGTCAGCCATCATTCCAAAGGGTATTGCAAAAAGCGCATCGAAAACAACGAAGAGAGAGAACATCAACCCGATCTCGACTGAGCTAAGGCCCAAGTACGCTTTCGAGTAGATAGGAATGATGAACGATTGTGAGAAGAGTAGTACATTGTAAACCCCATATACGAACGCGAGTGTTAGGAGCGGTCTGTCGTTCAGTGCTAGGCGTAGCTCAGCCTTGAATGGTCTGAACCTTGAGCGCCGCTGATCCTTAACGGGTGCTGTAGCAGTTCTCTTGAAGGTCTCTTTGATGAAGAAGGCTCTGAAAAGAAATACAACGAAGAGAAGGAGAGAACTAGCAAAGAGTACTTCACCCGTCCTCTGAGTTTGAATTAGAAAGCCTCCAAGAGCAGGAGCGATAACGGTCACAGACCCGGCCAAGGTCCTGAAAGTTCCGAAACTGGTCGCAAGCCTGTCGCTTGAAGCAGACTCTGTAATAAGAGCGGTCATACCGATTGAAAACAGGGTCCTCGCTACGGGGTTGAGGAGGTAGGCTAGTGTGAACAAAATCGGTCCTGACGCAATGGCCATAAGGAAAACTGACAACGAGCCGACTAAGCTAGCCAAGACCACGCTTGTCTTCCTCCCGCATTTGTCAACAAAGCCACCTGCTGGAACTTGTAGCAGAGCCGAGAGAAACACACTAAGGCTATATATGGCGCCAACTTGAGAGGCGCTGAGCCCGTGACTTTGGAACAATAAGGGAAGGAAGAAGACCCACATCGCACTAGCAAAGGTTGCGACCGTAGAGGAAACACTTAGAACAAACACGTTCCTTTCAAGGCCCAACCCAGATCGCAGCTTGGCAAATCTGCCGGCGAAACTGCCTTGAGGCTCGTCTTTCGGAGCCTTCGTTTTCCGCACCTTAACTTATGCGTAAGTTAACCCAGTGCTTATATTAAACTTTAGTCACCGCTAGTTTGATGTCCTTGGAGCTTACCGACCGGGAGAGACAGATCTTAGGCATAGTCCAGAAGGAGGGAACGATGTCTCCCACGGATGTCGCTAGTAAGCTTGGAATATCGCAGGCCGGAGCAAGCCAAGCTTTGCAGAGAATGATGCGGAAAGGCGTGCTGGCGAGGAAGGCTGCGGGGAAACGGGCTTACTATCAGCATGTGGAAGAGGATGTCACCTATCTGTACTTGGCTTATAGCGCTCTCTCTCAAGTATGGGCGTACATAATGGCTCTGCGCCTATCAAAAGAAAAGATGAAGAAAGCCAAAGAGGCCAGAGAAACACTCGAAAGGCTATTGGCCGAGAAGGCAAAGTAGGTCAATCTGTCCATGGTTTGGTGAGCAAACTCATGGGAAAAAATCCAAGCTTGGAAATACTAGGCCTACAAGCCCTTCCAAAGCTTGTGAAAAGGTTCGACTTTGAACTAGAAGATTCTATAACATACTCCGATCTGTACAGACTCAATCTAGAAGAATCCAAAGAAGCCTGGCACAACTGCGGAAAAATCCTCAATCGTCTCTTGGAAGAAAAGCGTGTCTCTTGGTGGGATGTTTACCTAAGCTCGGACATAGGAATGGAAAGAATCGCATTGGCCAAAGATATCGGTCTGGAAGAAGATGACACCGTCTTGGATGTTGGTTGTGGAAGAGGGTACTTCACGGTTGCCGCCGCAAGGCTATCAAAAGTGGCTATCGGCTTGGATCTCATGGGCGGAGTGGGCCGCAAAGGGTGGTGGAACAACTTCATGGATTCCGTCACTCGACTTGACCTAAAGCGCAAGATTATTGGCCTAAAGGCTGATGCGCAGATCATTCCACTAAGAGACTGTTCAGTAGACAGAATCGTGGCGGCACACTCTATCAGAAACCTCGAAAACAAGCAGGTAATCCGAAACAGCGTACGTGAAATGAACCGTGTCTTATCAAAGAACGGCGAGATGGCAATAGCCGAAACCATTCCTGACGCCAGAAACAAGTCACAGGAAGCACATCTATCCTTCTATAAGTGCAAATGCAAGTACAGCTCGGGCGATATTTTCTATTTCTCAGAAAAAGAACTCCTGCAAATACTCACAGAAGCAGGATTGAAGGACCTCCACCTCGAAATAGCTGACTACAACTTAAGCGCTGCGCCCCCCATCTTCTACCTCAACACTT
>Ga0315314_1003002_pt1 | contig 13537 bp, 20 predicted proteins | sample TDP9_MG_FD_203631 | JGI IMG/M metagenome (GOLD analysis project Ga0315314, IMG submission 203631) | Freshwater sediment microbial communities from Lake Towuti, South Sulawesi, Indonesia - TDP9 | ecosystem: Environmental > Aquatic > Freshwater > Lake > Sediment | place: Indonesia: South Sulawesi...
ATTTTTGGAGTAGCGAAACTTGTTTCGCGTTGGATTAGCGCACCGCAAGCGGTGCTACTCCAATTTTTGGAGTAGCGAAACTTGTTTCGCGTTGGATTAGCGCACCGCAAGCGGTGCTACTCCAGAGTCTTTTGGAGGCACTGCTTTAGTGAAAGTAGGAGGTTCAGGCTTTGCCAAGAAAAGGAAAAGTAAAGAGAAAAGAGATAGAAACAGATTTTATTTACAATAGTTCCCTTATAACTAAGTTAATAAATAGGATAATGCTGAAAGGAAAAAGGAGTGTAGCCGAACAGATTGTTTACCAGGCTCTGGAGAGTGCGGGAAAGAAACTCAACCTTGCCCCTATGGACGCATTCAGTAAAGCTTTGGGCAACGTAAAACCTGTTTTGGAAGTAAAAGCAAGAAGGGTTGGTGGCGCTACCTATCAGGTTCCGGTTGAAGTGAGATCGGAACGTTCGATCGACTTAGCAATGCGATGGATAATCCAGTTTGCTAGATTGCGAAAGGGCAAGCCCATGTTCGAAAAACTGGCTGAGGAGATAGTTGCCGCTGCAAATAGTGAAGGCTTGGCAGTAAAAAAGAAGGAAGACCTGCACAAAATGGCTGAGGCCAACCGTGCTTTTGCGCACTATCGCTGGTAAAAAAATGGGGTCAACTCTATTTTCGAAGACTCTATTTTCGAAGAAAGGTCGGGCTCGTTTTTCTCCAACAAATGGGGCAGAGCCATTTTGAATATGGGACATAATCAGAAAACATTGAGCAGGGGATTCCAAAAAGGTCCAATAAATGGCCCCAGAATAAATAGACGTGACGTCTTTTTCACAAAAATAGCAAAAATAGAGTTGACCCCATTTTTCTGATTATGAAGAGAGATTTTCCCTTAGAAAAAGTGAGGAATATAGGAATTGTCGCCCATATTGATGCTGGGAAAACTACAACTACTGAAAGGATTCTATATTATACTGGAAAGATTTACAAGATGGGCGAAGTGCACGAAGGCACAGCAACAATGGACTGGATGGAACAGGAGCAGGAGAGAGGCATTACTATTACTTCAGCAGCGACTACCTGCCACTGGCGGGATTGCCGGATAAATATCATTGATACTCCTGGCCATGTTGATTTCACCGCAGAAGTGGAGAGGTCTTTAAGGGTACTGGATGGATGCATCGTGATTTTCTGCGGGGTGGAGGGAGTGGAGCCCCAGTCAGAAACAGTATGGCGACAGGCGGATAGGTATAGAGTGCCCAGGATAACTTTTGTCAATAAGCTGGACCGCGTGGGGAGTGACTTCTTCTGGGCAGTAGAGAGGATGAGGGAGAGGTTAAAGGCAAAGGCTTGTCCGGTGCAAATACCTCTGGGTAAAGAGGAGGATTTTAGAGGAGTCATCGATTTAATTAAGATGAAGGCTCGAGTTTATAAGGGAGAGGACCTGGGAGTAACTTATGAGGAGATGGATATTCCGCAGGAATTTCTTCCTGCGGCAAGAAAGTACCGGGAGGAGCTCCTGGAAGCTCTCTCTGAAGTGGATGATGGCTTATTGGATAAATACGTTCATGGTAAGGAGATAAGTAGTGAGGAGATAATTCCCGCTCTACGCAGGGCAACGCTTGCAGCCAAGATTATTCCCGTATTCTGCGGGTCGGCACTGAAGAATAAGGGAGTGCAGATGCTTTTAGATGGGGTGGTAGACTATTTGCCTTCACCAAAGGATTTACCAGCGATATCAGGTGTCAATCCCCGCACCCAGAAAGAAGAGAAGAGAGAACCCAGCGATGGAGAGGACTTCTCTGCTTTGGCGTTTAAAATAATGGCTGATCCCTACGTGGGAAAATTGACTTTTATTCGTATTTATTCCGGATCAGTAAGAGCAGGTTCCTATCTGTACAATGCTACTAAAGACGTAAAAGAGAGAATAAACCGTCTCCTGCGGATGCACGCTAATCGCAGAGAAAGCATCGGGACGGTATGTACTGGCGATATTGCTGCAGTGGTAGGGCTTAAAAGTACCGTAACTGGAGATACCCTCTGTGCCCAGCATCGTCCCATAATCCTGGAGTCGATACATTTTCCTGAACCAGTTATTTTTCTGGCTATAGAGCCAAAAACTAAAACTGATGAGCAGAAGTTGATTACCACTTTGCATACCCTGGCGAATGAAGACCCTAGTTTTAAAGTGAAAGTCCATCCTGAGACGGGACAGACGATAATCTCGGGCATGGGAGAACTCCATCTAGAGGTTCTTGTCGATCGCATGTTAAGAGAGTTCAAAGTGGAAGCAAATGTGGGCAAGCCACAGGTAGCCTATAAGGAGAGTATCACTCGGCCTTTTGCACAAGAAGGGAAATATATCAAACAGACAGGTGGTCATGGGCAGTACGGGCATGTTGTGTTGAAAGGACTACCCTTAAAAAGAGGTTCTGGTTTCCGGTTTATGGACAAAGTAAAAGAAGGAAGAATTCCCAAAGAATACATTCCTTCTGTAGAGAAAGGAGTTCTGGAAGCAATGGAAGCGGGTGTGTTAGCTGGGTATCCAGTAGTTGATATGGAGGTGACGTTGGTGGATGGTAGTTTCCATGAAGTAGATTCCTCGGACCTGGCATTTAAAAACGCTGCTGCCATAGCTATTCACGCAGGAATGAAGAATGCTTCTCCTGTTCTATTAGAACCAGTGATGAAATTGGAGGTGGTGGTACCTGAGAACTATTTAGGAGATGTGCTTGATGACCTTAACGTTCGCCGCACAAGAATAACAAAGATAGATAGACGAAGTCAAATGGGGATAGTAGATGGTTTTGCGCCCCTGGCAGAGATGTTTGGATATGCTACCAGTCTACGGTCTCTAACACAGGGTAGAGCAACCTATAGTATGGAGCCTTCCCATTATGAGGAGGTTTCAGAGGAGCTAACAAAAGAGATTATTGAAGGAATATAAAAATAAACGAAGGGGGTAAAAAGATGGCGAAAGAGAAATTTGTACGAACCAAGCCACATGTAAATGTGGGGACGATTGGACATGTAGATCACGGTAAGACGACGCTGAGTGCGGCAATTCTTCTGTGCTTATCAAAGCAAGGGAAGGCAGTGCCCAAGAGGGTAGATGAGATTGACAATGCACCAGAGGAGAGGGAGAGGGGGTTAACCATTGCCATAGCCCATCTGGAATATGAGACAGACAAGAGGCACTATGCGCACATAGATTGTCCTGGGCATGCGGACTATGTAAAGAATATGGTGACTGGGGCCGCGCAAATGGACGGGGCAGTTTTGGTAGTGAGTGCAGCAGATGGGCCGATGCCGCAGACGAGGGAGCACATTTTGTTAGCCCGGCAGGTAGGGGTTCCGGCAATAGTAGTATTTCTGAATAAGGTAGATCAGGTAGATGATAAGGAACTTCTGGATTTAGTAGAGCTGGAAGTGCGGGACTTATTGACGAAGTACGAATTTCCCGGGGATAAGATACCGGTAGTAAAGGGGAGTGCTACAGAAGCCTTAGCCTGTGGTTGTGGGAAAGAGGATTGTCCCAAATGTAAGCCCATAGTTGAACTTTTGAAGGCGATAGATGAGTATATACCTGAGCCCAAGAGGGATGTAGACAAGCCATTTTTGTTAAGTGTAGAGGATGTATTCAGTATAACTGGTAGAGGGACAGTGGCGACAGGTAGAGTAGAGAGAGGGAAAGTAAAAGTAGGGGATGAAGTAGAGATTGTAGGGATACAGGAGACGAGGAAGAGTGTGGTTACTGGGGTAGAGATGTTCCGGAAGACTTTGGATGAAGGGAGAGCAGGGGACAACGTAGGAGTACTTTTAAGAGGGATAGAGAAGGAGCAGATAGAGAGGGGGCAGGTGGTGGCAGAGCCGGGGACAATAACTCCCCACACCCTGTTCAAAGGGCAGGTATACGTATTGACCAAGGAAGAAGGGGGCAGGCACACGCCATTTTTCCCTGGGTATCGTCCGCAGTTCTATTTTCGTACGACAGATGTAACGGGAGTGGTGAAACTTCCGGAGAAGGTAGAGATGGTGATGCCGGGAGACAATGTCAACCTTGAGGCAGAGTTGATAACACCGATAGCTATGGAGAAGGAGCTCAGGTTTGCCATCAGGGAAGGCGGACACACTGTTGGGGCAGGAGTAATTTCAGAAATAATGAAGTAGCTCGGGATTTGGTTCGCTCGCTGAGAATTTTTTGCTCTGTGAGCACCGCCAAAAATACTTGTAGCTGCAGAGCGATAGCTCTGCTAAGAATAGGCAAAGCTTACGCTTTGCGGCTACAATCTTCGATTTTTGGCTAAAAATTCTAATGCTCGCTTCACCAAATTTCCTCGCATCAGGAGAGTATGTGCTTCTTGATTTTTGGCTAAAAAATTCAATAGTTCCTCATAAACTATCTTTTAAATGTGAGGAGCAGTAAAGGAATTGGAGTTAGAGAATGGCTGACCAGAGGATAAGGATACGGCTTAAGGCTTATGACCACAAGATGCTTGACCAGTCTCTAAAGGAGATTGTGGCAACAGCTAAGAGGACGGGAGCGAAAATTTCTGGACCGATTCTGTTGCCTACCAAAATTCGTAAGTATACGGTTCTCAGGTCTACCAATATAGACAAAAAGTCGAGAGAACAGTTTGAAATGCGAATTCACAAGAGGCTTGTGGACATACTTGAGCCACTTCCTCAAACAATAGACTCACTTATGAAATTAAATCTTCCCGCTGGGGTAGATGTAGAGATAAAACTTTAGTAAACCACGTTAGAAGGTTTGGAAGGGGCTTTAAACCCCTGCCAAACCATTCATTCAGAGAACCTCGATCCCCCCGCCCTTACGGACGGGGCCTTCTAACGGGGTAAAACAGCAAGGAAGGATGTGGATGATGGTAGGAATTCTTGGGGAGAAGGTGGGAATGTCGCAGGTCTTTTCTGAACAAGGGAAGGCTCTTCCTGTTACAGTGATTAAGGCAGGCCCCTGTTTCGTAGTGCAGAAGAAAAGTAATTCAAAAGAAGGTTATAGTGCTATTCAGTTAGGCTACGGAGAAAGAAAAGAAAGAAAGTTGAATAAGCCAGAAAGGGGCCATTTGGAGAAAGCAAAGGTGGGCTTTCTGAAATATTTGAGGGAATTTCGCGTTGAGAATGTGGAAGAATATCAACTTGGACAGGAGATCAGGGTAGACGTGTTTAAAGTGGGAGACTATGTGGATGTTAAGGGTACTTCAAAAGGAAAAGGCTTTGCTGGAAGTGTAAAACGCTGGGGATTTAGAGGTGGCCCTGCTTCTCACGGTTCCGCTCAACACAGAAGAGTGGGCTCAATTGGGGCAAGTTCATTCCCCTCGCGAGTTCTTCCTGGAACCAGGATGGCGGGAAGAATGGGGGGAAATTCCAGCGTGGCAAGAAAATTGGAAGTCGTAAGGATTATCCCGGAAGAAAATCTAATTTTGGTCAAGGGGGCTATCCCCGGGGTTAAGAAAGGTTTACTGGTCATATCGAAAAGCAAGAAACAGGTGACACGAAAGATAGAGGAGAGACGAGAGATACCAGAGAAAAAAGAGAAAGAAAAGAAAGAAGAGAAGCGGAAGAAACAAGAGACACAGGAAAAACCGGAGACCAAGAAGAAACAGGAGAAACAAAGTTAGATACTCTTATTGGGAGAGGAAAAATTAATGCCGGAAGTGGATCTACTCAATTCTAAAGGAGAAAATATGGGTAAGATTAGCTTGCCCGAGGAAATTTTTGGAAAGAAGCTAAATAGAGGACTGGTTCATGAGGCTCTGGTCAGTCAGTTGGCGATAGCCAGGCAGGGAACAGCTTCCACCAAGACCAAAGCAGAAGTCTCCGGAGGGGGAATTAAACCCTGGCGACAAAAGGGCACAGGGAGAGCACGGGTGGGCAGTATTCGTTCCCCTTTGTGGCGGCATGGAGGGATTATTTTTGGCCCCAAGGCCCGTTCATACAGAATATCTTTTCCTAAGAAGAAAAGAAGAAATGCTATAAAACAGATATTATCAGAGAAAATCCGCGAGAATAGACTTAGAATAATAGATTCATTAATAGTGGAAGAGGGAAAGACTAAGAAAGCAAAAGCGCTATTGGAAAAGATGGGCGCTTTAGTGGGGACTCTGGTGATTGCCAAAGGTAGGGATGTAAATTTGTCGCGAGCATTCGCTAATTTACCAAAAGTTAAACTGATTCCCGTTCAAAACATCAATATACATGACCTTTTAAATTATGAGAAAATAATTATTACTCGCGATGCCCTAGGAGTTATTGTGGAGGGATTAACCTGAATGTTTGATCCATATCAGATAATTAAGGGTCCGGTTATAACGGAGAAATCTACAACTCTTCGGGGAGAGGAGAACAAGTACACTTTATTTGTATCTCTCAGGGCTAGCAAGACTGAAATTAAGAGGGCTGTGGAAGAGCTGTTCAAGGTGCAAGTGATAAAAGTAAATACCTTCAATATTGCAGGTAAAAAGAAGCGGCTGGGAATTCACGAGGGATATAGAGCGCGAAGAAAGAAAGCAGTAGTTACCCTTAAGCCGGGAAATACCATAAGAATGTTTGAAGGAGCATAAGAAGGGAAGATAGATGGGAATAAAGAGATATAAACCTACATCGCCAGCTCGCAGGTTAGCTGCAACAAGAGTAGCCAGAGATGAAATTACCAAAACCGAGCCCGAGAAATCGCTGACCATTGGTCTGCGTTCCCATGGAGGGAGGACTGCTTCTGGACAGATTACGGTGAGGCATAGGGGAGGTGGCAACAGGCGAAGGTATAGAATTATCGATTTTAAGAGAGACAAGTTCAACATCCCGGCCAAGGTTATTGCCATAGAATATGACCCCAACCGTTCTTGTCGAATTGCTCTTTTAGAATATGCCGATGGAGAGAGGAGATATATTCTTCAGCCTCTCGGCTTGCGGGTCGGTGATACTGTGGAGAGTGGAGATTCTGCCCCTATTAGTACAGGTAACAGTCTTCCCTTAAGAAACGTGCCTGTTGGCTCGATGGTTCATAATATTGAATTGAGGCCGGGTTTTGGTGGACAGCTGGCGAGAAGTGCCGGGTCATCTGTACAGATAATTGCTAAAGAAGACGAGTTTGCTCAATTGAGACTCCCTTCTGGAGAGATTCGACTTGCCTCTCTTGATTGTAAAGCCACTATTGGTCAGTTGGGAAATATTGAACATGGAAGTATTAAGTTGGGGAGTGCAGGAGTCAGCCGCCGGTTGGGCATTCGACCGACCGTGAGGGGAGGAGCAATGAATCCAGTCGACCATCCAATGGGAGGTGGTCGGGGAAAGAGCAAAGGACATAATATACCTCAGTCCCCCTGGGGACAACCATCTAAGGGCTTCAAGACGAGAAAGAAGAAGAAATCTGACAGACTAATTTTGAAAAGGAGAAAGTAAAAGTGTCCAGGTCTACGAAAAAAGGACCCTATGTGGATGAGAAACTTCTGAAAAAGATTGAACAGATGAATGCCTCCGGACAAAAGAAGGTAATAAAGACATGGGCAAGAAGTTCGGTAATAGTTCCCGAATTTGTCGGGCATACTATAGCGGTTTATAATGGAAGGAAGTTCATCCCCATCTATTTGGCAGAGAATATGGTAGGGCATCGGTTAGGAGAGTTCGCTCCTACAAGATTTTTTAGGGGCCATGGTGCCGCCCATACTAAAGAGATCACGGCACTAACTTAAAATAAGGAACCTTTGTGGATGGAGTCCCGATGAAATCGGGGTGAATAAATCGGGACAAGTCTGGCGACGCCCCGATAGATAAATCGGGGCCGGCCGACTGAAGCGAAGCGTAAGGAGGTTATGGTGGCAGCAAGGGCAATAGCCAGATTTGTAAGGTTAGGCCCCAGGAAAGTCGGCCAGGTCTTAGATTTGATTCGAGGGAAAGGAGTATTGGAGGCTTACCAGATTTTAAGATTTACTCACCGGCAGGCGGCTAAAGCTGTGGAGAAGGTATTGAAATCAGCAGTGGCTAATACTCGAACACCCGGAGATGAACCGAATCTATATATTGCAGAAGCATATGTGGGAGGAGGACCTGTGTTAAAACGTCTGAGTCCCCGGGCTATGGGTCGAGGAGCTATGTATAAAAGAAGAACTTGCCATATAAATATAGTTGTGGAGAGTCGCAAGACTCTTGCAAGGGGGTAGAAAATTGGGACAAAAAGTTCATCCTGTGGGAAGTCGTCTCGGTTTTATTAAGAGCTGGGATGCAAAATGGTTTGGCGGGAAAAACTTTCGCCAGATGCTCCACGAAGACATAAGGATAAGGGAGTTTATTAAAAAGAAGCTTCATCAGACTGGAGTAGGTAAAGTAAGAATCGAGCGCGCGGGTAAATCTTTGCGAGTCGATATCCATACGGCAAGGCCAGGACTGGTGATTGGAAAGAAAGGTGCTGATATTGAGAATTTAAGAACGGACATAGAAGAATTAACAGACCAGAAAGTATTTATTAACATTATCCCTATAAAGAAACCAGAACTGGATGCTCAGGTTTTGGCTGCAGGAATTGCCATGCAGTTGGAGAAGAAGATGCCTTATCGGAGAGTAATGAAGAGGGCAATTTCCCGGGCAATGGAGGGCGGAGCTGGTGGGATTAAGGTATGCGTCAGTGGTCGCCTTGGCGGGGCAGAGATAGCCCGTAGGGAGTGGCTGAAAGAGGGACGTATTCCTTTGCAGACTTTTCGAGCCGATATTGATTATGGCTTTGCCGAAAGTTTTACCACATATGGTCAAATTGGAGTCAAGGTTTGGATTTTTAAGGAGGAGCTGACCAAAAAAGCCCAACAGGAGGAGGTTAGCGAACCTGCTCATATAGAAGAGAAGGAAGAGAAGGAGAAAAAGACCGAGAACGACGAGGTAAACACAGATGCTAATGCCCAAGAGAGTTAAATATCGTAAGTCCCAGCGGGGAGTAATGAAGGGCATGGCTTTACGTGGAAATAAAATAAACTTTGGCGAGTTTGGACTGCAGGCTCTGGAACCCGCCTGGGTGACAGCGCAACAGATTGAGGCTGCGCGAGTAGCTTTGACGCGTGCTTTAAAAAAGGGCGGAAAGGTCTGGATTAGAATTTTTCCCGACAAGGCAGTTACCAAGAAACCAGCAGAGACGCGTATGGGAAAAGGGAAGGGTGCTCCGTCCGGTTGGGTAGCTGTGGTCAAGCCGGGAAGGGTTCTCTTTGAAATCCAGGGAATCGAACGGACTGAAGCAGAAATAGTGATGAAGCTTGCCAGTCATAAATTGCCGGTAAAGACAGCGTTTTTGGCAAGGGGAGAATGACAGAATTTTTAAAATGGGGTCAGTTCTATTTTTGGCCCTTTCATAACTCTATTTAATTACTTTAATGAATCAAAAATAGAGCTGACCCCATTTTCCTTTTAATGAATCAAAAATAGAGCTGACCCCATTTTCCAATAGAGAAGAGAAATGAAAGCAAATAAATTACGAGAATTGAGTGTAGCCGAATTGGAACAGAAGTTAAATGAGACGACGCAGAAACTATTTCAGTTGAAATTCAAAAACGTCTCAGGTCAATTGAAGAATCCCCTGGAGATCAGGCTTATCCGTAGAGATATTGCACGGATTAAGACAATTCTGGCAGAAAGTAGACTGTCCAAGGAAAAAGAAAAATAAGGGAGAAAGGATGAGAGAAAGTCAATTAGAACGCAAGACAAAGATTGGCAGAGTGGTCAGTGATAAGATGGAGAAGACCAGAGTAGTAGCAGTGGAGAGATTGTTCAGGCACCCTAAATATCAAAAGGTTATAAAGAGAAGAAAGAAATTTATAGCGGATGACCCCAAGAACGAATCACACGTAGGAGATAAGGTGAGAATTGCCGAAACCAGACCCTTGAGTAAGAGAAAGAGATGGCGGGTTCTGGAAATCCTGGAGAAGGCAGAGGAAGTTTGATATGATACAACTCCGCACTCGATTAAATATAGCTGACAATACGGGAGCAAGAAAGATTGCGTGCATAGGAGTTGTGGGTGGAACCAGGAAGAGATATGCAGGAGTAGGGGATATAATTGCGGCTTCGGTAAAAGATGCTATGCCAGACGCTACGATTAAAAAGGGGGATGTGGTAAGGGCAGTGGTTGTTAGAATGAAAAGATGGGTACGCCGACCCGATGGTTCTTATGTAAGATTTGACGAAAACGGTGCAGTAATTGTGGACGCCAACAACGAGCCCAGAGGAACTCGAATTTTTGGCCCAATTGCTCGAGAACTGCGAGATAAGGGATTCACCAAAATAATCTCTCTGGCTCCGGAAGTAGTATAGGGTAAATTGATATGCTGCCAATTAGGAAGAAGGATAAAGTAATAGTAAAGGCAGGTAAAGACAAAGGAAAAAAAGGTGAAGTCCTGAAAGTGTTTCCCACGACTTCCCGTGTGGTAGTAAGCAAGATAAATTTTATAAAGAGGCATGCCCGGGCAACACAGACTTCACCAGGCGGAATTACAGAAAAAGAAGCTCCCATTCATATTTCCAATGTGCAGTTGATTTGCCCTAAATGTAACCAGCCTACTCGGGTAAAGATAGATCACTTGAGCGATGGTAAGAAGATAAGGGTTTGCCGCAGATGCGGAGAAATGATAGTATAGGGAAAGCAAGATGGCGCGATTACGAGAAGTATATAAGAAAAAGATTGTCCCTCAACTGATAGAGCGTCTAAAATATGAGAATATTATGGAAGTGCCCAGAATAGATAAGATAGTAATCAATATGGGTGTTTCGGCAGCAAAGGAGGATATCAAGGTTTTAGACGAAGCAGTAGGAGAGGTAGCAGCAATAACAGGACAGAAGCCTATTGTGACCAGGGCAAAAAAGTCTATTTCCAACTTTAAACTTCGTAAGGGAATGCCCATAGGCTGTAAAGTCACCTTACACGGAGCTATGATGTATGAGTTTCTGGACCGTTTGATTAATGTGGCATTGCCCAGGGTTCGTGATTTTCGGGGAGTCTCCCGTGACGGATTTGATGGTCAGGGAAATTATAATCTGGGAATTCAGGAGCATACAATTTTTCCTGAGATTAATGTGGATAAAGTTGGTAAAATCAAGGGATTAAATATAAGTATAGTGACTAATGCCAAAAATAAAGATGAGGCATATGAGTTATTAAGTCTTTTCGGTATGCCTTTTCGAAAGACATAGATTAAATGTACAAGGTTTTGGAGTCCTCCCGAAAGGGAGGAGTTTATTCACTCCAGAATTTTTGGAGTAGCCCCGATGAATCGGGACATTGGATTAACGCACCGCAAGCGGTGCTACTCCAATCTTTGGAGTCCTCTCGAAAGGGAGGAATGGAGAAAAAAGTAGCCTGTTCCCTTTTTCTCTTTTATTATAAAAGGAGGAAATTTCTTGGCGAAGAAGAGTTTAATTGCTAAGGCCAAACGGGCAGCAAAGTTTAGCACGAGAAAATATAACCGTTGTCGTCTTTGCGGTAGGTCGCGAGGATATATGCGTGACTTTGCGCTGTGCAGGATATGTTTTCGCAAGTTAGCGCGGCAGGGAGAAATCCCGGGAATAATAAAGTCGAGCTGGTAAAAGGAGGAAATAGAGTGTCTATTTCTGACCCCATTGCAGATATGCTCACAAGGATTCGCAATGCCAATCAGAAGATGAAAGGGAAAGTAGATATTCCCGCATCAAAACTAAAAGAGAAAATAGTAAAAGTTCTTAAAGAAGAAGGGTTTATAGCTAATTATAAGTTTATCTCCGACCGCAAACAGGGGATTTTGAGAGTTTATTTAAAGTATACCCCAGAGCAGGAGAGGGTTATTAAAGGTTTGCGGCGAATTTCTCGACCGGGGAGGAGATTTTATTGTGTTGCGGCTAAGCTTCCTAGAATACATAGGGGACTGGGCGTAGCGATTATTTCAACTTCTCAGGGAGTGATGACTGCTAAGAAATGCCGCGAGGCAAACCTCGGCGGAGAAGTAATCTGTTATGTGTGGTGAGGGAGATGTCCAGGATAGGTAAAAAACCGATTGTCGTGCCCGAAGGAGTGGAAGTAAAAATAAGCGGCGACCTCGTGGAAGTGAGTGGTCCTCTGGGAAAACTGACTCAGAAATTATATCCCAAAATAAGAGTTACCAAAAAGGATGGCAAGATTTTTGTGGAAAGGCTTTCCCATAGTAAATACTATCGCTCGCTCCATGGATTGGCGCGTAGTCTTATTAACAATCTGGTTATAGGAGTAACCAAAGGCTTTCGGAAAGAACTGATTATCACAGGCATGGGTTACAGGGCCCAATTAGAAGGTAGAGTGTTAAATTTACAATTGGGTTATTCTCACCCTGTAAGATTTCCATTACCCGAGGGAATTGAGGTAAAAGTGGAAAAGCAGACGCAAATTATGGTCTCCGGAGTCGATAAGCAACTTGTGGGTGAAGTTGCTGCTAAGATAAGGAGGTTCCGACCGCCCGAGCCTTATAAGGGGAAAGGGATACGATACGTAGACGAACATATCAAGAGGAAAGTAGGTAAAGCTGCCGCAGTAACTGCTGGTGCTCCTAAGGGAGGGAAATAGTTTGATTACTCGTTCGGCGCGAAGAAAAAGTAGACACCTGAGAGTAAAAAAGAAGATTTTCGGAACGGAAGCTCATCCCCGATTATGTGTCTACAGGAGTTTACGGCACATTTATGCCCAGATAGTAGATGACCAGCGTGGCAAGACAATTGTGGCAGCTTCCACGCTTTCTCCTGAAATCAAGAAGAAAGTTGAGAAATTGAAAAAGAGCGAGGCCGCAGCCCTGGTGGGGGAACTAATCGCTGAGAAGTCGAAAGCCTCAGGCGTTAAGAGGGTAGCATTCGACAAAAGTGGATATGATTACCATGGCAGAGTAAAGAGCCTGGCTGAGGCTTGCCGCAAAGGCGGCTTAGAGTTTTGAAAAATCGGTGACTTTGGAGTCCTCCCGAGAGGGAGGGATAAACAAACCTCCGATTTCATCGGGGGAATCCAGAGTTTTTTGGAGTCCTCCCGAAAGGGAGAATGGAGTTACAGGTCGGGCACCCTTTACCCCGTTAGAAATTCCTCCCAGAGAATTTCTAACATCCATTTCTAACGGGGTTTAGGGTGACGGAAGACGGCACTCTGAAGAGTGCCCGACCCCGATAAATATCGGGGGACTCCAGATTAAATAGAGGAGAAATAAGTTGGTAAGGATTAGTGCAGAAGGTTTAGAACTAAAACAGATAGTGGTAAATGTCAATAGAGTAGCTAAAGTAGTTAAGGGAGGCAAAAGGTTTGGTTTTACCGCGCTGGTAGTTGTGGGGAATGGGAATGGTTATGTAGGTTGTGGAATGGGCAAGGCAAGAGAAGTTCAGGCTGCTATTCAGAAGGGCACAGCCAGAGCGGAAAAGAACCTAATTGCTGTTCCTCTTAAAGGCACCACTATTCCTCATGAGGTAATTGGTCACTTTGGAGCTGGCCGGGTGCTAATGAAGCCTGCTAGCCCGGGAACAGGTATAATAGCGGGCGGTCCGGTGAGAGCAGTAGTGGAAGCAGCGGGTATAA
>Ga0315314_1003004_pt1 | contig 13535 bp, 11 predicted proteins | sample TDP9_MG_FD_203631 | JGI IMG/M metagenome (GOLD analysis project Ga0315314, IMG submission 203631) | Freshwater sediment microbial communities from Lake Towuti, South Sulawesi, Indonesia - TDP9 | ecosystem: Environmental > Aquatic > Freshwater > Lake > Sediment | place: Indonesia: South Sulawesi...
GATCAGAAGGTCAAGCTCCTTTGTGGCTTGTTAGCCAACGCCTCAGGAAAGGAGGCAAAGTACATCCTCAGGACTGCGGTGGGGCAGCTGAGACTCGGAGTCGCAGATATGACCATCCTTGATGCTCTCGCAGTTGCCTATGGAGGTGAGAAGAGCACACGCGACGCCTTCGAGAGAGCCTACAACCTATCATCTGACCTTGGCCAAGTCGCGAAGGCAGCTGCCACAGGTGGGCTTCACGAAATTGAGCAGTTCAAGATAACGCTCGGCAGGCCGATCCGCCCTATGCTCGCTGAGAGGCTCTCAGATTCCAAGGAAATCCTAGAGAAGGTTGGGGGAGAAGCTGCCGCTGAGCACAAGTATGACGGGCTGAGAATCCAAGCTCACGTTGCGGCAAAGAAGATCTTCCTTTTCTCAAGGAGACTGGAAAACATTACGACTCAGTTTCCAGATGTCGCTCAATACATACAGGATGCTTTCAAAGCCAAAGATGCGATACTTGAGGGTGAATGCGTAGCTGTCGATGCGAACACGGGAGAAATGCTACCGTTTCAAGTAATCTCTCAGAGAAGAGGAAGGAAGTATGATGTTCGGGGAATGGCGGAAGAGGTTCCCGTTTCGCTCTTTATGTTTGACATCTTATACCTGAACGGAAGAGACCTCACAGAGCTCATCTACCCTGAAAGAAGAAAGGCACTTGTCAAGGCCGTTAGGGAGACTCAGCACGTCAAGATTGCCCAGCAAATGACAACGACTCGACCGGAGGACCTGGACCAATACATGCATCAGGCCATAACTGATGGTTGCGAAGGACTCATGATCAAATCGATTGGCCCTGATTCAGGGTACAAGGCAGGTGCAAGAGGGTTTCACTGGATCAAATACAAACGCGAATACAAGTCTGAGATGACTGATACCGTTGACCTGGTCGTAGTAGGCTCGTTTGCCGGACGAGGAAAGAGGGCGGGAACCTACGGTGCACTGCTGCTTGCCGCCTACAACGAGAGAGAAGACATGTTCGAAACAGTGTGCAAATGCGGCACAGGATTCACAGACGAAGATCTCAGGAAACTTCCTGAATCACTCAAACCGCACATCATTGGTCATGTACACGCACGCGTCAGATCCAAGGTCACACCTGACGTGTGGTTCGCTCCCTTCCTTGTGCTGGAGGTCATAGGTGCCGAGATCACCTTGAGCCCAGTCCACACGTGCGAGCAAGACGCAATAAGGCAAGGTAGCGGACTCGCGATCCGCTTTCCGAGGTTCACGGGAAACTACAGAACAGATAAGGCTCCTGAAGATGCGAACACTTCACGTGAGATATTGGAGATGTACCAGAAACAGTTGAAGAGAATCGAAGCGGATACGTGAGAGATCTATCCGGCTGTCTCTCAGCCTCCCGCAATCGGAGGAAGGAACATCACCCTGTCACCATCTTCCAGGGCCGTCGCCAATCCTTGAAGGAGGTCTATTTCTCGATCGTTTTTCACGACGACCACTCGTAGCCCTCCGCTTGATTCATCAAGGACTGCTGACTGAAAAGGTTCGCCATACTTCTCGATCAGCAACTCGATCAAGCCAAAAATCGTTGGACTGTCGATGTCCATTTCCAGATCCTTCTGACCCACAATCTCCCTAATGTCTCCTGCCAGACAGATCCGGATTCTAGCCATCGAATCATCACACATATTTGGCCTAACCATTCAAAGCGAGTAGTTCTCTCGAAGTGAAGCTTCTCTGTGTTCTTAAGTTATTCTTATAGCGGGCCGCCCACCATAATATTAGACCAGCTAATCTGTTGCTGGGGAATACCTTGCCAATTGAGCGGGTTCCTTCTGGCATAAGCGGCCTAGACTCCTTGATTCAAGGAGGTTTTCCGCGCAGTAGCCTAGTTCTGTTAGCCGGTCATCCTGGATCTGGAAAAACTGCCATGGCTGGGCAGTTCCTCTACTCAGGAGCGGCCTCAGGTCAGGAGAAAGGAGTGTATGTATCACTTGCCGAAGGAAGGAAGCCATTCCTTGACTTCATGAGTTCCCTCGGAATCGATATCGCGACACAAGAGAGACTCGGGAAAGTAAAGATCATGGATATGGTGACAGTCAAGGAGGAAGGGTTGCCCACCCTCCTAGAGGAAGTGCTTGACGCAATACATTCCTTGAAGGCCAAAAGGCTTGTGGTAGACTCATTTTCTGCTATGGCTCAGGCGTTCAGCAAAGAAATAGAGGCACGAATAATGCTTCATACGATTCTGAGCAAGATCGTAAGAGGTATGGATTGCACAACGCTTCTGACATGTGAGATTCCATGGGGAAGCAAGCGGCTCGGAATGGGAATAGAGGAGTTCGTTGCAGACGGCATTGTACTGGTATCATCATCGGTCGAGAACCTTGCCCTCAAGAGGAGACTGTTGATCATTAAGATGAGGGGAACTGATCACAGTGCCCGATACCACGATCTCATACTTTCAGGCACGGGCGTTAGAGTGGTACCTGTGCCCTCCATGAAGTGAAGAAGAGATGTCTTTCGCCGGAACCGGAATCTCTGAACTGAATAGACTTCTCGGCGGAGGAATCAGACGAGGCCACTCAGTCCTAGTGCAGGCTGATGTTGGAACCTTACACGAATTGTTCCTTCTTGCCTTCATGAAGGATGGACTGGACAAGGGTGAGTATGTATGCTATGTCTCATTGGACAAGAACATTGAAGCTGTCACTCATATGGTTCAAGCTGCATCGCCTCCCATGGCGAAAGCCCTCGGAAAGAATCTATTCATCGCAGATCTTCAGACAAGGCGAGAGATTGAACTTTTGGACGCTTTCAAAGAGGGCGCATTAACGGTTTCAGATCCCTCCAATCCTTCCCTCGCGACCTCATTGATTGGTTCATTCCTCAGCAGGTTGAGGGAAGAAGGGCAGGAGGTTCGATTCGTCACGAACTCGATATCAGACGCGATCATGACATATGGGCTTCCTCCAACATATCAGATGATCAAGGAACTTCTCTCGTCTGCGAAACGAAGAGAACTCTCTGGAATCAATGTCATATATCCAAAGATGCATACTAGACAAGAAAACGCAGCAATCGAGCACATTCACGATGGAGTAATTGAACTCTCTACAGCGATGGTAGGCTCGAGGCTTCAGAAGTATCTCCAAGTAAGAAGCATGACTGGGGCAAGGTTCTCCTCTGAGATTGTGCCTTATGAAGAGTTGGAGGGGAGGATTGCACTTTGGACTAGACTGATCGAGGACTTCGAAGCCATGAAGAAGGGACTGACTTTAGACCCTGATGGAACTCTGAGGATAATGGGATCAAAAGGGCAATTCATCTCTGAGAGAAGCCTAGCGAATCTCACCTCGATCATACTCAAGGAAGCTGGTCATGAGAGAGGTGGCAACATGCTCTATGAGTATACAAGGGCAAGCGCCGGAAGAACGGCCGAAGAGATTTCGAAGGTCCAGCGGATCTCAGGGACGGACGTATTGAGGACATACCTTAAGGTTTCACAGATGACAGGATCTGGGGTATTCACACATGTTTCATTTGACGAAGCCACAGGGACCGTCAACGTTCACGGAGTGAACCTCATTCCCAGCACGCTCAAATCTGACCGCCAAGTCCATTTCAGAGACGCAGGCGCAATAGCAGGTGTCCTTGAGTTCATGACAGGGAAGCTGTATAAGGTTGAGGAGATCCGGTGTGTATGCAAAGGTGACCAGCTCTGCGAATTCGTGGGGAAGCCCATATAGCTTCCATCATCGGCATCCGGCGATCGTAGAAGGAAGGACCACCCTGTTCCAGTCTAGGCGTGCAGCGTCCATCCCGACAAACTCGACGGTAATCATTCTTCTGACAGCAGTGCGAACCCGAACCACCAACGACGAGCGATCGAAACGCGGAATCAGGCACTCCTATTCAGCCCAAAGATCATGGGCTATGTCTTCCATATCGAGTTCACGTAACTTCTGTCTTGACGGCTTTCCGTCTTCCCAACCCCGAAGTGCGTAGTACTCCTGAAGAAGATCCACAAGAGGTGGCACTTTTCCTGCGGCCGCCCCCTCCTTGAGAGGTTCTACAAGAAACCTTCGTGGAAGAGTATCCTCAGCAGGGGATACGCCCATCTTCATGTTGAAAGCCCTCTTCAGATTCCAGATTCTCTCCCCCCTTCTCAATAGTTCCCAATGGTCAACCTTCTCTCCAGTTGCGGCAGAATACGCCTCAGCCACCACATTGAAGGGTATGACTCCACCTATAGTGAATTGGCAATGCCCCATTGCAGTGAATGCGGCATTGAAGTCCTGATGGAACTTGGTTGCTCGGGCGGCTTTCTCTCGATCATACGGCTGAAGCTTCGTCTCATACCCGAACTCGGGTTGGATGAGCCCCCATTCCAAGTATGCAGGTGTTCCTTGAAGATGGCATGCTCCCCGATTCGAAGTCGCATAGGCGAGACTCATCGTCCACCAACGCCTAGGCTCATGCATCGGAACCTCCATGCCTTTCACATGTATCGCGAAGCGCTCCGCACCTCCTCCGAGCCTACCCGCCGCAAACCTGACCCCTTCGCCCAACAGGCGCCCAATGCCTTCTCTTCGCCCAATAATCTCAGTCATCCTCACAATCGCTTCACTGTTTCCCCACGACAGGTCGATGCTCCCAAGATCCTCCTTGGTCAGCGCTCCTTTCTCATAGCATTCCATTGCGAACGCGATAGCGGCTCCCGTGGAAATCGTGTCGATTCCAAGCCTATTGCAGATCTCGTTCGCTTTGGCGATGGATTCAAGGTTGCTATTGAGACATAGAGAGCCGAGCGACGCGCAGGTTTCGTATTCTGGTCCATGACCTTCGATCGGTGCGTATTTGCCCCGCCTCACCTCGACATGTCTCCAGCACGCTATCACCCCGCAGAGCGAGCACATCCCTCTATTCTTCAGAATGGTCTTCGACATGGTGGAGCCGGTTATCTTGACGGCTTCCGGAAATGTTCCCTGTCTCCAATTCCTTGTCGGCAGGCCACCCATCATCTCTAGCGACTCTACCGACCTAGCCGTTCCATCGGAAGTAAGGCCCGTCACCCTCTCGACAGTGTGCGTAGGCGCCGCGGGAGGCTTGACGGCTCGTCTGGCTATGTCACAGAGCGAACTAAACGACTGTCCGGACGCAAGAGGTATCTTCTCCGTTCCTCTTACCGCGATAGCCTTAAGGTTCTTCGATCCCATCACAGCACCCATTCCAGTCCTTCCGCAAACCCGCTCCTCATCGGTTAAAATGGAGGCGAATCGCACAAGTTGTTCCCCAGCTGGCCCGATACATGCGACCCTCACCTTTGAATCGCCAAGTTCGCTCTGAACTGCTTTCGTTGTGGCTGTCGTTTCCATCCCCCAAAGCTTTCTTGCGTCTCTCAGCTCAGCATCACAGTCATCGACGCATATGGTTACAGGAAAGGGTGATGATCCTGTCACAGCTACGCCATCAAAGCCAGCATGCTTAAGTTCCGCTCCGAACGAGCCACTTGCACTTGACTCTCCCCAAGCATAAGTCAAGGGCGATCTAGCACAGACAGTCCACTTTGTTGCTCCGGGAAAACCTGTTCCAACCATCGGCCCGGCGATGAAAACGATCAAGTTCTCCGGACCAAATGGATCAGCGCCAGGTTCTATCCTATCATACAGGAGCCGAGCCGCATAGCCTGCGCCTCCTATGTATTTCCTTGCGACATCGACATCTAGAGCCTCGGTCCATATCCTGTCCCTCGCAAGATCAACCCATAGAATCCTTCCGACATATCCGCCTCGCATTGCAGCCATCGAACCGCACTCCACGGCGGTCTCATTCCGACATGAACCGATAAGTCTTGCGCACGTATCAAGGGCAACGTTCCAACAAAGGCGAGCGAGTCACAAGAGCACAGATCAGAAGATTTTAACCTGTCATCGTCGTTCTATCTGTCGGGTTACAGTTTGATGTCACATGCCAACCAAATAGAGGTCTTCTTCAACCCTCGCTCTGTCGCAGTCGTTGGGGCTTCACGAAATGTATCGAAGGCAGGACACATCATCTTCAAGAACTTCGTCGAGAATAGGACTAGAGGCATCTTCAAAGGAGAGCTCTATCCCATCAACCCGAATGAGGATCACATCCTCTCATACAAGTGCTACCCCTCCCTAACTCGTGTGATCGATCCGATAGACACCGTTGTGATAGTGATTCCGGCAGAGTCCGTTCCTCAAGTGATGAGAGAGGCTGCTGCCGAAAAAGTCAAGGCAGCGGTCGTAATTTCAGCAGGCTTCGGTGAAATTGGAAACACCGCTCTTGAACAGGAAGTCAAAGACATTGCGAGAGGCGCAGGAATCCGACTGCTTGGGCCAAACTGCCTCGGGGTATATGATTCACGCTCAGGCGTTGACATGCTTTTCTTACCAGAGACAAAAGTGCTACAGAGCGGAGATGAGGTCGTTGCGACCCCAAGACCAGTGCCTGGGAACTTAGCTGTCGTCAGTCAGAGTGGAGCGTTTGGAGTCGCAGCCTTGGACTACCTCACGGGTCGAGAGATGGGGATCAGCAAGTTCGTAAGTTTCGGAAACAAAGCCGATGTCAGTGAACCCGAGGTACTCTCATACCTCAAAGAGGACGATCAGACAAGAGTCATCCTTCTATACGCTGAAGGAATAGCCTCAGGAAGAGAGTTCATTCAGGTCGCCAAGGAGGTAACAAAGCGAAAGCCCATCATAGCTCTGAAGGCTGGAAGGACCAGTTCAGGCGCAAGAGCAGCGGCGTCACACACAGGCGCACTTAGTGGAACGGACAGCATCTACGAAAGCGCGTTTGCCCAAGCAGGCGTCATAAGGGCTCGAGACATGGACGACTTCTTTCACATCGGAAAGGCCTTCTCATCCCAGCCTCCAGCTTCAGGAGACGGAGTCGCCATACTTACGGACGCCGGCGGACCGGGAGTAATGGCTGCAGACGAGTGCGAACTCAGAGGAATCACTATCAGGAAGTTGTCTGATGAAACCATCCAGAAGTTTGAGAAGCTAAAGGTTGAGCAAGTAATTCCTAGATTCGCAACAAATCTCAACCCAGTTGATTTGACAGGATCCGCATCTTCTGATATGTTTGAATTGGCCACAAGAATCCTCTTGGAGGATCCAATGGTCCACGCGCTAATTGTGATTGGACTTCATCATGTGCCGGGCTTGAGAGAAGACTTTGTGGACAGAATAGCTGAAGTCGCACGGGGGTACACAAAGCCAGTGGTAGCATGCGACATCGGCGAGACAGAGATGGCTATGTATGTCAGATCGAGATTCGACAAGCAGAGAATACCGTCATACTCGTCGCCTGAAGACGCTGCGAGATCCATGGTTGCTCTCGTGAAGTACGGTTTCTACCTGAAGAAGGAAAGATGCTACGAGGACTATCTCGATAGGTTCAAGGCATGAGAGAGGCATGATAGACGGATGTCTTGGGGCTCCTCGCCTCGACGCATAGGCTAGCCTCAGGGATAGACCCTGCTGATCAGTCTGGGAAAAGCTATGGCGTCTCTGATATGCTTCAACCGGCATATCCATGACAGAGTTCTTTCAACCCCCATTCCAAACCCTGAGTGGGGAACTGTGCCATACTTCCTTAGGTCAACGTACCACTTGTAGGCCTTGTAATCGAGATGTTCTTCCTCGATTCTCTTGAGAAGTTGATCTAGATCATGTATTCTCTGGCCCCCACCAGTTATCTCTCCATAACCTTCGGGCGCAAGAAGATCGGCTGACAACGTAACTTCAGGCCTTGAAGGGTCAGGCATGTGATAGAATGCCTTGACTCCTTTCGGATAATGAGTGACGAAGAAAGGCTTTTCAAACTTGAGAGCTAGCTTTCTCTCTTCTCTCCATCCCAAGTCACTCCCCCATTGAACATCGATACCTTCGCCTCTTAGCATGTCAATCGCTTTGTCATAGGATATCTTGGAAAATGGCGGGCCCAACTTCCTTAGGTAGTCAGGGTCGCGCCCAATTGTTCGTAGCTCTTCGCCAACTCTCTCTGCGAGATCGTGGCATACGCTGGATAGGAGTTCTTCTTGTACCTTCATTATGCCGTCTAGGTCGACCCACGGTGCCTCTAATTCAAGATGCCAGTATTCAGTGAGGTGTCGTCTGGTCCTAGACCTTTCTGCTCTAAATGAAGGCGCGAGGGTGTATATTTTTCCGAGGCTCGAGATCACTGCTTCAGCGTAGAGTTGCCAGCTCTGCGTCAGATATGCCTTTTCATCAAAGTACTTCACCTCAAATAGTGTGGATCCGCCCTCGACTGCTGCAGTGATCAGACTGGGCATCTGAACCTCAGTGTATCCATGCGATTTCAGCCAGGTCCTTGCCGCGTCAAGCATCTCAGCCCGTATTCTCATGATTGTCTGCATCTTCTCACTTCTAATCCAAAGATGCCGGTGATCCAGAAGGTAATCAGGACCGTGACGTTTCCTCGCTATTGGGAACTCCTCAGTTGACTTGCAGATCACCTTGAAGTCTCGCAACGCGATCTCAAATCCCCTTGGAGACCGAGTATCCCTTTGTACAACGCCGGAAACCTCCAAAGTGGACTCACGCGGCAATTCTTCGAGTTCCTTGAAAACGTCTTCTTTGAGCTGATCTCTCTTCACAGTACACTGAATGATGCCAGTTCCATCCCGAATCAGAAGGAACTGTATTCCTCCACTAGATCTCCTGGCGTGAAGCCATCCTCTGATCTTTACGTCCTTGGCATCCATGCCTCCCTTTAGAATCTGGGATATGTCTACAAAGTCTGTTAACATGCGAGAACCACCCGAATCTGATAGGCAAAACTTGGTGACGGAGTGCTTTCAAGGCCGTGAAGGCCCATCGTTAAAGGGGCCACCTTCCACTTTGCCCACCGGCCGTACAGTTGATTCGATTCGATATTTAAGCCGTACTGCGAAAACGGGGTTGCAGAGCCTGCCTCCAGGTACTCTCCACTCGAACCGCAACGGTTCATTTGAATTCTCGCAACAGTACCGTGAGAATTCTCTCTGAGGCCCGTCCGTCCCCGAATGGGCTTCTAAGCCGTGACAATCTCTTCTTCACATTTTTATCTGCAAGGATTTTTCTTGCTTCTTTCACGATTCTCGATTCACACACTCCGACAAGGTTGTTTGCTTTCAGCGCTATGGTTTCAACCCACTCTGTCTCGTCTCGTAGCGTAAGACATGGGACCTGCAGCAGAAAGGCCTCTTTCTGCATGCCACCAGAATCCGTCAGAACCATTCTGGAATTCTTCATCAAGCAGAGCATGTCCATGTAGTCCAGTGCCTCAATGGGAAGAATGCGGCGAGATCGCGTCAGCTTAGCCCAGAGCCCGAATTGATGGAGATTCTTTCTTGTCCGGGGGTGTATAGGGAAGACGGTCAATGCGCTGATCTTTAGGACCGCTGAAAGGATTGTACTCAATCGTTGCCGATCGTCCACGTTCTCTGCTCGATGCGTTGTCAGCACCACGAAGCTTTCAGGTTCAAGAGCCAGTCTATCCAGAATAGCTGACGATCCGATTGCCTTTCTCCACTGATGCATCGCGTCAGCCATCGTATCTCCAACGTGGAAAACCCGTTCAGGCGGAATGCCTTCGTTAAAGAGGTTTCGCATGGCCAGCTTAGTCGGGGCGAATAACATATCTGAGCAATGGTCAACAAGTATGCGGTTCACTTCTTCGGGCATGCTGAGGTTCCCCGATCTGAGTCCGGACTCGATGTGGGCTATAGGCATGCGAATCTTGGCTGCGGTCAGGGCTCCGGCAAGGGCAGTGTTCGCATCACCGAAGACCAGAACAACATCAGGCCTGTAACGAAATAGGGCCCTTTCGATTCTGATCATCATGGCAGCAGTTTGCTCTGCGTGAGTGCCACGTCCCACTCCGAGGTTAACCAAAGGTTTCGGAAGGTTGAAGTCTTGAAAGAAGACTCTTGACATCTCAAAGTCGTAATGTTGACCGGTATGAAGAAGCTGCAGCTCTATCTTTCTATGCTTGTTCAAGAGTTTGATGAGAGGCGCAGCCTTGATTATCTGAGGCCGAACGCCCACTATTGGCATGACTTTCAAGCGGTTCAAGAGCCCGAACCAGCCTCTTCGTTCACACTTCCAATGGCCAACTTAGTCACTTCGACTATTGTTGCTTTCGGGCCTACCTATCCGGTATTCTTAGCAAGATCCGCATAGGCCTCCAGAAGAGTTCTCTCAGAGCTTTCCCAAGTGAAAGCGCTCGGGCGGTCAACGACACGCGGATTCCCAAGTTCTTCTCTGATTGCTCTTGAGAAATCGTTCAGCGAAGCAATTCTGATCGGCAAATCAGTCTGAACGAACTCTCCAACAGGGGTGGCGACCACAGGCTTCCCTAGAGCCAGATATTCGCCAACCTTTCTAACTGAATGAGGTGAATAGAACTTGGCAGATGGCATATCCTCACGACGTGGAAGCACGCAGACATCAGCCATTGCGATCCAGTTAGGAACTTCTTCGTGGGATACCCATCCAGTTACTCGGACCCGGCTTTTGAGTCCCTTTTTGTCAACGAACCGTTCTATGCTCGCCCTCTCCGGACCGTCTCCCACCATGATGAGGACAATGCTCTCCTGCTCTTCCAATAGACTCGACACTGCCTTCGCCAAGTCCAGAGTGCATTCAACCGCAGACAGCTTCCCCACATAGAGCACGATCTTTCTTCCAGACAGGCCGTGTTGTCTCTTGAAGTCTTCCGGATTGATTGTTGGGCAAAATTCAGTGGAGGGATAGTTCGGCGCAATGTAAACTCGCTTGGCACCCCACTCCATTGCTCGACGCTCTAACACATTGTTTACGACAATAACAACATCTGCATGTCTCGTCAGATAGCGTTCGATTCGCTCCGCAAGCCAACAGACAAACGGTCCATGGCCGAATGCTCGCAACTCATCGGCCCAAGGGCTACGCACATCGTAGACCAGTCTCGCTCGCTTCATGATCGGAATGAGCCCGAGGATGTCGGGAATGTTTAGCACATGGAAGACATCAGGGTGCTCGAGAGACTCTTGGGCCATTAGTCCGAGGTATCGAAGTCCACCCGATAGCAGTCTTGGCCTAAACCTAGCCCTTATTCTGGGTGTAAGGATGTACGCGTCGTGGCCCCCTCTTCTCAGACTTCGATACTCAAGCTGAACTCGTGGGAGCTTCTCAGGTTCAGAGTGAACAAGACAGATCCTCATTCTTCTTCCCCGAGAATCATGTGCGCCGCTTTCTCAGTGCCTCTTCCCACGGTGGCTGTGCTCATTTCCGTAGCTCGTCGAACTGTTTCTTCAAGCCTTTCAGGAGTCAACTGCTCCAGCGGGAGGTAGATCCCGTAGCCCTTCTGTTGAAGGAAGCGGGCGACGCGTTCCATCTCGCTGACGGAGCTCCTCCTCCATCGCGGATTGGGAACGATAACTACGGGTACGCCGTAGTTCACCGCCTCCCATATGGTATATCCAAGGTGAGTGACAACAACCTTTGCCGAAGCCAATACGTCATCTAAGCCGATCAGCTTGTCTACGACAGTCCACCCTGGCCTACCATATCCCTTCAGATCCAAGTCTCCTACGGTCATTGTAACGTTTTTCAGATCGGTCTTTGCAGCTGCATCACATAGTTCTTTGAAGCCGAAACTTCCCGGGCTTACAATTATCCTACCATCCCGAGAAGACCGTGCGACCTTGGGAAGTAGAAGGCCAACATACTTTCCTTTCTTTCTATGGAATTCCAATTGCTCAGTCCACTGGAGAAGCGTGAACTCTGAGATCAAGTCCAAGTATTTGGAGGTCTTGCTGGATGAGAATATTCGGACGGAGTCTTCGACGTTTACTATTCTTGAACCAAATGCCCTTCCCACAATGCAGACAGGTATCGCGATGTTAGATCCTGTTGAGACCACGACATCTGGCCTGTGCCTTAGCCAAATCCAGAGCGACTGAAGACCGCAAAAGATGAACCTGCAGATGAACTTCCAAAGCGGCATGCCAGGTTGTCGAGGCTTTGTGACCGGTACTATCTCTCCCAGAGGGGACAGACGGGCCCTGGAGAGGCTGTCATTCTTGTCGATCAGAAAGAGCAGCGTTGCCTTGGGCTTGAGAGCGCCTGCTAAGGCAAGGGCGTATCCTGTATGCCCTCCCCCTCCTGCCGTCAACAGAATCTTCATCTGACTCATTCCGGTAGTGATGGCGACGCGTTTCCGGGGTTGCCACTATTGCAACAACGCGTATTTAAGCGGCAGTTGCAAATCCCAGGTACTTGCTGATGAATCTGGCATTGATCAGCTCACCTTTCCTGTAGCTGAGGCCTCTGCAAGGAAGGACAAGCACTGTTAGACGAGTATTTTGTTTGATCAACTTGAATGGGTAGACTCTACACGCGTCTGGTCGAAGTTCATACTCAATACACCGATGCCTATTTTGCCTGTCCTTTGAAAGGAGAACGCACTGGCCATTAGGCTTGCTAGCAAGAACCTCAATCAGATTTGCTCCGACGACTACGGTTTCAGTGATATTATCTATCTCAGGGATAGCCCTCCTAAGCCGCATAAGATCCTTGACAGTGACAGTTGGGCCTCCGAGTCGACAACAGAAGGTCGCGCATCGAACGCAATTGAATCTAAGCCTCTTCGTGTTGAGGCCAATGGGCCTGACTTGTTTCCCTACGATCAGGAACGTTCCTACGACTGACATCTATTAGTGACGCCTCAGTTTCTCCAACAAGTAGTGCAATGCAATGCCTGCAACAAAGGCAGCTCCCAAGTTCGAGACGTACGAAACAACAATGACCACGAGTATTACTACAGCATCCAGAGCTGTCTTCAGATCAACTGAGACTCTAGTCAGTTCAAATGCTGTTAGGAAGAGCATTGCGCCAATAACAGGTTGAGGAAACGCACCAAAAACAGCAACTACTGAGCCGGCGAAGAAGAGGCTAAGGAATATCTCTACGATTCCTTCGAGAATCATTGACCCCCCTGTTCGCGCACCAAATAGGTATTGAGAGGCAACGCCGTCTGCTCCATGGCATAGGGGGACCCCACCGAAGAACGGCGAAACCGTGTTCAGTATTCCCATGTTCAAGGCCAGATGTCTCTCGCTTACCTTTCTTTCAGGAAAGTACTTCTGGCACAGAGCAGCAGTGGCAATGACCGCGTTCCCAAGTGTCAGAAAGATCTGTGCAAAGCCCACAGTGACCATTGTAAGAAGGATCTCATCAATTGCGGGGACTCGGAGCGTCGGAATGCGAAACGAGATGCCCGTCCATGGAACCACATCAGTGGAAATGGCAAACAACAGGCCAATTGTGAACAGAAAGATAGCTGCGGGAACATACCGGCCAATTCTCTTGATCCTCAGTAGCAAAGTGGCCAAGAGAACCGACGAGATCGCCAGCAGTGGATTCGACCTTGAGAGGCTTACCGACTCAAGGACCAACGTTAGCACCAGTGAAAGCTGGATTCCCCTCACCACACATCTCGGGGTGATCTTG
>Ga0315314_1003005_pt1 | contig 13535 bp, 14 predicted proteins | sample TDP9_MG_FD_203631 | JGI IMG/M metagenome (GOLD analysis project Ga0315314, IMG submission 203631) | Freshwater sediment microbial communities from Lake Towuti, South Sulawesi, Indonesia - TDP9 | ecosystem: Environmental > Aquatic > Freshwater > Lake > Sediment | place: Indonesia: South Sulawesi...
ATAGTTTCAGGAGCTTCAAATCCGCCAGGTTTCGCCTAAGCGCTGGCGGATTTAGAGCGAGGTTCTGACCGAGCGACTCCGAAAACTATCCCTTCATCCTAATCTTTCTCATTCTTTTATTCTCTTTATCCTCGCTCCTAAACGCCTAAACTTTTTCTCAATATCTTCATAACCCCTATCCAGATGGTTAACTCCAAATATCTCAGTCTTTCCCTCTGCAGACAGAGCTGCCAGAATCAATGCTGCCGAAGCCCTCAAGTCCGTAGCCATCACGGGAGCGCCGCTCAACTTAGGGACGCCTTTAACAATTGCGCTATTACCTTTGACTTGAATATTGGAACCCATCCTTTGAAGCTCGCCAACATGGAGAAATCTATTCTCAAATACAGTTTCTGTAATTATACTGGTACCTTTACTGAGACTCATCAGTACCATCCACTGCGCCTGCATATCAGTAGGAAAACCGGGATAAGGAACTGTCTCAATATCGGTCGCCTTGAGATTCCTTCCTGAGTCAACTCTAATTTCTTTGTTATTTAAAGTAATCTTTGCTCCAGCTTCTCTAAGTTTCGTCATCACTGCTTCCAAGTACTCGGGGTTTGCCCCTCGAATAGTCACATTCCCCCCAGTGACTGCTGCAGCCACCATAAACGTACCTGTCTCTATTCGGTCAGGAATAACCTCGTGGACTGTCCCACGAAGTACACTTACACCTTCAATTTCAATAATATTAGTGCCTGCTCCTTTAATTTTAGCTCCCATCTTATTCAAAAAGTTGGCAAGGTCCTGAATCTCTGGTTCAGAAGCAGCATTTTCTATGACAGTTTTTCCCTTAGCTCTCGTTGCCGCCATCATTAAATTTTCTGTCGCTCCTACACTGGGAAAATCTAAATATATATTTGCCCCATGGAGCCTGGGCGCATCCATCTGAACGTATCCTCTCTCCAAACTCACCTTTGCTCCCAGCTTCCTAAACCCTTGAAGGTGAAGATTGATGGGACGGGCTCCGATGGCACATCCCCCGGGCAAAGAGGCTCTCACTCGACCAAGCCTGCCGAGGAGAGGACCCATCACCAAGATAGAAGCTCTCATCTTTTTTACCAACTCATAGGGAGCTTCACTATCCAGTCTATAGGTGGAAGAAATTCTTATCCTTTTATTATCGTGAGAAATTCTCTTCCCCAAAATCCTCAATAACGCTAAAATTGTCTCCACATCCTGGAGATGAGGCACATTCTTCACCACGCAGTCCTCATCCGTCAGAAGAGTAGCGACCAGTATTGGTAAAGAGGCGTTTTTTGAACCACTAACCTTCACCACGCCAGAGAGTTTCTTCCCTCCGCTAATGAGAATCTTTTCCACTCCTTCCTCCTCTATAAATCTAAAACCTTAATTTCTGAGCCACAACCACTCTATCCAGCCCAGCGTAATCTTTAACCAATTGGGGCGGAGAGAATCGTTTCGCCTTCCTAATTAAATTCATCACTGCCTTCCCCTGACGATCTCCAATTTCCATAATTAAGTAGCCACCATCAACTAAGTATTTTAAGGCTTCCGGGACTATGCGATGATAGAAGTTGAGCCCTTCATTTCCTCCTTCCAATGCAGAAAGAGGCTCTTTCTTAATCTCAGGCTGAAGCAGAGCTAAATCCCTCGACTTAACGTAAGGAGGATTGCTGACTACAAAATCTACAGTTAAATTTGAGTTAAGCTTTTGTAAAGGGCTGAACAGGTCTCCCAACAGAAATTCTACTTTTTCTTCAACATTATGAAACTTTGCGTTCTTCCGGGCAATCTTTATAGCGCCTTTGCTTATATCCGTAGCATAAATTTTACAGGTTGCAATATTTTTGGCAAGACTTATGGCGATGTTCCCACTCCCGGTACAAAGGTCCACAATGACGAGAGAATTATCCTTCCGATATCCATAACTTCTCGGCTTCCTGATATTCCGAACTTTCTCTATTACCTTTTCCACCAGGATTTCTGTCTCCGGCCTGGGAATTAAAACATCCTTATTCAAAAAAAATTCCAATCCCATAAATTCCTTATGGCCAACAATAAAAGCTACAGGTTCCCGGCCGACCCTTCTTTCTACTAACTTTTCATAAGTGGATAACTCCTTCTTAGTTAACTGGCAATCGAGATTTAAATATATCTCCAGTCTCTCTATTTTCAAAACGTGTGCCAGCAAAACTTCGGCATCAATCCGTGGTTCGGGTATTCCTCTTCTCCTGAGATACTTTGTAGCTTTATCCAAAATTTGAGAACCTGTGCACCTAACCAACTTGCCCTCAACTTTCTTTTTCTTTGAATCGCCTTTCTTCAAAAGCTTCCTTCAATTTTTCAATAATCCGATTAAGGTTTCCAGCCATAATATCATTGAGATTATGCAAGGTTAAGCCTATCCTGTGATCGGTTACCCGATTCTGAGGAAAATTGTATGTTCTTATCTTCTCGCTGCGATCCCCGGTACCAACCTGCTGTCTCCTCTTTATTGCCAGAGTACGGTCCTCTTCTTGGCGAATCTTTGCTAACAGCCTGGCACGTAAGACTTTCATTGCCTTGATCCTATTCTTCAGCTGGGACCTCTCGTCCTGGCACTGAGCTACCAGTCCCGTTGGAAGATGAGTGATCCTAACTGCTGAGTAAGTAGTGTTTACGCTCTGGCCTCCCTTCCCAGAAGAACAGAACGTATCTATTCTCAAATCGTCGGGGTCTATTTTGACTTCCACTTCCTTCGCCTCTGGCATAACCGCTACAGTCACTGCAGAGGTGTGAATCCTACCGCTCGACTCTGTCACCGGCACCCGTTGGACCCTGTGAACGCCTCCCTCATATTGAAAATCACTGTAAGCACCTTTCCCCTCCACACCAAAAACGACTTCCTTAAAACCACCCAATTCCGTAGGATGGGAATCCAAAATTTCTAACTTGAAACCTCTTTTCTGAGCATACCGACTATACATTCGAAACAACTCGCCAGCAAATAAAGCTGCCTCCTGTCCCCCTGTTCCAGCCCGCATCTCGATGATAATATTCTTCTCTTTATCCGCGTCTGGAGCAACGAGCAATAATTTCAATTCCTTCTCCAGTTCTTCCCTTTCTTTAGTAAGTTCCTCCAGTTCCTTCTTTGCCAGTTTCACAAGTTCTTTGTCTTCGCTCATAAGGACTTCCTGAGTAGAAGAAATCTTCTTCTCAATATTTTTGAACTCCCTGAATCTATTAACAATTGGTTGTTTCTCTGCCAGTTCTTTCGCGTATTCTTGAAAAGTCTCTTTGTCAGAAATGACTTTGGGATCACTAAGCAATCTTTCCAATGTCTGATAGCGTGCCTCGATGATCTGTAATTTCTTTATCACCTCAAACCTCCATTCTCAATATATCAAAAACCCAAACATTCCACAAAGAATAATCAACCATATAGGATGTATTCTTAAATAAAGCACTGCAATAAATACTAAGGTGGCAATAACGCCAGCTTTCCAGTCGACAATCATCCCGCCTTTGGCCAAACTGACCAGTGCTGCAGTGATAATGCCAATTACTGCAGGTCGAATACCTCGGAAAGTCGCCTCTACCCGCGGGTGAGTTATATAATTATAAAGAAATGCAGCAATAAGTAGAATAGCCAAGAATGCGGGTAAGACTACACCAGCGGTAGCGAATATCGCTCCCCAGAACCCAGCAAGTTTATATCCGATGAATGTAGCTGAGTTTATAGCGATTGGTCCAGGTGTCATCTCAGCAATAGCGAGAATATCAATGAACTCCTTTGGCGTTACCCAGTTTCGCATCTCGATAATTTCTTTTTGAACCAAAGGAATCGCGGCATAACCCCCGCCAAACATGAAAAGACCAATTTTTAGAAAAGTTAAAAAAAGTTTAATGTGTAGCATCGGAATCCCCTTTTTCAGCCTCCAGAACTCCCTTCAGGGCTGCCAAAGCCACCTCAATCTGTCCGTCCGATGGCTCCCTCGTTGTCAGTTTCTGTAGCCATAGATTGGGGGCTATCATAAACTTAACCAATGTATGGCTCCTGAATCTGGCAGCCAATTTTATTGTTTCATAAGCAATACCCGCAATGAAAGGTAAGAGCATCAATCTCAACAATAATTTCCCGGGTATTGTAGGGGGTTTGAAAAGTGAAAATACAAAAATTGCCAGCACCATTACTACCAATAAGAAACTCGTACCACAGCGAGGATGAAGGGTAGTATACTTTCGAGCTTCTTCTACTTTCAACTCATTGCCAGCCTCATAAGCATAAGTTACCTTGTGTTCAGCACCATGGTATTGAAATAGTTTCTGGATATCTTTAAGAAAAGATATTACGAAAACATATAAAAGAAAAATCAATATTCTAATTGCTCCATCAACTAAGTTGAAAAGAAAAGTGCTTTCAAACGTCAAAATCTCACGTCGTAGGTATTCTGTAATCCCCAGCGGCAAAATGAAGAAAAGAAAAAGCCCAGCTACTAAGGAGAAGATCACCGTGCCGGCCACCATCCAGGGGTTAGACTTCAATTTTTCTAGATGCTGGTTACTATCTTTCTCAATGCTTTCTCTAGATAAGTTATCTACAGAATATGTCAGACTTTTTATGCCAATTACCAGTGTGTCGAAAAGGACAAATATCCCTCTCAATAAAGGGAGTCTCGAGAAAAATAATTTCTCAGCCCATTTGCTCTTTGCTTCTTTCTTTACTATGATACCTCCATCTTCTAAACGTAAGGCAATAGCATAGTAGTGGGGAGAACTCATCATTACCCCTTCAATTACTGCCTGACCACCGATGTTCATATATGATTCTCGCTGCTTCTTAAAACCCCAAGAAAAAGATACCCCGCTTCCCGGGGTTCCTATCAACCAAGCAGGAATATCCTTCCGGACTCCCACCCGGCCTCACTATATTTAGGCTATTCAGACCTTTCCTTTCCCTTCGCCTTCCTAGCCACTGTCTTCTTAGCCTTTGGTTTTTTCCGCACAGTCTTCCCAGCCGTTTTAGTATATCGCTGTTTAAACTTTTCCACCCTCCCTGCTGTATCGACCAATTTCTGTCTACCTGTGAAAAATGGATGGCAGGCGGAACAGATCTCCACGCGAATATTCTTTGCCGTTGAGCGAGTATGGATCACGTTTCCACAGGCACAAGTAATTGTTGTTTCAAAATATTTAGGATGTATTCCCTCTTTCATCTCTGTTCTCCTTCCTGGGAATTCCAAATTCCAAACTCCAAATCCCAAATTACCTATTACCCATCACCCATTACCCATTATAAATTACGGGGACAAGCCCCTATTGGGCGACCATAAAGATCACCCCCACGCGACTACTTTTTCCTCTTATGACGCATCTTTCTCAAGAATTTTTTCCGCTTGTGCGTACGAATTTTCTGCAACTTACGCCTTCTCCCTTTAGGCATCACTTCTCTCCTTCTAATCTGTCTATGCTCTTCTTATTCTTCTGAACTTTCTTTTTCCAACTTGTACTATATATTCCTTGTCCATTGACAAATCTATATCAGAATTTTCTATTCTCTTCTGATTTATTTTTACACCCCCCTGCGCGACCAGCCTCTTTGCCTCGTTTTTACTTGGAGATAGCCCGGCCTTTACCAATAAATCCACAATCCATATCTTCTTCTCGGGAATTCTAATTTCTTTTATCTTATCGGGAAAGTCTTTTCTAACAAAAACTTTCTCAAATTCTTGTTCAGCTTTTTTTGCTTCAGTTTCGTTATAATATTTGCGAACGATTTCTTTCGCCAGTCTAGCTTTTGCCTGGCGAGGATCCATTTTCTTCACTTGGTCCAAATTTTCCTCGGTTAGTAATTCATAGTACTTGACCATCAATTGATCGGAAATACTCATAATCTTTCCGAACATCTCCCCGGGGGGCTCAGTTATGCCAATATAATTACCATAGCTTTTGCTCATTTTCCTGACACCATCTATCCCTTCTAAGAGAGGCATAGTTATTATGACCTGGGGCCCCTGATTAAAATCTTTTTGTAACTGGCGACCCATTAACAGATTAAATTTTTGATCCGTTCCCCCAATCTCCACATCGGCTTTCACTTGAATTGAATCGTACGCTTGAAGTAGAGGATACATAAACTCCAAGAGACTTATATCTATCTGTCGATTAAATCTTTCTTTAAAATCTGCTCTGGCTAACATTTGGGCAACTGTGGAATAGGAAGAAAGCTTCAGAACGTCCGACAAGCTCATCTTATCAAACCATCTACTATTAAAAAGCACTTCGGTCTTCTCTTTATCTAGGATTTTAAAGACCTGTTTTTGATAAGTCTTTGCATTTTCCTTTATTTCCTCAGTTGTAAGTGGCTTTCTCGCCTCAGACCTCTCCGAGGGATCTCCGATGCGAGCAGTAAAATCGCCTATTATGAAAACGATGTGGTGACCCAAATCCTGGAACTGCTTCAATTTTTCTAGAACCACAGTATGACCTAAATGAATATCGGGAGCTGTTGGGTCAGCCCCGAATTTCACTCTCAAAGGTTTTCGCCTGTTCAATTTCTCCTTCAATTCTTCTGGAGAAATAATCTCTACTGTTCCCTTTCTTATTATTTCTAAGCCTTTTGCCATCTCAATTCCCTATCAACTTTTTAGTAATTTATAACATAATTTTCCAAAATTATCAATAAAAAAATCTTATAAAAATAAAAGACCCTGGCTTTGTTCAAACCAGGGTCTTTGGCTATTTGGCAAATGTATCTTACATTTTTGTTACATTCACTGCTTTGGGACCTTTGTCTGAATCAACGATGTCAAATTCAACTACTTCGCCTTCGTGCAGGCTTTTGAACCCCTCTGACTGAATACTAGAAAAATGTACGAACACATCGCCCGAACCGTCTTCTTTCTCAATGAATCCATAACCCTTAGATTCATTGAACCACTTCACTTTTCCTTTCATTTCTACCTTCCTTTCTTTCTAATTTCGGTCTTCAACTCCATACCTTCTCTCTTTAACAACACCTCCTTCTTTCTCTTTCCAAGAGAATATCCCCCCAGACTTCCATCCTTGTGAATTACCCGATGACAGGGAATTACAACAGGAAGGGGATTCTTGGATAAAGCTTTACCTACAGCCCTTGCCGCATGAGGATTTCCAATTCGATGAGCGACCCAGTGATAGGTGCGAGTTTGTCCGGCGGGAATTGTAGATGTTACCTTCCAGACTCTTCTTGCAAAAGATGAGTAACCACTCAATAACTTATCGATATCTTTCTGCTTCACCTTTTTTTGAGTACTAGCTCGCTTCTCCTTAACTTAATTTATTATATATCACTTTTTCAAAAATGTCAAGTACTTAAAACTTTGATGAAGGTGTCTACGATTAAAGGGTCGAACTGGTTACCAGCACCCCTTTGTAACTCTTTTACCGCTTCCCTTGAAGGCAAAGCTTGACGGTAAGGGCAACCGGATGTAATCGAATCGTATGCTTCGGCTAACGAAATTATCCGCGCTCCCAAAGGAATCTCTTTCTCTGATAAACCGTCAGGATATCCCCCACCATCGTATCTCTCATGGTGGTGCCGAATTAGAGGACTGGTTGCCTGTAGAAATTCTATCTGCTGAACAATCCCTTCTCCAACGACTGCGTGCTTTCTTACTATGAAGGATTCCTTCTCACTTAACCTCCCTGGTTTTCCCAAAATGGCACTTCCCACGCAAATCTTGCCAATGTCGTGAAGGACGGCAGATAATTCTATATTTCTCACCTCTTGGGGCGAAAGACCAAGCTTTTCAGCAATGGACAAGGAGTATTTAGCAACTCTCGCTGAATGGCCCTGGGTATAAGTATCTATGACTTCTATTGCCTCAAGTAGCGTTCTTATGACCATAACATAATCCTTGTGAAACTCATCAGAAAATTTGAGCGTTTCCTTCAAGTGCGGTTCTGTTTCAACTCCTTTTATTCTGCGACCCATTGCTTCAAACAGGTCCGATTTTGCAATTCGATGCTGGCCTCCAGGAGTTTTGAAAGACCTCAACTTTCCCCTATAAATGTAATTCTTAATTGTTCCCACGGTAACTTTAAGAAGCCTCGCTGCTTCTTTTGCTGTCAGAAATTCATCCTTACTGATTAAAGTCTTTTTCATCTTTAACCTCCGTGTTGGAGAATTTCAGTCACCTCAGAAGAAGGCGTTTAAAGTAATAGTTACGCCGCCGAGATTCTATATTTCACTAAAGCTTGCGAGTACAAAATAAAAAAGCCGAGCTACCTTTTTTCGTTATCGGCAACCCGGCAGACTCAACGAGAACCGCCACTAAAACATTGGTCCCCGAGCTTTGCGCTCTACCCTCTCGGAATAGATTGCCCTTTCGGAATATTCTGGTTTTCTGCAAAAGCATACAAAATTGTCTATCTATTGTCAAGAAAATTTATACGAGGTTGGCCAAGTTTGGGAGAAATTAGACGGCCTGTCGGACGGACCTATGGGGAAAGTTCTTCCAAGATGACCTGTTTATCAGTTTGCCTGGCGAGTTCTTCGCAAACTTCCTTGAATTCTGGATACTCTTCTACAGAAACTGAACTCTTTTTATCTATCAATCTTTCCTCAAAACTGATTAATCCTTTAGAAAAGGTATGTTCATAGATATAGGTAAACCACGGAGTATCCTTAACAATAGGCGGGGGCAGAAACTTCACTGTTAGGTGGCTCGGGAGTTCCACTCTAATCCTTGTCTCATCTACATAGAGTGCCTGAAAATCTAATGGAAAATTCCGTCTCTCTTTGGATACCAGAGAGGCTGAGAGGCTTCCAAATTTCGGAAGGAGTCTATTCTTTCCGGCTCTGGTTAGAAATTTGGGTCCCTTAAACTCCATCCTGATCTCGACTGGCTGGTTGAGGTCCTCCACGTTGCTTATTCCATAATTGAGCAGTTCTCCTCCAGGTGTAATTGTGTTTATCTTCTCCTTAAGCTCTTCCTGAACCAGAACAGGCTTAGTATACTTAAGCCAGGCTCTTTGACTCTGGTCGTACATCCCGAAAGTCTTAACTTCTCGCGTCGCGGAGATGGTTTCGTCTTTATCAATTCTAATTTCCATTGTCTTGGAGATTTTATTATGCTCTGAAGGGAAAAGGGGAATCTTCTCAATCCTTCCACTCCTTTCATAAAACACCAGCACCTTTCTATCCTGGTCAGAGGTAGGAAGATCTCCAAATGAGGCTGTTTCCGCTGTGGGATCAAGAAAGACCATCTTTCCATCGACTTCCGCCTCTACTATGGCATGGTTAAAAGTCAATACCGGAAATTCTTCATCCAAAACCCAGCACCCCCTCGTACCAATTAGCACGGGATGGGCTGAAATTCCTGAACATCTTAACATTGCAATTAGAAGCATAGCCTGATCCTTGCAATCACCATATTTGTTTTTGAAAATTTCGATGGCAGAATGGGGCTCGAATCCTGCCTGACCATACTCTACAGCCACATACCTGACCTTGGAGGCTACCCAGTGATAGATTGCCCTGGCTTTCTCTTCCTCAGTTTTCTTGCCCTTAGTCAGTTCTTTCACTTTTCTTTCCATTTCCTTATCAACATTCACTTTATCCTTTGCTAAATTCCACCACCAGTCGTAGATTTCCTCCCACCTGTTAAATGAAGAGAGAGAAAGGCTGGGCACAATTTCTTGCCAGGGTGGCATTGAGGGTTCCACAATGATTTCCAGCGCATTTTTAAATTCCCAGGTGTAAACTCTCTTACTGTCCACTTCCTCAATTTCTGGAGAGAAATCTACCTTGTAATTTGTATAATCTGGATTATAAGATTTAAAGTTAAATTTGTAATCTGCTGGAACTACTACCGTGAGTTTCTGATTAAGGTAGGGTTCGTAACCCTGAATGCCATAGTGTTGGGAAAAATCTCTTTTATTAATTAGTTTACTGATGTGCCATTTTGCCTTGTATTCAATAATCGAGCCTTCAGTAACTTCGGGCATTGAGATAATTTTAACTCGAGCATTACTGTAGAGAGGATAATTTAGATATCGGGAAACATCGCGAATATGTTTATCACCAACCGGGACAACTGTGCCGTCGGGCCTTATCGTCCGGGCATATTCGAGCTCCAACTTCTCGTATGTCGAATCGTAATCTAACTCCACTTCTCCATAGTGCTTACCACGGTCATTAAATATCTTCACTATGAAGTGAGTCTCATCCGTAGCAGTATAGTCAGGCAAAATCTCAAAATTTTCATCGTCTAAAAGTATTACTGCTCCTGCATTCGGATATTCTTCCTGCCCGGGAGCATTCCTAATTAAGCTCCGTATGAACTCGTTTTCTATTTCATCTACTGTAGCCACCCCAATCTGAGCATTAATTGCTGTCATACGCTCAGAAGCAAGAAGTTTGTAGTCTTTTCCAGTAATCTTTGTATAAAGCTTAATTGCTTGGTCAAAGAGATTCTGCTTTTCACAAGTCCGTCCATAAAAATATAGAAATTCGTCATCTTTAGATTCTTCATATTTATCGAAAATAGCCAGAGCTTCAGTATAGTCTCCCTGCATAAAATGTGAGAGGGCAAGGAGTTTTGCAACAGCAAAATTATCTTTCTCCTCTTCGTAAGCCTGGGATAACTCTTTAATCGCTTCTCGATATCTTCCATGTTGGTAGTAAAGCTTACCGAGTAGAAACCGCACCTCACCAGCATTAGATTCGGCGTCTTTTAATGCTAAATTGTACTCATTCACTGCTTCCTGAAAAAAATGCTCGCTTTGCTCGGCGTACTCATTTCCTGACTCCAGGTGGCTCTTGCCAAGAACTGGCGAACCTACAGAGCAAATAAATAAAATAAATATGACAATAGACAATGTCTTCTTTCTCAAAATCTTCTCCTGTAACTAATTCTGGGTCGAGGAAAAACGATAGTTTTCCAGAGAACTGGATTTGCCCTTATCCCATCTCTTTTAACATAGCTACCTCTTCACAATTAGGAAACTTTGCACAATTAATACACTCGCTCCATATCTTGTGGGGTAACTCGTTCTTTTCTATTTTCTTAAAACCTCTCCTCTCAAAATAGTCTGGCCTAAAGGTGAGAGCAAAAACTTTCTTTATTCCCAGTTCGTTTGTTTCTTCCAAGCATTCCTCAACGAGCTTTCTGCCAATTCCCTTTCCAGTGTGTGCGGGCTTAACCGCCAGAGATTTGATTTCACCGAGGTCTTCCCAGGAGACATGCAGAGCACAACAACCTAAAATTTCTCCTTTTTCCTCAAAAACTAAGAAATCCCTTATGTTTTCATAGAGTTCATTTAACGACCTCGGTAACATTTCTCCTCGCTCAGCATAAAAGTTTATCAACTTGTGTAGCTCTTTGATGTCGGAAATTTTAGCTTTTCGAATCATCTATATTCTTCTCCTTTCCTGAGCGCTTCTCTATTCAGTTTAAGCAGGTCTTTTCTCTCCTCGCCCAACACTTTTGTTAAGGATTCCATAGTTCGCTCCAGGGAGACCACCTTTCTTCTCTTTATGTACGCTCCCAAAATCACCGTGTTCGCCACTCTACTGTCTCCTAACTCCTCTGCTAACTCTGTGGCTGGAATCTCTATGATTTCAACGTCATCGATTCTTATTTTTTTCTTCAACAAAGATGAATTTACTATTATCAGTCCATTTTTTTTAAGCTTTGAGGCAAACCTTCCTAAAGAGTCCTCATTCATTGCCAGAAGAGTAAAGGGATTAGTGACCACAGGCGAACCTATGTTCTCATCAGAAACAATGACCGTGCAATTAGCGGTCCCGCCACGCATTTCCGCTCCATAGGAAGGAAAGTAAGTTACATTGAGTCCTTCGTCCATTGCCGCTTGGGCGAGCAAAGTCCCGGCAAACATTATTCCCTGCCCACCAGAGCCAGCCATAATTATCTCTTCCCTCATAAATGTGCCTCCTTCTGTCTGCAGAAACAATGTGGCATAAGCGGGCTCAATAAATTGAGCCCCTACAGATAGGTTCTATCTTTTATCACTCCCAAGGGAAAAGTAGGTACCATCTTCTCTTCGATCCACTTAAGTGCTTCAACAGGGCTAACTCCCCATCCGGTGGGACACATGGATAGTACTTCCACCAATGAGAACCCTCTATTCTGTATCTGAGTCTGAAATGCTTTCTTAATCGCTCTCTTTGCCTTAATGGTATTCTTAGTACTATTCACTGCCACCCTCTCAATATAAACAGAGCCTTCCAGCTGTCCCAGCGCTTCAGAAATCTTGATGGGATAGCCGGCAATCTTAGGGTTTCTCCCCAGAGGAGTAGTGGTAGTCTTCTGAGCAATAAGTGTTGTGGGAGCCATTTGACCACCGGTCATACCATAGACACCATTATTGATGAATATGACCGTAATATTTTCTCCCCGATTAGCAGCATGCACCGTTTCCGCCGTGCCGATGGCAGCCAGGTCACCGTCACCCTGATAGGTAAAGACAATTCTATCCGGAAGGACTCTCTTGATTCCGGTAGCTACCGCAGGAGGTCTTCCATGCGCTGCCTCTGTCACGTCAAAATTCCAATAGTCGTAAGCAAAAACAGCACATCCCACTGGTGCGACCCCAATTGTCCTCTCTCTTACAACCAGCTCATCGATGACTTCGGCAATTAGCCGATGGACAATGCCATGTCCACAACCCGGGCAATAAAGATTTCTTTTTGCTGTTAAACTTTCCGGTCGTGAAAATAGTTTCTTCATTTCAATATTCTCTCAATCTTATCCACAACTACATTAACTTCTGGAATGCCACCCCCAGGCCTTCCATAAAAATATACCGGGCATTTCCCATCAGTCGCCAACCGCACATCCTCAACCATCTGCCCAAGACTCATTTCTATAACCAAGAAAGCTCTCAATTTGTCTGCATTTTCAGCTATGATTTTTTCTGGAAAAGGCCAGAGTGTAATTGGTCTAATCAGTCCCACCCTAATCCCTTTCTTCCTCGCAGTCTCCATTGCCTCACGGCATATACGGGCAGAGGTTCCATAGCCGACAAGTGCCACTTCAGCATCTTCGAGATTATCTGTCTCCGCTCTCACCTCCGAGGTCTTCATCTTTTCATATTTCTTATTCAGTTTCCAATTGTGCTCTTCCAAGGCTCCCTCGTCCATCAGTAGTGAACGGACTATTCGAGGTTCTCTACTTTTACAGCCGTTCAAAATCCAATCTTTCTTGGTATCGAAATTTGACATCAGATTCTCTTTCTCAATCCTTAGCGGTTCCAGCATCTGGCCCAAAATACCATCGGCAAGGATAATTACAGGATTCCTGTACTTATCAGCCAAATTGAACGCTTCCCGAGTCAAATCGTACATTTCCTGAACCGAGGCAGGAGCAAGCACAATCAAGTAGTAATCTCCGTGTCCACCTCCTCTTGTCGCCTGAAAGTAGTCTCCCTGCGCGCCCGCAATATTCCCCAACCCAGGTCCTCCTCTCTGAATATTTACAACCACACCCGGGAGTTCACAACCTACCATGTAGGAGATGCCTTCCTGCTTTAAGCTTATTCCAGGAGAT
>Ga0315314_1003006_pt1 | contig 13533 bp, 21 predicted proteins | sample TDP9_MG_FD_203631 | JGI IMG/M metagenome (GOLD analysis project Ga0315314, IMG submission 203631) | Freshwater sediment microbial communities from Lake Towuti, South Sulawesi, Indonesia - TDP9 | ecosystem: Environmental > Aquatic > Freshwater > Lake > Sediment | place: Indonesia: South Sulawesi...
GAAAGACGGAAACGCCCTCGACAGCACGGCGCGTTCGAGGGTGTGGGGCCGGGGCCGGGATTTGAACCCGGGCGCCAGGCTCCACAGGCCTGTAGGCTACCAGGCTACCTCACCCCGGCCACTTTTTGGAAGGCCTCGCCTACTTTTTTAGCATTCTGTTTATTTTCTCTTTCGGAAGAACAGAAGCCCATCTTTCTCGCACACGTATTCATAGCCTACTTCCAGCAGCTGCTTGATCTCTTCCTGTTTTGATGCAACCCTCACGTGGAACTCCTCGTTGTAAGGGTCTCCGAATATGGTTTTCTCGATGGTTATGTAGATTTCAGTGCTTTTGAGGCTTTTATGTCCCAGGAACTCTTTGACGTGCCAAGGATCTTTAGTTTTGTGGTATTCCATCGTGGCCTTCCAATGGCGGAAGGTGTGAAAGCTTATTTGGAGCAGCCTAGGGTTTTGGAGCTTGAAGGCTATTCTTTTTCTGCTTTTGAGGAACGTCGACTTGAGGGATTTTAGAGATCTATTGCTGAAGACGTATTCGCTTTTCTTTGGAAGGGCATTAAGCATGTCAATTAATCTTTGGCTGACTTTCCAGATGCGTGGATTGCTGCCTTTTTCTGGATAGTTTAATGTTATCAGTCGCCTTTCAAAGTCGATATCTATCCAGTGTAGTTTTTTAGCTTCTCCGGACCTCATTGCTGTTTCTTTAAGAAGTTGAAGGAAGGCTGCAAGTTTTTTCCCGCAGCCAGCTATTAGCGCATCTATTTCCTGTTCTGTTGGTATGAAGGGAATTTTCCGGTCGACTTTGCATTTTGGTTTCTTCCATTGTAACCCACTAAATTCCAGGAATTTAGTGTAGGCATTTATGACATTTCTGCGTCTGTTTTGACTCCAAGCTTTTTCTTTTGCTAGAACTTCTTTGACGGACTCTGCGTTAAATATGTCGGCTCCTCTCTGCAGTAGCGCCCTTAAACAGGATCCATAACACCTGATGGTTTCTTTGGCATGGCCTTCCTTTTCAGCCCACCAAAGGAACTCAATGATTTTTCCTTTAATAGTCGCTGGATCTAGCTCTGTGGCCCCCGCAGCCCGCTTTTCAGTTCGGGACTCCACTTCAGCCAAGTTTTTCGCCTCGCCTTCCGAGACGCACACTCGGCGGTCTCTACCATTGAGACGTAATCTATTTAAACTTTGCTCTGTCCTAGTGACGGATGATGAGCTATGAGAAGCTACATTTTCACGGAGAAAGAAAGGCAAGCTATTGAAGAGTTCCTCGCTGGCAAGATCGACCCTGGAGAGCATCTTATTAGGAACATTAGATATCGGATTCGACTTTTTGAAACCTTGAGGAGGGATATTGAGCTTTACCGTAGGCTCGCTAAATCTGAATCCGCAGTCTCTGCATAGCCAGCGTTGAACGGTTCCTCCATCGTTAAGGTATCTTAGCCCATCTTTCCAAACAAGTGTGGAGCCGCATTCAGGGCAACGTATGGGGGGCTGGTGCGGCTGGACTTGGCGGTCCAACTTCCCATCGTTTAAGCCGCTTTGTCGAGTATGCACCTCTTCAGCGCCTTCGTGGAAGCCAGCCTCCCCAATCATATGACCTCCTCCGTGTCTTCAGATGCGCTGATTTGGAAGGATCACCAAAACCCTCATACGACCATAACGCGCCCGTTCAACCTTACTTGGCTTCCGTGTTAACTCAGAAGCGGTCATTTGATGGCTGTTGAGGTGATATTTTATGATCTGCTCCTTCTTTGTCGATTTCTTACTTGGAGACGTAGGTAAAGTCTTACCTTCACTCACCTGACTGCAACCTCCTTAGTAAGCCAAAGCGTACCAGGAATCAGGAGCGCCCTCTCTCTGTTTCGGCTACGAGTTCCCTTATCTTGGATCTGAAAAACTCGCTCTTCGTCGAAAAACCCGATTTGCGTAATGCTCGCTCAAACCGCTTCGAAAGCTTCTCGTCCACGTTGAAGTGTACTTCGACCTGCGGCACCTTTTCACCTTTCACTCTCCTTGTTGAAGTGGTTTCGGAGGGGACGGGGGCCCTCATCAGGGGACCAATCTTGCCCACTGTCACCTTCACACTCCTTGCGGAGGAACCCTAAGTGCCTTCTTTTCTTCGTTTGTTAGGAACGACATTTTAGCCAACTGCTGGAGAGGCAAAGTTCTGATGGTGTTGCTCCTAGAGTAATCCCGCCTTCTATCCTTGACCTTGTCAAGCAGGTCTATGAGGCTCTCGTTGAAGCAAAGGGATATAACCTTTACTCTACTCATTATTCCAGGCTCATTCCATAATAGTTATATCCGTAGGACATGTACTTTTCAAAGGGTTCCTTCGAAAACTTAATATGAAGGTGCTAAATGGTGACGTATGTCAGCCTTTCAAGGATTTGTGACTTAGCAACCCATCGCGGACACAAGAGATTGGAAATAATCGACAACATCGAAGTCTGGTTCTGTGAGAAGATTCAGGGGTTGAGACTTCACGGCCGCTCAGATAGTGTTGAATCCATCAAGATAGTCGCGGAGGCCGCCAGGAATGTGGCGCCTAAAGTTGAGAATGAAGAAGAGGGGAAAAGGAACTTCGTCTTTCAAAACGCTATCTATGAGGAGGCATACAGGGTTTCCAGGACTAAACGTGGTACAGGAATGCACTGGTCTACGGTGGACAACTGGCTCAAATGGATCATCAGAGCTACTGAAACTTTGGCTCAAATGGGGTATCCTTTGGCTGTTAACGGTGTACTTAAGCTAACTGGAAAGTTAGGGCCATACGAAGCCTATGCGAGATTACGTGACATTGCCGGCGACCCACCAATAATTGAAACAATGTTTACATGCCCCATCTGCAACACCCCATGGGATCTCAGCCAGCTTACCTCTGGTACTACCTTCGCATGCACAGAATGCGGCAGCTGGTTCTCTTACACCTTTGATGGAGATGTTGAAAAGATAAATCCGCCACTCAACACCGCAACCATACGTGGAATCGTAGTTGACTCCGCGTCCGGAAAAGGGTTAGCGGGAACCAATCTCTATTTCAATAAGAGACTAGTTGCAACCAATGAACATGGCTCTTTCCTCTATCCTCACGTACCACTAGGCAGATATAAAATAAAGGTTACCAATCCAGCCTACGAGACAGCCAACCTAGAAGCGGACGTGCATGAGTCAAGGGTGCACAACCTAGGCTCCATTCGGCTGTTCTCGCGTGTACCTAGGTATATGGCTCTAACAGCTATTCCAGCTGTAGCAGGGGGGATAACAGGCGGGCTTGCAACACGTAACCCATTAGGTGCCGCGGCTGGATCAATCATCGGAGGTTTGATCGGGTTGATACTTAACATCTTTGTAGATATAGCGAGCGCAGCGCCGACACCTGTACAGGAACAACTAAGAAAATCAGGTTGTCCCGTCTGTGGGAAGGACCTAGGCTTCACCAAACTGGGCATGGACGTGAAGTGCCCCGCATGTGGCTTCGTGTCAGCATGGAACAGAGGTATATTATGTGATGACTTCTAGTGTTGCTTGAATTAAGGTTTCTCTTTTCCTATTCAAATCAAGAATCATATTTTTATGCAGCGATCTTTTCCAATTTCCTATTTTTTGTTATTTTTGGTCTAGACCAAAAATCTTTATCTTCGAGTTTTTCTTGGGCTTTAATGGGTTGTTTCTGTAGTGCAATGTTTTGGACATTATCATGGGGATGATCGTGGGTTGCGTCATAATTTTCATCGACAGTGTTGTTATTGGCAGTGTCATTGCAACTACAATTGATGGAAACATGGAAACAGAGGAAACAAAGCTCAAAATGGGATTTTTTTAGGAAATAGAGGGGAACGAGGGGGAACAGTTTGGGAAACAGATGGAAACAAGGGGAAACAGAGGAGATGAAGTGTTAGAGTAAACGCTGGAGTAAAGATAGCCCTTAAGTCCCAACGAGAACTAAGTAAACTGATGCTTTGTGGGACTTAGTGTTTACACTAATACTCAATATTTTATGGTGAAAGGCGCCATGTCTTTTTGCAAAGAACGCAAATGGCGTAGTTGGGGTTAAATGTTTCCGTGATTTGGAGGAGGAACTTTCCTCCGCAGTCAGGGCAGAGTGCGTTTACCCAGTTATCAAGGTTGTTTTTTAGTGCGTCTTCTAGTCTCCTTTTAAGGAGGGAGATGGTTGTCTCTTGTTTCTTTGTTTTTTCTACAAGTTCTTGTATAGTTCCCACTCTTGCTTTTGCTAATTCAAGGTCCTCTTTAAGTTGTTCTTTTCTTATGTCTTTTTGAAGTCTAAGGATTTCGGGGTCGCTTTCCTCGGTAGCTGGTTCAACTTCAACGACGGGTTCGTCGGCGGATGGTTCTTCTTGGTATTCCTTTCTTGCTTTGCTGATCCATTTCAGGCTTTTGCTTACACCAAAGTTTTCTTTGATCGCTGCCTGAAGGGTCCTCAAGGTTTCATCTTTATGCAAACAGATGTATTCCTCGATTTCTTGTTCACTCATTTTCTAATCCTTCTTCTTCTAATCCTCACCTTATACTTCTCGGAGAGCAAGCGGAGGATCTCTCCCTCGGGTATTCCAGTCGCCAACATTTTGGAGGCTTCACGTTCAATCATCTTCCGTAGTCGTTCTGTTATGGGCCTCGCCACTACTGCTGCTTTTTCCCGTGCTTCAGCCATCTTCAAGAACTCGGGGGGCACGGCCTTTCTGAGTTCCGTCTCCACAAGCCTCAACGCTGTGCGCGGTCTTAATGCCTCGAACTCCCAGCAGCGGTCGCCGTAACGAGCGATGTAGTCCTTGGCTCGGGAATCTCGCATGCTGACTGAGCGAGGAGGGGGTCTAAATCGCTTCACTTGGTCTAGGGTGAGGACGATTCTTTTGATCATTATGCCGGTGGTGCCGTTCATCTCCTCTCGGGCAACTTCATCGATGAGTAATCCGGAGGGGTCGAAGTCCCCCACATAAAGAATCAGGTCTACCTTTCTCTTTCTAGCTCTTTCTAAGGCTTTCCTATACATTGAGAGGCTCGCGAATCCACGGAGCACTTGGATTGAAAGCCTGTACTTTCTTGCTAGTTTCCCCAAAAAATTTCGTATGGTTTCCTTTTCGACCCACATCTCTATTTTAGGAAAGGCGAGCGGTGGCATGGCGAAAATCCTGGTTGGATCAATGAATTTTTTGTGGGCATCTGGGTTTACTCTTCTGATTTTCGTGAGATACCGGTCCAAGCGTTTATAGAAGGCTCGAGTTGCGGGATACTTGAACCTGGAGATCATAATGTAGTAGAGCTGACGGACAGTTAGATGGGCATATCCTTTCACGGTTATGAGGATCCTCCACACCAAGAGAAGGTTGTTTCTACCTTTAACTCTGTATTGGGCGCGAATAAATCCAAGTCCTTCAACGGTTTCATTTGTCAAGTTTGGCCCGATCTAAAATGGGAGAAGCTTGATTTAAACTTGTTTCGACAAGAAATAGACAATAAATGTCCATTTCAGAGTTTAAACCTCAAAATATGGATATTTTTATAAACGCCTCTTGCCTAATTGTTTTTAGGTGATTTCGTGAAGTGTCCTTGGGCGCGCGCTACTTTTGAGAATCATTTTTGAAGAGGAAAAAGGTAGCAACGCAACGTTCCAAACCACGATTAAAGGGAGAGCCTTCCTTCAAGCCTATCACAATCTCATAGCCCTTCTGGTTACTTAATGTGTCAAATTTTAACTTGCGCCATGAGAGAGTTCATTAAAGGAAACAGAAAAGATGAGAGAAATAGGTTAGAAAGGTCGAAAATATGAATTCTTCCTCTTATTTACCTTAATTTATTCCAGTTTAAGATTCGATACATTTGCATCCGCTTTTTATCAGAAAGATAAAATATTACTTACCAACTTAAATGGAGTGGGGATTTTGGAGTTGTCTGGTGTTATTGTGGTTAACGTGAACGGTGGTTTCGCAAAGTTTCTAAGGGCTTTCTGTCTGAAATGCCATTCCTTCAACATAGAAGTCTACTATGGAATCAAATTCGTATTCCACAAATGTAGAGACTGCGGACACGAAACCCTCAGCGAATATGATGCCATACGTCTCTCGACCCAAAAAAACATTGAAGGTTAACTCATGGAATAGAATTTTGGGACTTAGTACAAAACCCAAGAAAAGAAGAAAGATCAATAGCTGAAAGTAACATTAAATACCAAAGGTGATATCCAGAATATTTTTCATTAAGTGTCTGAATTCAACATATCTGAAAACAGAGAGGTCATTGCATGGAAATTATTCTGCTTCTTTCTTCTGTGAGATGTTAGATCTCATTGGGTTGTTGAGGCGGATTGATTCTATTCTTAGGCGTATGGCTTCCTTCACCATTTCAGCCCTAGTCTTGTATCCGAGGGTCCCAGATCGAATGATTTCATCTATCTCGTCAGCAAGCTGTCTAGGTATCCGAACCGTAACATAATCCTCTTCACTCTTCATCTTCTTTCCCGGCTTAAAGTAGTAAGTGAATTTGACTTCACCTATTTATGACTTATGCTCTATCAATGTGCCAAAACTATTCATAGTGGAAAAATTTTCTAGAAAATAATTCTACACAATTTTTACAAAAATGACGCAATTATGTCTTCATGTAGAAATTATTATGACGAAATATTGTAGATTAATCATCTGTGAATCTCCTATGACAAAGAATAAATCTCAATTTGCACAACATAAATACGGTTTTTGGGTTGGTTCGCCGGAGGAGTCATCTGGAGATTGTTGCTGACATTCTGACTGAGGCTCTGAACGGGGCGAATAAGACGAGGCTCGTGTATCGGGCGAACCTGAACTTTCTGAGGTCCCACACGTATCTTTCTCAGCTGCTGGACAAGGGGCTGCTCGTTGAAGAGAACACCTCTGATGGGAGAGTTGGATATCGAACAACGGATGCCGGAAAACGCTTCCTGAACATCGTGAGGGGCGCGCGCTCTCTCATGGAGGAGGCAGAACAGCTCATCTCGGCGTAATGTGGACTACCTGATTTTGCTTACCGCCAGCTCCCTCAACTTTTCGTTGACCCTCACCCAGAATTCGAGGTCCTCGTCCGTTAGGTTTCTTATGACCACGTCTTGTATGGTGATGGTTCCCTTTGGGGGTACGATGATGGTTCCCACCGCACGTTTCTCCTCCTCAGCGCTATTGAGCCTACCCAACGTGATCGCTAAAGAAGATGGAATTAACTTCTATTTAAGTTTCAAGAACTGTCGTCCGTACCATGGTCCTTACCATGGTCCAGACCATGGTTCTGACAGCTTATAAAGTTCTAAAAATCATAGACAATGGCGAAGGGATTTCTATAAAATTCGGGTTTCCCATCCACTCCTGTCACGGAGGGATCAGAGAGTGTACAACTTGGATGAGTGGAAGCGGCTGGTGGATGATGTTAGGGTGCAGTGGGGGCTGCTGTGGCGCGATCGGATAGACGACAGGGTGAGGGCTGAGGGCATCGCCGATCAGGACTATTCCCTGTTGTTTGTGGATCGTGGAGACGTGATCATCGCCACGAGGGATTTTAAGCCTTTAAGTTTTAGGGAGATTCTGCAACAGCATAAACCAGCTGAGGTTGAGGCGGACAGGGTGATTCCTCCCAGCCCTTCGATTGGCGGTTGGGGGAGGTTTATTCGCGATGTGTTGAGGAGGCAGAGGCCCGTTAGGAGGCGTAGGGAGTTGTTGGTGGAAAAGCCGGACGCTGGGTGGGGTCAGCAACTGAAGAAGGGTGGTAGGGGCTGGCTTCACCTTAGGTTTAGAAGGAAGTAAACGCTATTTTTAGGCTTTTTTAGTTCACTGTTTTAGGCACGTTTTGTGAAGACTTGGGGATTTTTGATGGGTAGGCATAGAAATAGGTTGCAGATCATAGCAGATGTTTTGCGTGTTGTTAGGGAGGGTTCTGGGAAGACGCGGATTATGCGTCGGGCTAAGTTGAGTTATATGCTTTTGTGTCGCTACTTGGCTGAGGTTGAGAAGGCCGACCTTGTTTGTTTTGAAAATGAGAATTATGTGCTAACGGGGAAGGGTCAGAGGTTTCTCGATAGGTTCAATGTGTACTCTCAGCATTGTGAGCATCTTAATGACCATTTCAACACGGTTAGCATTGAGAGGATGGAATTGGAGAGGATGTGTTCTGCTTGAGTAGGCCTGACGAGTGGTGAATGGCATGTCTGTTTTGAAGTCGTTTGTTTTTCTGCTGGTGCTTTTGGTTTTTGTGTCTGCTGTTTCTGTGTTTGAGGCTTCTGCGTTAAGTGAGGATGTGGCTGCTTTGGCTATTGAAGAGGCTGAGGGGGTTATGGCTTCTGCTTATGAGGCTGTTTTGAAGGCTGAGGGGGCTGGGGCGAACGTTTCGGTTCTGGTGACTCGATTGAATGATGCTGGAGATGATCTAGCTCAGGCCCACGTTTCTTATAGGGTGGGGGATTTTGAGGGTGCGGCTCGCTTCGCTGACCTTTGCCGTGAGATTGGGGAAGGGGTGAGGGTTGAGGCTCTTGGGTTGAGGGATTTGGCTGTTGCGGAGGCGGGTCAGCGTTTTCGGTGGACGATGACTGGGTCAATCGTTGGTGTAGTTGCTATTGCTTTTCTGAGTTTTCTTGGTTGGAACGTTTTTAAGCGCCGTTATTATCGGAGGGTTTTGGGGATGAGGCCGGAGGTGGTTACCTGTGAACCTTGAGGAGTACCGCGCTGTCTTTATGGTTTCGAGTTTGGCTTTGATACTGATTACTGCGGCACCCACTATCGGCATGGTCGTTTCTGTTCCTAGAAGCGCGGAGAGGTTTTCGGAGTTGTGGGTTTTGGGTCCAAATCACATGGCGGAGGGTTACCCGTTTAATGTTCGTGTTGGTGAGGAGTATCGGGTTTTGGTTGGCGTGGGTAATCATTTGGGTTGTTCAGCGTATTACACGGTTTATGTGAAGTTTCGCAATTCGTCTCAGCCGCTGCCCGATACATCCGATTCTACGCCCAGTCCGTTGCCTCCGCTTTATGAGTTTCAGTTCTTGGTTCTGGACGGTGAGAGCTGGGAGGCTCCGTTAGCTTTTGAGTTTCTGGAGGTTTCACGCCTGGAGGACTCTTGTCTTGTGCGTCGTATGTCCGTCAACGATGTGGTCTTCTCGGTGGATTCTCCCTCAACGTGGGACTCGGAAAATAACGGGCTTTACTATCAGCTGTTTCTTGAGCTCTGGCTGTACGACGCGATGTCGCGGAGTTTCCAGTTTCACGACCGCTTTGTTGGGATCTGGCTGAACATGACGGGTTGAGTTGGTTGCCGCAGTGTCTGGTAGAAGCATGGTCAGATGATAGTGAAATGACCGTAAGAGTTTTTTCATGTTTTTAGAGGGTTGGGCTCCATTCTTTGAAGCGTTTTAGCACTTCTATTGGGATGGGGTTTACGTATTCGAGGCCTGTGCGTTTGCAAAGTTTTTGGAAGTCTGTGGCTGTGGTTAGGATGGCGGAAGTTTTTTCTGGTAGGGCTGCGGCTAGGTATACGCAGTCGTATACGTCATGGTTCAGCTTTTCAGCGAGCTCGAAGCTTCTGGTTATGGTTTGTTTTTGAAGGCAGTAGTAGTGTGGTCGGTCGTATTCTTTTATGAAGTGCTTGACCGCGTTTGCGCTCGCTTCCTTGTCGCATCTCCATTTTTCGGTCATTATCCAATAGGCCCTGATCGGGAGGATGTCCATGATCAGGGGGGTGTAGGCCCCCTTCAATTCCTCCTCAACTATTGGAGAAACGTGTTCATTCCCGAGATGGTCGCTTACCAAGAATATTGCTAGTACGTTAACGTCTAGGACTCTCTTGTCTCCAGTCACCGAAGGTCGCTTCCCCCGCGTCTAAAAAGGCTTCTTTGCCCCAATCTTGCTTCTTGGATTGCACTTGGAGCGGCTTAGGTATTATGGGCTTCAAGAGTAGCATCCCCTTTTCCTCTATCAACTCGAATTCCACTCCGGGTTTGAGGCGGAGCCTCTCCCTCTCTTGTGAAGGAATCAGGATTCTACCCCTTTCATCCATTCTAGTCTTTCCCATATTTCGTCACCCACAAATGATTAGTTCGTTAAACCCATATGAATCTTTATGAACATACCCACGTCGTCTTTATCCGAAAATGATTAAGATGTGAAGAAGCGTTCTGTAGGGTTTTGATGTGAAGATTCCTTTGGCTAGGCCTGTTTTTGATGAAGAGATGAGAGATGCGGCGTTGGATGGTTTGCGGGGTGAGCGGTGGGTGTTGGGGAGGGTTTGCTAATCATGTGTGCTGTAGATAACTGAGGGATGTGGACCTTTGGGGGAAGTTTATAGAGAGTTTAATAATAAGGAATGAAGTTTTCGGGCTTCGTTATCTTGAGATGGTTAGGATCGTTGGGCTACGATTTTGATGGGTACGAATTTCTTTACGACTTCCATTCTTTCCTCAGGTTTCGGCATGAAATTTAGTATTTCTATCCCTATGATGTTTCCATCTTTGTCCTTCTTTAAAATTGCTTCTTCTCCAGTTTCTTCACATAGAAACTCTTTTTTGGGGTCGTCAAACCAGATGTCGAGTGTGTTTCCTGTTCTGTTAAAGAAGATGGCTACCTTTTCCATATGAGTTCTCCCTCTTTTATCCTGTCTGTTACGTAGGTTGTTATCACGAAGCCTCTCTCATTTGTTTACAAATGACGCAAATAAATTTATCATTAATCTTCTTGTAATAAAGGTGTGTGTTTGGGTCTCTTCTACTTTTTCTTATCTCTTGTGGATGCTTTAGAGTTTCCATAACTTCTTTTTCTTTGCCTTCCATTTGTGGGTGCTTCACCTCAACTATGTATCTCCAGTAATCTTTTGTTATAGTTATCCTCTTACCTAACGCGGTCAATACTTCCAGGTGAATGGACATATCATCCCAGAGGTTGGTTATGGTAACGTTGAAGTTCCGTATTTCTCATTTGACGTTAAATAATTTTGGGTAATAGTGGTGTGAAAAGGGCGCCTTCAGTTTTGTAGCCTGATCTAGAGGACTTTGGAAGGTCTCTACGGTTCAGAAATTTTGTGCACGTTGAATAGTGTGATTTGTTTCAGAAATTACTGGAAGATATGGATATGAGAATTCCTTTGGCTAAGCCGGTTTTCGATGAAGAGATGCGGAATGCGGCATTGGGTGCTTTGCAGAATGAGAGGTTTGTGATGGGGGAGAGTGTTTTCGGGTTTGAGGAGGAGTTTGCCAGGTATTGTGGGGTTAGGTTTGGTGTTTCGACGGGTTCTGGGACCTCTGCTTTGCAGCTTTCTCTTCTCGCTTTGGGCGTTAAGCAGGGGGATCAGGTTGTTACGACGCTAGCCTCCTTTGTTGCCACCGCGAAGGCTGCCTTGCTTGTGAAAGCGGTTCGCACGTTCTGTTTCAAGAGTAGGTGTGTGAGATGAAAAATATGAGGATTCCTGTCTGCGCTCCGAAAATTGGGGAGAAGGAGATTGAGTACGTGGTGAAATGTATACGCTCTAACTGGGTGAGTTCATTAGGTGAAAGTGTAACAGAGTTTGAAGAGAGATTTGCTGAATATTGTGGTTGTAAGTTTGGTGTTGCTACGAATAGTGGCACTACTGCTTTGCATCTCGCTTTGGCTACATTAGGCGTAGGCAATGGTGATGAGATTGTCATACCGACTTTTACAATGATTGCTACTGCGAATGCTGTCACTTATACGGGTGCCAAACCAGTTCTAGTTGACGCTGAATATGAAACTTGGAATATTGATGTGTCAAAGATAGAGGAGAAGATTACAAAGCGGACGAGGGCTTTGATGCCTATCCATACTTATGGTCATCCTGCGGATATGGATTCTATACTGGAGCTTGCTGAAAGGTACGGTTTGTATGTGGTTGAGGATGCTGCTGAGGCTCATGGAGCCGAATATAGAGGTAGAAGAGCGGGAAGTATTGGAGATCTAGGCTGCTTCAGTTTCTACGCTAACAAAATCATTACGACTGGCGAGGGAGGGATGGTCATTACTGATAACGAAGAGCTGGCTGAAAGAGCGCGATGGCTAAGGGCCCATGCTTTTGGTCGTCATGGGAAACATTTTTACCATGAAGCATTGGGGTTTGGTTACCGCATGTCAGCGTTACAGGCAGCTTTTGGCTTGGCTCAACTTGAACGCCTTGACGAATTCGTATCGGTTCGCAGAAAGAACGCCAAACTGTATAACTCGCTCCTCTCCGAGTTGGACGGAAAGGTAACCCTTCCACCGGAGGCTCCTTGGGCAAAGAACGTCTATTGGATGTACTCCATTTTAATTCAAGATGGTTTTGGTGTGCCTCGTGATGAGTTAATGAAAAAATTAGACAAAGAAGGGGTTGAAACTAGAACCTTCTTTTATCCGGTTCATGTTCAGCCTATTTATTTCGAGCATTACGAGGGAGAACACTTTCCAGTTACAGATGAGCTTTCCAAAAAGGGTATGAATCTGCCTTCGGGAAACAACTTGGAAGCTGAAGAAGTCACGTACGTTTGTGAGTGTATTAAAAAATTTGCGAGATAATGGGGGTAAAATGTTATGGGTTATAAGTTAAATGGGGAGAATGTTCTCGTTACGGGTGGTGCAGGTTTCATTGGTTCAGCATTGGTTAGAGAATTGGTGAAAAGAGAGGCAAATGTGATTGTTTATGATAATTTTCTTTATGGTAATGGTCCGAATCTGATAGAATTAGTGGATCATATAAAAATTGTGGAAGGAGACGTATTAAGTTGGAAGCTATACGATGCGATCAAGAGGTATGACGTGAAGTATATCTTCCATTTGGCAGCGGAACCATATATACCACGTTGTTATGATAATCCCGAAAAGTTTTTTGAGGTGAATGTTAGAGGTACAATGAATGTTCTTATGGCATGCAAAACGTTTGATGTCGAGAGAGTCATTAATTTTTCCACTTCTGAAGTGTATGGCACGGCTCAATATACTCCGATGGACGAGGAACATCCAACAATTCCATACTCTACCTACGCGGTCAGCAAACTAGCGGCCGATAGACTGTGTTTTGTTTTTTGCCACGAGCATGGTATTCCAGCCATAATTCTCCGCCCATTCAACTGTTATGGACCTAGGGAAACTCAGCCATATGTTATACCAGAGATAATTTCTCAGCTATCCAAGGGAAATATGATTGAATTAGGAAATATTAAAGCAAGAAGAGATTTCACTTATGTGGAAGATACGGTGAAAGGAGCCATTGCTGTGATGGAATCTGACATACCGCCTGGTGAAGTGATCAATTTGGGTTCAAACAGGTCTTATTCAGTTGAGGAATTGGCACAGCTTGTGGGAAAAATCTTTGGATATGACCACATTGACATAGTGATCGAAGAGTCTAGGTTGAGACCGTTAGATGTGGATTTGCTCCAATGCGATAATTCAAAGGTTAAGAAGTATACCAACTGGGAGCCTGAAGTGGGCATTGAAGAGGGTCTTAGGAGTACTATAGAGTGGTATATGAAAAATGGAAAAAAATGGCCCTGGGAAGAATATGTCAGAGTAGACGTGTTAT
>Ga0315314_1003007_pt1 | contig 13532 bp, 12 predicted proteins | sample TDP9_MG_FD_203631 | JGI IMG/M metagenome (GOLD analysis project Ga0315314, IMG submission 203631) | Freshwater sediment microbial communities from Lake Towuti, South Sulawesi, Indonesia - TDP9 | ecosystem: Environmental > Aquatic > Freshwater > Lake > Sediment | place: Indonesia: South Sulawesi...
GATAGAATCCAGGGAATCGTTACCATGGATGACGCCATTGACGCGGCCCTGCCGACGAAATATAAGAAGCGCATCCCGCGCGCCTTCGCGCCATAATGCTTTTCTGCGTTGTGCGTTGAGCGTTCAGCGCCGCGGACAGCACGCTCAACGCTGAACGCATAACGCTGAACGAGATCACACTATGGGCCGCGATTTCTCCTACAGGCGAAGACTGCTGGCAGTAAGGTTGAGGTCACTGGCGATCTTCTTCGCGGTGATGGGCCCTGGCATCATCACCGCCAATGTGGACAATGATGCCGGCGGCATCGCCATCTACTCCGTCGCCGGAGCGAACTATGGCTATCGGCTGCTCTGGGCGCTTCTTCCCACCATGGTGGCCCTCATCATCATCCAGGAGATGTGTTCCCGAATGGGGGTGGTAACCTCCAAGGGCCTGGCGGACCTCATCCGGGAGAATTTCCGGGTGAAAATCACGGTGTGGATGATGGTAGCACTTGTCTTCACCAACGCCGCCAACACCGCCTCCGAATTCGCCGGCCTCGCGGCAGCAGGCGAAATCCTCGGCGTTTCCCGTCTTCTGGTTGTGCCCGCTTGTGCCCTCCTGGTATGGGTATTGGTGGTGAAGGGGAGTTACCGGTTCGTTGAAAAGGCCTTCCTCTTTGCCTGTCTGATTTATCTCGCCTATCCGATTTCGGGCTTTCTGGCCCGCCCTGTCTGGGGAGATGTGTTCCGCCACACCTTGCTGCCGAACATTGAAGCCAAGCCGGGCTTCCTCATAATGGTCATCAGCGTGGTGGGAACCACCATCGCCCCCTGGATGCAGTTCTATCTTCAAGCCTCAGTGGTGGAAAAGGGAACCCGGCCGGAGCAATATCCCTGGGGCCGCCTGGAGGTCATCTTGGGCTGTGTCATTGCCATTGTTGTCGCCTTTTTCATCACCGTCGCCTGCGGAGCCACCCTCCATGTCGCGGGTAAACCGATAAGCAATGCCGCTCAGGCCGCGGAAGCCCTTCGCCCCCTCGCCGGCCCCTTTTGCTCCACCCTCTTTGCCATCGGCCTCTTCAATGCTTCCCTTTTTGCGGCAAGCGTTCTCCCTCTCTCCACGGCGCTGGTCGTATGTGAGGGGATTGGCTGGGAAAAAGGGGTAAATCGCACTTTCCGGGAGGCGAGAGAGTTCTACCTCCTCTATACCCTCCTCCTCCTCATCGGTGCAGGCACGGTGCTCTTGCCCTCCCTCACCGAGGCGCATCTTCTCAAGATAATGATGTTCTCTCAATTCCTCAACGGCCTGCTTCTCCCAATCCTGCTGGTGTTGATGTTGAGGCTCATCAATGACCGACACCTCATGGAGGGCCAGACAAACTCGCGGGCCTACAACATTATCGCTTGGGCCATGGCCGTAGGTATCGGGCTGCTGGCGCTGGGCCTCGGCATCACTTCTCTACTGCCGCAGGTCTCCGGATGAGAAAGATTTTCCTCAAACTGTGCCGATTTTCCGCTTAGACCATGGAGGGTGCGATTTCTCCCAAAGTATGTGTCATTTCCCTGGGCTGCAAGACAAACCAGTGCGATGGCGAGGAACTCGCCCGCGCGCTGGCCGGGCACGGCTTCTCTGTAGAAGCCGGTTTGGGTTCCGAAATTTCGCTCCACGCTCCACGCTCCACACTCAACGACATCTACATCGTCAACACCTGCACGGTTACCGCCGCGGCCGATGCCAAGGCGCGCAAACTCATCCGCCGCCTGGCGAAGAGGAATCCACAGGCAAGGATAATCGTTACCGGCTGTTATGCGGAGCGGGCAAGGGAGGAACTCTCGCGGTTGCCGAGGGTAGCCGCGGTAGTTCCCAATAGTCGGAAAGCCAGGCTTTGCGAAATAGTTGCGAGTTTTCTGCCATCGGGAATTTGTAAGGCAGGCTTTGCGTTTACCCTGAGCGAAGCCGAAGGGAAGCCCGCCCCCACTTCGCAGGCTAAAGCCTGCGCCTACCAACGACGCGGCTCCTACGTGCCACTGGGGCGCAGCCGCGCTTTTGTGAAAATCCAGGATGGCTGCAATCATGCCTGTGCCTATTGCATTGTGCCCTCGGTGAGGGGGCCGATGCGGAGCAAGCCCACTGTAGAAGTGATGGGAGAGGTGTCGCGTCTTTGCAATACGGGAACAAGAGAGGTGGTGCTGTGTGGGATTCGCTTGGGGGCGTATGGGCTTGATCTGGGGGAGGAGACGAATCTGGCGGGTTTGCTGCATACCCTGAGGGGTGTTCCTCTTGCCCGCTTGAGGCTCAGCAGCATGGAGCCATTGGACATCTGCGAAGAACTCTTCGGCGAATTCGCCGACCATCCCAGCCTCTGCCATCATCTTCATCTGCCTCTCCAATCAGGTGATGATGGGGTGCTGGCGAAGATGGCAAGAGGCTATGGTCTCAGCGACTATCGGCAGTTGGTGAAGCGCCTCCGGCTAATATGGCCCGATCTTTCTCTGACGACAGACATAATGGTGGGCTTTCCAGGAGAGGAGGAACGGGCTTTTGAGAACACCCTTGTCGCGCTGCGAGAATTTGACTTCGCCCGGGTGCATGTCTTCAGGTTCTCGCCCCGGCCGGGAACGCCCGCGGCCGCCAGGGAGAATCAGGTGCCGGAGCATATCAAGCGGGCGCGGCTGGAGGCAGTCCAGAAGTTGGCGGAGGAACTCTTCCTGCGCCGGGCGCAGCGGCTGCGCGGCGAGATTGTAGAGGTGCTCATAGAGCAGAGGAACCCCCTCTCCGGCCATTGGGAGGGACTGACGCCCCATTACCTGCGGGTGCAAATCCCCTCCGATTGCCTATCTGCGGAAGAAATCGTTCGGGCGAGAATCACCGGCGCAGGGAAAGACTGGCTGACAGCGGAGTTGGTTGCGTAGCAATCCCCGGGGCAGCCCCGTTTTTGTGAAGCCGAGATTAGGCTTCGCCCTACCTGCAAGAACGAATCTCCCTGCCTTCAATTCTTGGCCGCCTTCAAAGGTTCCCCCGCAAGGCAGCATCTGAAGCAGGAATCTGCCTTCCTGCGAAGAAGCGGACAGAGTTGGGTGCTGCGCCCTGAAGACCTCATTCACCGAGGCAAGAAAACTATGCCTTCTAGAGTAAATGTTGGCATCATCGGCGCGGGGAGAATCGGCCGTCTCCATGCTGGGAATCTCGCCTTGCGCATTCCCTGGGCAAATCCACTGGTGATAGCAGACATCTGCCTGGAGTCGGCACAAAAATGCGCCGCACAATGGGGCATTCCCGGGGCAGTTCAAGATTATCGCGCCATCTTGGAAAACCCCGAAATTCAGGCTGTCATAGTCTGCTCCAGCACACCTACACATTCTCAAATCATTGAAGACGCCGCTACCGCGGGCAAGCACATCTTCAGCGAGAAGCCAATTGACCTTGATCTGGCGCGCATCGACCGCGCCCTGGCAGCAGTGGAGAGGGCCGGCGTCAAATTGCAGGTGGGCTTCAACCGGCGCTTTGACCCAAACTTCCACCGCGTGAAAGAACTCCTCGCGGCCGGCAAAATTGGGCATCCCCACCTCCTGCGCATCACCAGCCGCGACCCCCAGCCTCCGCCCCTTGAATACATCAAGGTTTCTGGTGGCCTCTTCTTGGACATGACCATTCACGATTTTGATATGGCGCGCTATCTCACTGGCAGCGAAGTGGAAGAGATTTTCGCCATCGGGGGAGTGATGGTAGATGAGGGAATCGGCGAGGCCGGTGATATAGACACCGCCGTCGTCACGCTTCGCTTCAAGGACGGTGTCCTCGGCATAATTGATAACAGCCGCAAGGCCGTCTATGGCTATGACCAGAGGGTGGAGGTTTTTGGCTCCGGCGGAATGATAACAGTTTCTAACAATACCCCGCACTCGGCCGTGGTGAGCGATGCCGAGGGTGTGCACGCGCCGCTGCCGCTTTTCTTCTTCCTGGAGCGCTACGCCGATTCATACATCGCGGAGATGACAGAATTCATTGAGTGCGTCCGGCAGGACAAGCCTCCTTCGGTGACAGGGGTTGACGGGCGCATTCCGGTTATCATGGCCTATGCCGCCCGCAAATCCCATCAAGAAAACCGCCCGGTGAAATTGAGCGAAATTGCGCCGCTATGACATAAAAAGTCAAACACCGACGAGGAGAGTGGCAATGAAAGGTCTGGTGCTGGAGGCAAAATGGAACCCCCGGCCGGGTTATCCCCTTTCCGAGTGGGAGAAGAAGACCGGCAAGGCCATCACGGGAAATGCTGTCTGGCGCTATCCCAAACTGGAGGTGCGCGAATGGCCCGACCCCAAGGTAGGCCCCCAGCAGGTATTGATTGAGGTGCAGGCCTGCGGAGTCTGCGGCTCGGATATGCACTTCTATGAAACTGATGAAGATGGTTATATTCTCTACCCCGGCCTGACCAAATTCCCCTCCATCCTGGGCCACGAGTTCTCCGGCAAAGTCGTGGAAGTGGGCAAAGAGGTCAGCACTCTCCAAGAGGGGGACATGGTAACCGCAGAGGAAATGATCTGGTGCGGCCGCTGTATTCCCTGCCGCAACGGCTACCCGAATCAGTGCGCGAACCTGGAGGAAATCGGCTTTACCATTCCCGGCGCATTCGCCAACTATATCGCCATGGAGGAGAAGTTCTGCTGGAAGATTGACGCCATCGCGGAGCACCTCGGCAGCGAAGAGAAGGCCTATGAGGTGGGCGCGCTCACTGAGCCAACCTGTGTATCATATAATGCCATCTTCTCCCGTGCCGGGGGCTTCAAGCCAGGACACTATGTCAGCGTTTTCGGCGCGGGGCCTGTTGGCCTGGCCGCCATCGGCCTGGCAAGGGCCGCCGGGGCCTCCCTCATCATCGCCTTTGAAATCTCCGCGTCCAGGCGGGAACTGGCGAGAAAAGTCGGCGCGGACTATGCTTATGACCCGCGCGAGGTGAAACCCGGTCAAGTGATGATGGAACTCAGCCGGGGCGAAGGCTTCAATTTCCACTTTGAAGCAGCCGGAGCCCCGCAACTGCTCCTCCCCGAGATGGAAAAAGCCCTCGCCGTCAATGCCAAAATCGTCCAGGTCGGGCGCGCCGCAGAACAGGTCCCAATGTATCTGGAAGTCTTTCAGGTGCGCCATTCTCAGGTCTTCGGCTCCCAGGGCCATTCTGGCTATGAGAACTTCCCCAATGTCATCCGCCTCGTCGCCTCGGGCCGGCTGGACCTCAGTCCCATCATCACCGCCCGCTACAAACTGGCAGAAACCGTGGACGCCATCGCTCGCTCCGGCTCCCGCACCGATGGCAAGATTCTGGTGAAACCGAACTGAGTAAACAGAAAGGAGATTTGATATGCCGCAGAAGAAACTCCCCGAGGGCCTGCTCCCCACTGACCAGCCTGACCTCTTTTTTGAGGATAACCCGGTCGGGCGACTAAAAAAAGAGGTGTGGGAGGCCAGCGACGCGGCAATTGACGCCACCCTCAAAGAATATGGCATTCCCAGCCCCATTGAATGGGCGAAGCCCGGCTCCTACCTCCAGACAACCATACGCTACCAGGTTGAGGCAAACCGAAAGAAAAATGACATCGTTTTCATTCCAGTCGGTTGCACCGAACTGCATGGCCCGCACACCGTCAGCGCAATGGACACGCTTTTCGTCAGCGCCATCGTGGAGGGGGTGCGCCGCTTCACCGCCAGGCGCGGCGCGCCGGTGAATTTGTCGCTGCCGCCCCTCATCTATGGCGGACACCCCTACCATCACCTGGGAATGCCGGGCACCATCGTCCTTCGCGAACATGTGGTGCGGGAGTTGATGATTGATGTCATGCTGGGCCTTTGGAACGATGGCTTTCGCAAACAGATTATCATCAACAACCACGGCCAATTGTGGATGCTGGAATCAGCCCTGCAGGAATTCCAGAAGCGCTATCAACTCCCCGGCATCTTCCGCGTGATTGATTGGCACCGCGCAACACGGGAATTCTTCCGCACCCGCCAGCGAGGAGGAAAATGGGAGACCAACTTCGTCCACGCCGATGAGGCGGAGACCTCATTGGGTTTGCTGCTTTTTCCAGAAATGGTGGACATGGCCCATGCAGTGGACACCCAGGGGAAGACCTACCTGCCAGAGGGCCACTTTGATACAGCCGTTGACCCGCTGGGCCGGCCCAGCCGTTGGTCCGAAGGAGAAGGCCATTTCGCCATAGAAATTGCTGCAACCCCGCAGGGAGTTGTGGGCAAAGCGACCTCCGCCCGCGCGGAGAAGGCGAAGCGGCCCGTGGCCGCAATTCTCAAATACCTGACATTGCTCAATGATCAGATTCTGGAAGCCTTCCCGCCTGGCAAGGTCCCACCGGTAGAGGAGGTGACGCTGCGCAGCGCAGCCGAGATGGAGCCATATCTGCGCGAGCCACTCAGCCCGGGCTGGAAGCCAGTGTATGCCTTGCCCCGCATCGGCCAGGGAACGGAAGTCTAGACCTCGGGGCAGCCTGATGAACCTCTCCGTTGTGCTCTCCACCCAAGCCCTCCAATTTCAGGTCGCCCCCTTCAAAGGCGACCTGGAGAGCGACTTGGCGCGTATTGCCGCGATGGGCTATGACGGCGTTGAATTGGCCCTCCGCGATCCCGAACTGCTGGATGAGCAGGACCTTCTCGCCCTTCTGAGCAAACACGGATTGCAAGTGCCAGCCATTGGCACCGGCCAGGCCTGGGGGGAAGAGGGCCTTTCTTTCACACATGCAGACCCGCAAGTGCGCCGGGCGGCAATTGAGCGAATCAAGGCGCATTTTCCTCTCGCTTCCCGACTTGGCGCAGTCATCATCATCGGACTTATCCGGGGAATCGCAGGGCCCAGCGTTGACCATGCCCAGGCGAGGTTGTGGCTCGTTGAGGCTCTTCAAGAATGCAGCGGGGCGGCTTCTCCCTCAGGAGTGCGTCTGGCGCTTGAGCCTATCAACCGCTACGAGACCACACTTCTCAATAGCGTGGCCGAGGGACTGGAGGTGATTGAGCGAGTCGGTGCGGACAACCTCGGCCTATTGCTGGATACCTTTCACATGAACATTGAAGAGCCTTCCATTGAGGAGAGCGTCCGCCGCGCGGGCAGCCGTATTTTTCACTTCCATGTCGCCGATTCCAACCGCTGCTATCCAGGCGCAGGCCACTTGGATTTCTCTGCTATCCTCGGCGTGCTGAGGAGCCTCGGCTACGCCGGCTATATCAGCGGCGAGTTCCTGCCACTCCCCGATGCCGTTACCGCAGCGGAAAGGGCGATTGCCCACTTGCGAGCCAGCCTCACCTGACCTTCCCCGGAAACAGGACTTTTCCCGCCTCCGTAGAATCGCTTTACTTTGAGACTCTTCCCTCGGTGCTTATCGCTCTGGACTTCAGACTGCATGAGGCGTGGATGAGATAAGGAGGCACCATGAACCCGACGATTGAGGCAGCGAAGGAGATTACCAGGGAACAGACCCGCCAACTCACCCTGGCCCTGGAGTTCATTCCCCAGGAGCGCAGACATTGGGTGCCCCGCGGCTGCGCAAAAACTCCCCAGGACATCTACCTGGAATGCGCCGGAACTTACCTGTGGGCAGCGAAGTTCCTGCGCAAAGAACCCCTGGATTGGTCGCAGGCGCTGCCGAAGGCGAAGGATTGCCCCGGCCTTGAAGAGGCCAAGGGGCTGATGGAAAAATATCAGCAGGAGTTCTTCACCGCCCTTGACGACCTTGACGAATCGCGGCTGGGCGAAACTGCGGAAATGCCCTGGGGAGAAAAGATGTCTCTGGGCCAATACATCTTCCTCCCCTCCTATCACACCTGCTACCACTGCGGCCAACTGAACTACATCCAGACCCTGCTGGGCGATGGGGAGATGCATTTCTAGGGACAGCGCAAATGCGCAGGTGCAGCCAAGCGCGGGAAGGTGTTTGCGAGATCATCTCTGCCAGCCGCAGAAGCGATATTCCGGCTTTCTTTGCTGACTGGCTGATGGAGTGTATTCGCGCCGGCCAGGTGGAGTATGCGAGTCCCTTTGGCGGGCAAATCCAGCATGCCTCGCTCCGGCCGGAGAATGTGCACTCAATTGTCTTCTGGTCAAAGGATTACCGCCCCCTCTTGCCTCACCTGGAGGAATTGCAGGCAAGAGGCTATCGGCTCTCTTTTCACTTCACCATTACTGGCCTGCCCTATCTTCTGGAGCCGAGAGTGCCCTCGGCCGAGGTGGCGCTGGAAACGCTCTGCTATCTTTCTCGCCGCTTCAGCCCGCAGCATGTCATCTGGCGTTTTGACCCCATTCTCTTCTCGGCCGATATGGAGGAGAAATACTATCTTGAGCAGTTCTGGCGGCTTGGAAAAACGCTGCGCGGACGGGTGTGCAGATGCTGCTTTTCCTTCGTTCACTTCTATCCGAAGGTGGAACGAAGATTGTCGCGCCTGAAGCAAATAGAGTGCTATGACCCTCCCCTGGAAAGAAAGCGCCAACTCGCCCGCAAACTCGCGGAAGCGGCCGCAGATTTGAGAATGGAACTATATTCCTGCTGTGGGGAGGAGTTGCTTCAGCCCGGAGTGAAGAAGGGCCACTGCATAGATGGGGAACTGCTTGCCGAACTCTTCCCCGACAGGCCGCGAATAACCGAGATTCGCCCCACCCGCGCTGGCTGCGGCTGCTATCTCAGCCGCGACATCGGCACCTATGGAACCTGCCGGCATGGTTGCTTCTACTGCTATGCGGGAAGTCCGTCCGGGGGAAACTGCGGTCAAGTCCAAAGTCATTAGAAATCCAGGCTGCCCCGAGTGGAATCGGGGCAGCCTGACTCAGTATGCAACGACTGCAAGAATCCGCTTACATGGGCACTACATTCGCTGCCTGGGGGCCCTTCTCTGTTTCCAGCAACTCAAACTGCACCTGTTGCCCCTCCTGAAGAGTCCGGAATCCGGGGTTCTGGATAGCAGAAAAATGGACGAAAACATCGCGGCTTCCTTCCAATTCAATGAATCCATACCCCTTCTGCGCACTGAACCACTTTACCTTCCCTATGGGCATGACTTGCCTCCTTTCAGAACTGCAAAGAAAAGATAGCACTTGCCTTCACAAATGTCAAGAGAGAAAGCCAATTTTTCCGCCAAAAGCAAACTGGCGATAGGTTGCAGCCCGCTTGAGCCGAGACCCGCGCAGGAAGGAGAAAGCGGGCGGCGAATCTCTCCCGCCAGGTGAAAGAAGTGGCCCAGCATTTCCATGCCCTGATAGAGGAGATTGAGTTTCCCGCTTCTCCCCTGGCGGCCCTCGCCATGCTGGAGTGGAGGAAATGGGGTTTCTTGCTAGAAAGCGCGCTCGTGAATGAGAGCCTGGGCCGCTGGTCATTCCTGGGCGCTGAACCCTTTTTAGTTTTCTCCAGCAAGGGCCCCAATGCCCTTCTTAGACAGGGAGAGCAGGTTGAAAGGAAAAAGGGAAATCCCTTTTCTTTACTGCCTCCCCTCATGAAGCAGTTCACCCTGGGAAGACCCCGGGGCGCTCCACCTCTCATCGCAGGAGCGGTTGGCTATTTTAGTTATGACCTCTGTCAACTCCTGGAAAGGCTGCCCTCTCTGGCAAGGGAGGATGTCCCCCTGCCGGACTGTTGCCTCGGCTTCTACGATGTGGTTGTGGCGATGGACCATCTGGAAAAAAGGGCCTTCATCTCTTCCTCCGGCTGGCCAGAGAGCGAGACGCCCGAGCGCCTGGCGCGGGCTCGCCGCCGACTGGAGGAGACGAAAGCGCGCTTGCAGGGTTTTTCCTCTCCTGTCATGCCGATGGTCTCCGCGGGGGAGCGTCAGACTGCATTGTGCTGCAACTTCACCCGCGAGAGTTATCTCAGGGCGGTGAATCGCGCAAAAGAATATATCGCCGCAGGAGACATCTACCAGGTAAACCTTTCTCAGCGCTTTTCCCACCCTTATAACGAATCCCCGCTTGAACTTTACCGCCGGCTGCGAAACCTCAACCCGGCACCCTTCGCGGGCCTGCTCATGGGAGAGGACTGGGCGCTGGTGAGCGCCTCTCCAGAGCGCTTCCTCCAGGTGCGGGGCGACTGGGTGCAAACCCGCCCCATCAAGGGCACCCGGCCGCGAGGGAGCAATCCGGAGGAGGACGAACTCCTTGCCAGTGAACTCCTCGCCAGCGAAAAAGACCGCGCGGAAAATCTCATGATTGTGGACCTGGAGAGAAATGATCTGGGCAAGGTTTGCGAATATGGCACCGTCCAGACCACGGAACTATGGGTTCTGGAGAAATATCCCACTGTCTTTCACCTCGTCTCCACAATTGAGGGGAGATTGCGCGAAGGCCAGGAGGCGTTGAGTTGTCTGCGCGCCTGTTTTCCCGGTGGCTCCATCACCGGCGCTCCGAAAGTGAGGGCCATGGAGATAATAGAAGAACTGGAGCCCACCAAGCGCGGGCCCTATACCGGAGCGATGGGCTACCTCTGTTTCAGCGGCGACATGGATGTGAACATCATCATCCGCACCCTTGTGTTGAAAGACGGCTGGGCGCACTTTCAGGTGGGGGGAGGAATCGTTGCCGATTCTGACCCGGAGGCAGAATATCAGGAGACCCTTGACAAGGGAAGAGCATTGGAATGGGCACTGCGGGGCGAGAAATAGAACCCAGCGGCTGGGTATGGCTGAATGGAACCCTCCTGCCGGAAGGGGAAGCCCGCGTTTCGGTATTTGACCGCGGCTATCTCTACGGCGACGGGCTGTTTGAGACCATGCGAGCCTACGGAGGAAAGATCTTCCGTCTCCGCCAGCACCTCGCCAGGCTGGCAGAAGGGGCGCGGGAAATCGGCCTCCGCTTACGGGTAACCCCCGCGCAGATAGAGCAGGCGGCCGCGGACCTGCTGGACGCCAGTGGACTCAGCGACGCTTACCTGAGGCTTACCGTATCGCGCGGGCTCGGCCTGGGGCCGCTGCCAAAGCATAATTTGAAACCGACGCTTTCTCTCATCGCCAGGCGGCTGCGTCTTCCCTCTCTCCAGGAATATGAAAAGGGCTGGAAAGGGGTGCTTGTGGAAAGCGCCCTCTCTCCCAACAGTCAGTTGAGCAAGGTGAAATCCCTCAGTTACCTGGACAAGGTGCTGGCGAGAATCAGGGCAAGAGAAGCCGGCGCAGACGAAGCCCTCCTGGTGAACTGCCAGGGAGAGATAACCGAAGCCTCCACCAGCAACTTCTTCTTGCTGCACGAAGGGAGACTTCTCACTCCACCGCTGAAGGCAGGCCTGTTGAGAGGGATTACCCGGGAAACCATCATGGAACTCGCCCCGCGCCTCTCCCTGCGGGTGAGCGAAGCCATACTTACGCCGGAGGAGGTCTTCTCCGCACAGGAATGTTTCCTCACTAATTCCATTATGGAGGTGATGCCCCTGACTTCGCTGGAGGGGCGAAAAATCGGCGAAGGCCGGCGGGGCCCTATTACTGCCGCTCTTCATCGGGCCTATCAGAATCTGGTAGTAGAGGAACTGGCCCGTGCGGGCCGCAGCCGGGCGGAGCCTCTTGATGCGTGAAATCCTCCCCCTCCAAGATTCCTCACCGCCCGACAGCCTTGGGGTCAGCCGCGGGCTTCGCAGACACGCTTTCCCTCGCTGCGGGCAGAGGCGAGGAAGACTCGCAGATTCTCCAGCACGCGGGAAGAGAGCGTAGGCAGATGGGAGAGATCGCTGCTTAGCGAAAGAATCAATCCCGTGCCGCCGCTTTGCCAGATCGCCTCCACCACCATCTGTTCAATTTCCTGAGGGCTTCTCAGTTCAATGTCGCCCACTTCAATACCGCCATCAAAACTCATGCGGTCACCCACACGCCGGCGCGCCTCAGCGATTGTCATATCTCCCATGGGCGGCGGCTCCAGAGGATTGAGACAATCAACGGCCTCGTCGGCAAACCGCTCCAGCACCGCGCTTATTCTGCCGTGGCAATGCACCCAGACGAGCCCTCCAGCCTCGTGAATCAGGTCATGGATGGGCTTGTCGTAGCGGGAGACGAATTCGTCAAAATCACCGGGCGAGGCAAGCGGGGGGATACAGAGTTCCGGGCCGACATAGCCATACAAGCCGATGACCTCCGCGTCAAGCAGCCTCTTGACGATGTGAAGTTGCCGCCTCTGGCTCTCGCTCACCAGTTCGTGCAGCAATTCGCGCTCCTCCTTCAGCCAGTAGGCCCAGAGTTCGCTTCCGGTGAGAGAATTGATGGCATACATTGGCTCAGCAATGCCCACCAGCAGCAGGCCTTCATCACCCATGCGCGCCAGGGCGGCCGGCCAGTCGGAGGCGTCCACAATCGGCGGAGACCAGGGAATAGATAACCACTTCTCCGCATCTTCGGTCGTTTCCAGCAAGTATTTGGAGGCGTATCCGGGCTTGCCCTCAAGGCTGCGAAGCCAGCCCTCGGCGAGTTTGCCTTTTGGAGTGTGAAGGGTGGTCACCTCCTCCAGAAAACCCTCGTGGTGAGTGGGCCGAGTAAGGGTTTCCCGGCGTGCCTGCTCTCCTCCCTGGAGAACAGGCGACCACCAGTTGACCAGGTCGGGCTGATAGGGCCGCGCGATATCGGCCAGCATCTGATAGGAAGGCTCACCCTGCGCAACGCGGTGGTCAAAACCCCAGATGCGCACCGGCACACAATCCACGGGCTGACGAAGCATTGCCCGCAATAGTCTCTCTCTGCTCGTCATGGGCTTCCCTTGCGGCACATGCAGACGAAGGTTGCCAGGAACGCCTCATTTCTCCAGGCTCTTGCACAGACCTATTCTCTCTTGGCATGACGGCTCCTCTTCTCCGCCTCAAGGAGTTCAGCGCGGAGCGGCGAATCCTACTAGGGAGAATCTCTTGGAGAAAGGAGAATCATGTTTGAACTCACCGCAGAGGAAAGGGAGAAATACCGCCGCCAGATGCAGATTCCCGGATTCGGGGAAGAAGGGCAGAGAAGGCTGAAAAACTCCTCCGCCCTTGTTACAAGGGTTGGTGGGCTGGGCGGCCCCGCGGCGATGTTTCTTGCCCTCGCTGGAGTGGGCAGACTAGTGATTGCTCATGGCGGCAACCTGACCCTCTCCAATCTGAACCGCCAGATGCTGATGCGGGGTGATTCGGTGGGCAAGCCTCGCATTCCCCAGGCGAGAGAGACCCTGCTGCGGGCAAATCCCGATCTGGAAGTGGTGGCCATCGGTGAGGATGTAAAGGAAGCGACTGCCGAAAATTGGGTAAAGGAGGTTGATATTGTGCTTGACTGTCCGCCCACCTTTGAGGAGCGGTTTGCGCTCAACCACGCTTGTGTCAGATTGAAGAAGCCCATGATAGAGGCGGCAATGTATGGAATGGAAGGAAGGCTCACTACAATTGTCCCCGGAGAAACGCCCTGTTTGGCCTGTTTCACGCCCGAGGCACCGGAGTGGTGGAAACCGCTGGGCTTCCCGGTGCTTGGAGGGGTTTCTGCCGCCCTGGGTTGCCTCGCCGCGGTAGAAGCCGTCAAAGTCCTCACCGGACTTGGCGAGCCGCTGAAGGGAAAACTTCTCACCTACGATGCT
>Ga0315314_1003008_pt1 | contig 13527 bp, 13 predicted proteins | sample TDP9_MG_FD_203631 | JGI IMG/M metagenome (GOLD analysis project Ga0315314, IMG submission 203631) | Freshwater sediment microbial communities from Lake Towuti, South Sulawesi, Indonesia - TDP9 | ecosystem: Environmental > Aquatic > Freshwater > Lake > Sediment | place: Indonesia: South Sulawesi...
CACAGACTACCGAACCCCGGTCTTTGTCGACTGGTGCCCAGGCTGCGGAGACTTCGGCATCCTCTCAGCCGTGCAGATGGCACTGGTAGACTTGCAGCTGTCACCTTCAAAAGTAGCCATATTCTCAGGAATCGGCTGCCACGCAAAATTGCCACACTTCGTCAATGCATACGGCGTTCACACGTTGCACGGAAGAACCTTGCCCTTTGCCAGTGGAGCCAAACTGGCTAACCCAGACTTAGAAGTGATTGCTGTAACAGGTGATGGTGACGGCCTCGGGATAGGCGCTGGACACTTCGTCAACACGGGTAGAAGAAACATTGACATGACGGTTCTCATTCACGACAACGGTGTCTACGGCTTGACCAAGGGTCAGGCTTCACCAACGCTTAAGTTGGGGTTAAGAACGAAGTCTCTTCCGAAACCCAACATAAATGAAGGCATAAATCCCGTAGCCATAGCCTTGGCGGCTGGTTATACTTTCATCGCTAGAGGTTATGCCTACGATGTTCGTCACTTGAAGGAGATGATTAAGAAAGGAATTCAACACCACGGACTTGCTGTGGTAATAATTCAGCAGCCGTGCCCAACCTACAACGACATCAACACGAAAGAATGGTACAGCGGCGAAGATCGCATAGATCCAGCCACAGGTAAACCCATGTCTAGGCTGTACAAGCTTGAAGAAACGGGCTACGACGGGGTTGTTCATAGTCCAGAAGAGGAATTCCCAAAGTATCTAGTTGCTCTGACGAAGGCTCAGGAATGGGGCGACAGAATTCCCATGGGCGTGTTCTACCAAAACGAGTTGGTGCCAACGTATCAAGAGAGGATATCTAATCGTATACCTGCCTACTTGGAGAACCCACCGGCCAAGCAACCTATAAGCGACGCGGAAGGCAAGCCAATTACCAGCGTAAGAAAAATGTTCGAGGAACTGAGGGTAACAGGCTTCAAATCTGAAAAAGAGACAGTTGCCGAGAAAATCTAAACATGCAGTCGGTCAAGACCTCGAAAAGCGAGCCCCAAATATTTTCTGAGTAGAAACTGTACCACCGCCTTCATTATGGCAAACTTATCCCACATTATAACAGGCTTGGGTTAGAGTGTGAGGTAGAAATTCTTTTAAACACTTTTGATAACACTGCTTTCGGGGATAATTTGTCAAGTGAGAAGATGAAACATGCCAAAAAGGCAGGGTCGGCAACAGAACCGAAAATCCTAACAATGAATCCGCAAAAGATGGCTGTTGTCTATACTAAGGGTGATCCCAACAAGGAGGCGTCAAAAGTGTTGCCTGCCCTCTTTGGTTCAGTCTATAAACTAAAATTTGAATTAAAGCGAAAGGGAACCGTGTTCAAGGTTGGAAAACTGCGGGCTCGCTGGCCAGATGCTCATCTTCTGCCGAAAGATCAGTGGACGGGAATCTGGGGGCTACCCGTTCCAGAAGACACAACATCTCTTCCTCAAAAAGTTCCAGAAATTGAAGTTAAACTGGAAACTTGGAACTATGGAACAGTAGCCCAGATTCTTCATGTTGGCCCATATAGCAAAGAAGAACTCACAGTGAAAAGACTGCATGAATTCATCTTCAACAACGGCTACGAGATTGCTGGAGTCCACGAAGAGGAGTATCTCACGCTCCCAAAGGCAACGGTGCAAAAGACGTTGATCAGATATCCAGTTAAGAAAAAATCATAATCAATCATAGACATTGCCGCTTCGAGGTTCTCTAGAGTTGATTCATGGTTGTGGTTCTTAAAGTCTCATATGTTGTCGTGAAATTTGACATGGCAAGGGTAAATGTATTGGCGAAAGTTATCGTTGTTTATGAGTCAAGGTGGTAACACTAAACTTGTAGCGGAAAGAATCATAGAAGGAATGCAGCAACCAACATGAAAACAGAAAAAGAAGGAAGGTTATGGTGGGATATCTCTATTGTGAGTAGGGTTCAAATCCCCCCAGTCCACCACAATAACGGCGGGTCATTTTTGGCAAATCTTATCTTTCCATGAAACAACATAGCAACTTATGGCACGTTCAAATGCTAGAATTGCGGGGGTTCTCTTTTTGGTGGCTAGTGCCCAGTTCATCTTGGGTCTCGCGGTTGCAGAAGCCTTGTATCCTGGCTACAGTGTTGCTGACAATTACATCAGCGACCTCGGCGTCGGACCATCCTCTATAATTTTCAACTCATCTGCCTTTCTTCTAGGACTATTATTACTTATTGGAACATATTTTCTAAGACACATCCCTAACTTTAAAACCGTTAACATGCTGCTCCTCCTAATGTCCTTAGGAGCAATGGGTGTCGGCGTTTTCACGAAAGATTATAGAACCGCTCACGGTGCAGTGGCTACAATGGCCTTCTTCTTCGCTGGGTTGTCAGCCATATCATCATCTAAAGCGCTGAAAAAGCCATTATCTCTGATAAGCATAATACTCGGAACGATGACGCTTGGAGCATTAGTTCTCTTCTCAAGCGGTATGATCACAAGCGGCTCATTAACCAGCGACATTGCGTATGACAGCGATTTCTACATGGGTTTAGGTCCCGGTGGGATGGAACATATGATCGTATATCCCGCGCTCATTTGGCTCACCTTATTCAGCGGACACCTCATCGCACTCTCAGAGAAACAAAAAAACTCGCAATAAGCACGCCCATACAAAAAGAGGGAAAGTGCGGGTGATATCTCCCCTCGGTTGGAGGTTCAAATCTCTCCCAGCCACATTTCAGTTCTCTCTACCCCTTTTTGACGCCCGTTTACTTGCGTTTTCGAAGATTTTAAGTTTTAAATCAAATAACTATTTAATCAACGAAATCATAATTCTATAGGTGTTGTGAGAGAGAGAATGAACGTAATATTAATCCCTCCAACCGATGATATTCAACTTAAGGAGATACTTCCCCTTCTAACAGAGGAGGAACAAAATAATCTCAAGAATGTTGTAAATATGATGGAAGAAAAAATTTTCATCCCAATACTTGAATCAAAAGATAAAGAGAAAACTATTGAAAGGGAATTAGACCACTATCTTGTCTATTTGTCGCAAATAGTTATTCCGATGCTGCCAAAGTGGGTGGAATGGCGCCAGCAGCCTGAGTTTGCTATTAAACTTTATGAGAGTCTCAGATCAGAAGTTAAGAAAAAAGTGGTAGATAGATACTCGCTTCTCTTAATACTTCGCGCTATGAACATATGTGAGGAACATGATAGGTACACTTCAGAGCTAATGTCTAATTTCAGCAAATTTATGGCTCTCATTGAGGATGTTGGACCAGAGGTTTATTTGCACACCCTTACTAAAACATCTTTAGCACTAACCACAGTTTTGCTAGCCATAAATAGAAAACCCGAGACCGTTAGGGATTTAAGCCGAATTGTAAGGAAATATGCTGATGATCTCGAGTCTTTCGTGGCAACATTTCAAGTTTTCATCGAACCAGAGCTAGCTCCTCTGAGAGAAAAAACTTCAGAGCGCAATATTAAGAGGGCGAAGAACTTGCGAGGTTCTTTGCTTGAAACAATGGAAAGTTAAGTTAGATCCTCTTTTTGAGCGCAATCTAAGAGGCGTTTCAAATCAGCTAATTCTGAGGAAGCTTAATATGAGTATTGAACGTTTAAAAATAGATCCTTACATTGGAAAACAACTTAAGCCTCCATATAGTCATCTGTGGGAAGTAAAGGTATTTCGGTTTCGCCTTTATTATGAGATACTGGAAAGACGGCAAACAATTCTGTTAAAAGCATTTTATCCAAGAAAATTACAAAAAAGATACTTAAAAGGGAAATTTACTTAACAACTTTTCGAAAATTTTGCACCTTCCATTAAGATTACATAGTATGTTCTGCCTCACTAGGTTCGAACACAAAAATAGGAGTTGCGGAGATATCACTACTCTGCAAAACGTTTCGACGAATGTATCTCAAAGGAAATATGGAGATTGCGGGCGGCACCACAGCATACGGAAAAATCCTAATATGCTGGGATTTTTGGACAAATCTGGTAGGGGAGTCTGGGTGATAATTATTCGGTTATTCTCCATTTCTTTGTTATCATGGCCTCAGCTGGAAGCCCATAGAGGACATATCTTTGGGCTCTATGGGCGCCTTTATGTATGAGGACTGGACCCTTAATCTTTCGGCATTCGCAGAGGATTTGTTCTCCGACGAGTTTGTCTCCAATTTCTTTGCCTATCAACTAACTTTTCCCTCTTCCCAAAGCTCCTTCAACGCCTTAACAGCCAGGTCCAAATCCAACCTGAGGTCGTTGGCGATGTCGAAGGTTTCCGCCTCCTTATGGCGTCTTAAGTATGCGAGAACTTCAGCTTTCGCCTCTTCCAAGCTAACGTTGTCTCTGATTTCAATCACCCTGAGACTTCCAGCCTCTTGAATGTACTTCTCTGTAGCCTCCCTAATCAACTCACTTCTCGACCTCAACCCAAGCCTCTCCACAGCTTTGTCAATTTTCTCAATTCTGCTTCTCGAGAAGCGAACCGGAACTACCAATCTTTCAGCAATTTTCCGCACACTAACCTCCCTCTATACAAGTAATACACAGAATACAAATTTAAACAGTCATATAAAACTAATGCCTAAAGGAACCGCCGAAACCGACCAACAACAAACCAAAATCCACAACCACCACCCCAATATTTCGGACCCGCTCCAGCCAAACTCCTCCCAAAAACCGCTCTAAAATACAAGCCCAAACAAACGTTCAATATCCCCCCGGATATAGATAGGTCAAAATTTTTTCACGCAAGACGCGCATAATCTTGCGCATATAAAAGCACCCATAACCAGACTCTCGTAGTGGTGTCTAAGACTGACGCTCTACCCCCCTCAGCACACCACCAAGAAAATTTATTCAAAAACGCAAAATAGTGCAAAAGCCTACTGAACCTTCATCATCCTCCATTCCCTATAATCAGTCACCACCTTCACGTAACCCCTAAGCAACTCATCCACCTCCAAATCGCCAGTGTCCACTCTCAAAACGTTTCCCTCAATGCCCTCTATCTTGCTCTTAGTCGCCCCAACTATAATTCTTTCCTTCCCCACCCTCCTAATGATCTCGGGACTGATCTGCTGATTTCCCCGCCCAAACAGCATACCTTGACGCCCTATAGGCGAAACTATGATCCAACAGTTTCCGAAGTCTTGAACTTCCTGCAGTATCCTCTTCTCGCTCACGTCCTTTATCACATTTTTGTCCCGATAGATATCAACGCCAAGCACCGTCTTCTCCACACCAAGCAACTCCGCGACGCACTTCACAGTTGTGCCAGGTCCGAGGATGTACGTGTCCTTTGGATCCATCTCCTCCACTATGAACCTCGCAACCGCCATCTGGTTTTCGTGCTCATCCAGAGTCTCGGGGCTGACCTGTTTGCTGCCTAGAAGGCGCATAGAAACGAACGGGCCCCTTAAAAAACCGTAGAACTCTACGAAGAGTTGATCTCTCCTTATGGCGCTTTCATCAGCATCCATGACCTCGAATTCCGTCATCTGAGCAGTCTTTTCGACGAAGGCTGCAACAACTTCTGCTGCCTCCGCAGGGTTGATAGCAAATATTCCACTATACATCTTGACGCCGGAAGGGACCCCCAGCACAGGTGGAGTGTCCCTCCCACGCATCGCATCAAGGATGTCCCTCGCTGTGCCATCTCCTCCAACAAATGCTATCAAATCAACCTTTAACGCGATCATCTGCTTAACTGCCAACTTGGTGTCCTCCGCAGTGGTCTCTGGCCTGAGGGGCATCGGTAGAATTCTCGCGGAGAAACCAACAGTTTTTGCCTCATCCCCTCCCATCACGCCAGGGCATGTTATCAGCTCAACGGCATGTCTAAGTTGAAGGTCAATTAGCCTTTTGAGAAATTCGATTGCTCTGGTAGGTGCAACAGGCTTCGCCCCCATCGCGATAGCGTCTTTGGAAACGCCATCGGTTCCTTTTAATCCTACCCTGCCGCCCATTCCTGCAATGGGGTTAACAATGAAGCCCACTTTCAAACTTTTGCCACCTGACGCTTCGGTTTGCTGAGCTAACACTGTTCTATCCATATCAGAGGTCGGGAAAAGGGTTCTTATACTTTTGGCTAAACTCTAGCGTCAAGTTTCAGGAAATTCTTCTAGAGCCCATTATACGCGAATCTTGTCTATGTAGATGAGAACCGTTCAAACTGCAAATTCAATACATTGCTTTCCATATGGGATAAGTCTTTAATAGATGAGCATAATCAGTTAGCAACGGCTGGAAGCAACGCCTTAAAGGGGTAATAAAACGCGTTTCCGGCCATAAGAGTTGCTAAGGTTTGATGACCATGTATGCAATTGTTAAGAAGATGCATGGGCCAGGAGCTGAGATCTCAACTGTGGATGTGCCAAAAATCGGAAAGAACGAAGTTCTAGTAAAGGTGAAGGCTGCTTCGATATGTGGAACAGATGTGCACATTTGGAACTGGAATGAATGGGCACAAAGCCGATTAAGGAAGATTCCTTTAATCTTCGGTCATGAGTTTGCAGGAGAGGTTGTGGAGGTTGGCGGTGACGTGACTAGCATACAGGAAGGCGACATGGTGTCGGCGGAAACACACATCGTGGATAACACTTGCTACCAATGCAAGACCGACCGTATGCATGTCTGTCGAAACATGGAGATCTTGGGTGTTGATAGAGATGGTGTTTTTGCCGAGTATGTGATATTACCAGAGAGAAACGCTTGGAAGAATGACCCTAAGCTAGACCCAGCTATTGCCTCAATCCAAGAGCCTCTTGGAAATGCTGTTCAGACAGTCTTGCCCAAGGATCATATCGAAGACATCGCGGGAAAGAACGTGGTTGTACTAGGCTGCGGTCCCATCGGTTTGATGGCTATAGCCGTTCTCAAGGCGTTGGGTGCTGCAAAGGTCTTCGCCACCGCCGGCGGTCTAAATAAAGTGCGTATGGAGTTGGCAAAAAAGATGGGGGCAGACATGATCCTCAGCGCTAGTGAGAAGGGGAAAAATATCGTCAAGATCATACGTGATGCAACCGACGGTAATGGCGTTGATGTTGCCTTGGAGATGTCAGGCAGTCCAACGGCGGTGAGGCAGGCCTTTGAGATGCTCACCCCGGGTGGGAGGGTTTCCCTTCTGGGGATTCTTGAAAAGCCGATGGAGCTGGACCTGAATAATGCTTTGGTCTTCAAGGCTGCGACGGTGTACGGCATCACGGGTCGTAGAATGTTTCAGACATGGTATCAAGTAAAGGGAATGCTCTCCAACTCTGACTTCAGAAACAAAATTGCCTCGATAATAACGCATAAGATACCCATGAAAGATGTGGCAAAGGGCATGGATTTAATTAATTCTAAGCAGGCTGCCAAAGTTGTTCTCGAGCCAAGATGGTGAAAAGGTTAAGAGAAACGGTAATTAACCTAAACAGGAGGGTGTGAGAATAATGAGAAATCCAACAGCGTTCCTGGGGGAGGAGTATCAAGAGCTCGTGAAAAATGAGCTGGACTGGAAGCTACGGGTTTTGCAGGGTCCAAGCACCCCTTGGTGTGTGGTTGATGAAAAGAAGGTTCTTATGCTTTGCTCCAACAACTACCTAGGTCTAAGCAATCATCCTCGACTCAAAGAAGCGATGATAAAAGCGACCGAGACTCATGGTGTTGGATCGGGCTCAGTTAGACCCATAGCAGGCAACATGGATTTGCATGTTGAGCTGGAGAAGAGACTCGCGAAATTTAAGGGCGCAGAGGCCTCCTTAGTTTATCAAACAGGCTTCATGGCTAACTCCGGGCTAATCCCCCAACTCGCCCCGGATAAAGAGAACCTCATAATCAGCGACGAACTCAACCACGGCAGCATTATCGACGGCGTTCGGTTGTCGCGTGCTGAAAGAGCGATCTACAAACACTGCGACATGGAAGACTTAAAGCGAGTGTTGAATGAAACTGAGAAGCGATCGCCACCCTACAGAAGAATCTTAATCATCACAGACGGTGTCTTCTCCATGGATGGTGACATCGCTCCCTTGGATCAGATCGCTAAACTTGGTGAGGAGCATGGCGCCATGGTATATGTCGATGACGCCCATGGTGAGGGGGTACTGGGCGAGGGTGGTCGAGGCATAGTCTCGCACTTCAGGCTTGACCGCAGAAAGGTCAACGTCGAAATGGGCACCTTCTCGAAGGCATTCGGCGTCGTTGGTGGGCACGTTTCTGGTTCTAGAGCCCTCATCAACTTTGCGTATAACCGGTCGCGGACCTGGTTATTAAGTGGCTCTCATCCGCCATCGGTGGCGGCGGCTTGCATCGCTGCGATCGATGTGCTGGAAAGCGAGCCTCAGCACGTCCAGACTTTGTGGGATAACACAAGATACTTCAAGAATGCTATCAGAGACCTCGGCTTCGACATAGGCAACAGTCAGACACCTATTACGCCAGTTATCGTTGGCGAGAGTAGCGTAGCCAAAAAACTCAGCGTAAGACTTTTCGAGGAAGGCGTGTTCGCTCTGCCCATCGTGTATCCGATGGTAGCGCACGACAAAGCAAGAATCAGAACCATGATGAACGCGGCGTTGAGAAGAGACGACCTAGACTTTGCCGTCTCAGCTTTCGAAAAGATTGGGAAAGAATTACACATCATATAGGCTACTCACAGAACCAACCCGACTGATTTCGTACTAGGTTTTAAGAGTCAAGGTAGCGGATGCAACTAGTGGAGATAAGGTGAAGTGCGATAGAGACAGACGAGCACGTCTCGGTCCAGCGGATGAAATCAACGTTAAGAGTTCGAAAAGGGGTGTTGTGTTGGCTAAGGATGAAATTCGAATGAAAATATGGCGCCACATGGAGGACGAGGGAATCGCTACTTTTCCTCGACCTGTTTTTCAGCGAATACCCAATTTTGTTGGAGCCGAAAAAGCCGCCCAAAAATTAAGAGAACTGCCCGAGTATAAGGCGGCGAAGGTTGTTTCTTGCAACCCCGACTCCCCGCAGAGACCAATTCGAGAGATGGCCTTGAGAGACGGCAAGATTGTCGTCATGGCCACGCCAAAACTGAGAAGGGGGCTTCTTTTGTTGGACCCCAACACGATACCTCGAAATCGCCTTTTTGAAGCATCCACGATCCACGGGGCGTTCAAGCACGGCCGTTTCGTGGAACCCTCAAAGGTGAAAGTGGACTTTTTTGTGGCCGGTTCTGTGGCGGTATCCCCTGATGGAGAGAGACTGGGTAAGGGAACTGGATACTCCGATCAAGAATATGTCATTTTAAAGGATTCTGGTGGTCTAGCCTCTGAAGCTCCTGTGGTTACAACAGTGCATGATGTGCAGATTGTCGAAAGAATCCCGCGAGATGCGTGGGACATCCCGGTGAACATCATAGTCACGCCCACGAGAGTTATTAAAATATAGGTTTCTTCATGCATAGAGCGCTACAAAACGTGAAAATCAAGAGTACTTAGCTATATTTTGTTATGTCTTGTTTGCTAAGATAAACGAACTACAGCAATGTTTAAACATGGGAATGGTAACAAAATTCGCAAAAGGTGAGACCGCTGAAGAGGTTAAACAATGTTTCAGGAGTAGTCGTTGCTGTTTCTCTAGCACACTTGGCTAACGATGTCCCAGCTGCTCTTTTTCCAGCGGTGCTTCCCATCGTGATAAAGGAGTTCAGTTTGAGCTATGCTGCGGCAGGAGCCATAATTACAGCGTCCGCCGTCTTAATGACGTCTCTGCAAGCTATGACTGGTTACGTTGCCGATCGGACGAATAGAATAACCTTCTTATTCGTAGGCTTAACAACACTGAGCATAGGAACCATCCTCGTAAGCTTTTCCACCAATTATATTCAGCTTCTTGCCTTGCAGTGCTTAATGGGGATTGGAGCGAGCATCTACCACCCAATTTGCTACTCATTGCTGTCCGATACGTTCGAGTCTGGAAAGAGAGGGAAAGCCTTGGGACTAGGAAGTGCCGCCGGGGACGTGGCAGTTCCAGTAGCCTTTGCATCGTCAGGCTTCTTGGCTTTCGTTTTAGGATGGCGCAACATCTTCAGGATATGGGGCTTAGTCACAGCCATTGTTGCCATAATAATGCCGTTGATCATAACTGAACCAAGAAAGAGAAAACCACACTCAACCACTACGAGTCGTTCCACAAAAGAAATTGTCACACCATTAATTCTGGTAATTATTGTAATGGGCCTCGCTAGTGCCTGCTACAGAATCGTATGTTCATTCACTACAACCTACCTGACAACCTTCGGACTAAGCATCGAGTTAGCCAACTCTGTAACTGCCTTGATGATGATTATAGGCGCGGTCGGGGCGGTTGTCGAAGGAACCTTAGCTGACAAACTTGGTGAAAGAAACGTCATCTTCATCACAATGATAATGCTGAGTGTGTTATCAGCGATCTCAGCAAACGTAGGTAATGGCTACCTCCTATCCATTATAATCTGCATAAGCGGGTTCGCATTGCTGGGTGCTTGGCCACCCTTCTATTCGGTCATAGCTAGCTCCACAAGCTTAGGCGCAAGAGCCTTCATATACGGGCTGCTGTTCGCCATCGCATGGAGTTTCGGTTCACTTTTCCCATACGTTTCAGGTGTTTGCGCGGACATCTTTGGTCTACAAATAATCTACATAATTGTCAGCTTTGTCTCCCTCCTTGCAGCGTTCATCACACTCCTTACACTAAAGAAACAATAACAAGCTCCTACACAAACGAAACTACGCGAAATTTTGCGTGCTAAACTCGTTTGGGATTTCTGTTTAGATACGGTGCCTTGAAAAACCTAGCGTTCCATAGCAATGCTTAAAACTTAAGAAACAACACAATTCCGAAGAGAGAGCGTTTCTCGCTTGCTGAAGGCTTTCGTATGCCATTCGTAGAAAACCTTCAATGGCTTATTCACCTATTAATGAGCTATGGATACGTGGGAGTTTTTGCGATTAGTCTGCTTGGAAATCTACTGATATTTGTGCCCATTCCATACCTTATCCTAATTTTTTGGCTGGGCTCTTTTTTAGACCCGATGTTAGTGGGCATCGTGGGCGGATTTGGTGCAACTGTCGGCAAGATAGTCTGCTACACGATTGGAGCCACTGGCCGAAAATTTTTGTCTCAACAAAGGCGTGAAAGGCTTGATTATGCCAAGGCTTTGATTGGGAGGTATGGAGCCCTTGCGATTTTCTTTTTTGCAGTGTCTCCCTTACCCGATGACATATTGTACATTCCCCTAGGAATGATGCGTTATAATCTAATCCTCTTCTTCATCTCCTGTTTGTTAGGCAAAATCGTTTTAACAAGCTTGGTTGCCTTTGGCGGAGGCCTATCCAGCCTCATCATCTTCATTGCCAGTGAACAAGGAGGCTTCGTCGGCATTTTCCTAACCATTCTCTTCATTGTAGTTTCGATCTATGTTACGTTACGATTAGATTGGGAAAAACTGTTCATGAAATATATAGGAAAACCAAAGGAAGAAGGTAAGAACAACCGCTAATTTGTTTAAAGGGGAATGGGCAATGCGTGTAATATCGGACCTTCATATTCACTCAAAATACAGCCGCGCCACCAGCGAGAAAATGAACATCGAAGAGATCACCCGCTTCGCCCGAGTTAAGGGACTGAACCTTGTGGGCACGGGAGACTTTACGCATCCCCGGTGGCTGAAGGAACTAAGCGAGGACCTAGTTGAGGCACCCAACACGAGCCTTTACAAGCCAGCGAAGGACCCTGAGTCTCCCGTGCATTATATGGCAACAAGCGAGGTTTCCACTATCTTCAATTTCGGAGACGAAATCAAAAAGGTTCATCATGTTATCTTAACTCCAAGCCTCGAAACAGCGGTTCAAGTGAATGAGCGGCTAGCCCGATATGGCGACCTTACCGTCGACGGTAGACCCATCTTGGATATGACGGCTCCACAACTCGTCGAGGAGGTGATGGAAGTATCCGACGAAAACGTGGTTATACCATCCCACGCTTGGACCCCCTGGTTCAGCATCTTCGGAGCCTTTAGCGGGTTTGATCGAGTGGAAGACTGTTATCAAGACATGACCAAACACATACCGGCCTTAGAAACAGGCCTATCTTCAGACCCGCCCATGAACTGGCGGCTAAGCACACTCGACAAGTTTGCCCTGGTCTCAAACAGCGATAGCCATAGCAGTTGGCCTTGGAGAGTCGGAAGAGAAGCCAACGTGTTTGAGCTGTCGCAGTTAACGTATCGAGAAGTGACCGACGCCATTCGCAAAAAGGATTCGAAGCGCTTCAAGTTTACCATCGAGACCGATCCTGCATACGGGAAGTACCACTGGACCGGGCATAGGAACTGCAACGTTTCTCTTTCTCCTCAGGAGGCGATAAAGCTGGGGAATCGCTGCCCAATCTGTCGTAGAAGGCTTACGAAGGGCGTGGAGCAGCGAGTGGAAGAACTTGCGGATCGTCCCGTGGGCTTTAAGCCCGAAGGTGCCATAGGCTACATGCACCTCTTGCCCCTATCTGAAATCATCGCAACCGTTCTTCAGACCACGTACCCCGGCGCACCAAAAGTATGGAGCATATACAACGCGCTTGTCGAGAGATTTGGCGATGAGTACACCGTGCTTATAGACGCGGCTAAAGAGGAAATGTCCAAAGTTGTTGATCCAAAGATCGCTGAAGCCATCGTTCGAGTTAGGGAAGAGAAAGTGAGGGTCATACCCGGCTACGATGGAGTTTATGGCAAACTGGTGATCTTTGAGGGAAAAGAGGAAGAAAAGCCATCGGAAAAAATTAAGCAACGAAGCATAATCGACTTCATGTAGGGAAAAAACGTAGCATAAACGCGAAGCTCTTTGTTCCCCTCGATGGAAGTTCCTGCCAAGTGAGAGGTTATATAAGTCTTTGGTTGAGGGCTATGACTCGGTGAGAGACTGTTCTGAAAGTTTGCCTGCCGAAAACACGAGGAAACAGTATCTTTACTCATTGGCCGTTTTCTGTAGAGAGTCTGGATTGAATCCGGATGAGTTCCTTTCCCTCTCGCCTAAGGAGGCTAGGATAGGCTTGGAAGGTCATTATTAGAAAAGCGGTCATTCTTATGGCTTCTTGGAAGAGTTTTATAAATCTAAAGATGGTGAAGTGTTGCCCTTCGATTCAAGGATGGGAGGAATCCATTATATTTCTAAGGTTAGAGAGAAGACCGACATCGTGCGCATACACCTTTAAGGATTACATGCATAGCACTTGTTTCGTTTTCGTATCAACTTAGAGCTTGCAACTTCTTTTTGGTTTAGTCTTACTCCCAGCTGGGATATCTATTCGATCTAACTAATCTTCAGAGACTTGTTAGCAATCTTCTCGAGAATGGACGTAACAGAAGTGTTCGTGGTCATAGATCATCGAGTTTAAATAATAAAATCTGCAAGAAAGTTAGTCTAGTATACCTCTGCATGTTATAATCCTAGAATATATTAGGCATGATATAGTAAATCTGTTTAAGTTCCGCTTCGGGTTCTTTACCCAAATAGTGGATAAAATATTTAA
>Ga0315314_1003009_pt1 | contig 13525 bp, 11 predicted proteins | sample TDP9_MG_FD_203631 | JGI IMG/M metagenome (GOLD analysis project Ga0315314, IMG submission 203631) | Freshwater sediment microbial communities from Lake Towuti, South Sulawesi, Indonesia - TDP9 | ecosystem: Environmental > Aquatic > Freshwater > Lake > Sediment | place: Indonesia: South Sulawesi...
TGCTCGAACGGCTGGTCTGGGGAGTGAGGCCCACCGACCCGGCCACCTTCGCGGGCGTCGCGTTACTGCTGCTCGCGGTCGCCGCTGCGGCCAGCTTCGTTCCGACGCTGCGGATCGCCCGGCTCAATCCGGCCGAGACGCTGCGGCAGGAATAGCCTGTACGGACCATGTGGACCGGAAACTCCACTGAAACGGCCCGAAACGAGGTCGCGATTGGCGTATACTGTTCTGCCGACCCTCACACTGCGGTATGGCCGCTTGACGCCATCCCGAGGTGACTCATGAAGATACTTCTCATCTCGCCCAGTACGCGACCGGACTCGAAGACCGCGGCTGCGCTCATGATTCCCCAGCTTGGCCTGCATATCCTCGAGGGGCTGACACCACCTGAGCACGAGGTGAAAATCGTCGAGGAAGAAGTGGAAGACATCAACATAGACGAGCCCTGCGACCTAGTGGGGATCAGTTGCATGACCGCCAACGCTCCCCGTGCCTATCGTCTGGCCGATGAGTTTCGGCAGCGGGGCAGGAAGGTGGTCCTTGGCGGGGTCCACCCCTCTATCCTCCCCGACGAGGCCATCCGGCATGCTGATGCAGTGGTCGTCGGGGAGGCCGAGGGGCTCTGGAATGAGGTGCTCGCCGACGCGTCGTCGGGAGCTCTGAGGCATCGTTACCATCGCCCAGAGACCGATTTGGAAAAATACATCCCGATGCGGAAGGGGAGCTTCGCCCGGAAGAGTCTCTTCAACATCCTCCCGGTGATGACCACTCGCGGCTGCCCTTTTAACTGCGATTTCTGCTCCGTCTCTCACCTGTTCGGGAAGAGAATCCGGCACTTGCCGGTGGTCAACGTTGTTCGCTTCATCCAGGAGACCGGCGCGAAGAGGTATCTCTTCCTCGACGACAACATCATCGGCGACCCGCGCTACGCCCGCGAGCTTTTCGCGGGCATCAAACCGCTCGGCATCAAGTGGGTTGGGCAGGCATCGGTGTCATTCAGCCGGAACCGGGAACTCATGAAACTCGCGGCCGAGAGCGGCTGCGGCGGGCTGTTCTTCGGGGTCGAGAGCGTCTCGGCTGCCCAGCTTCAGAAGATGCGGAAGTCGCTCAAGGACATCGCCTTGGTGGAGGACGCCATCAAGAGGGTCCGTGACGCAGGAATCCTCTTTCACGCCTCGCTCATCTTCGGTTTCGACGAGGACACGAAGGCGGTCTTCCCCGAGACCCTGGAGTTCCTCACCCGGAACAAAATTGGCACGGCAACCTTCAACGTTCTCACGCCTTACCCGGGGACCAGGGTTTATGAGCAGTTCAGGCGGGAGGGCCGGCTCCTGACGGACGACTGGAGGTATTACGACCATGCCACTGTGGTCTTCAGACCGAGGAACATGAGCCCCTACGAGTTGCAGAAAGGCAAGACCTGGGTCAAGAGGGAGTTCTCGAGTCTATCGTCCATACTGCGGCGCCTGCCGGCAAACATGCTGCACCCGTTCATCTACGCGGCCATGAACCTTGCAATCAGGAAGAACGCAATCGAGGACTACCGGGAGCTGCCTCGTCAGAAGACCGAACTCTTCGACAGACGCGCCAAACCCGCAGAGGCGTAAATAGGGCCGCCAGCCCGTCACGCGAGCGAGTTCTTTCTGGCGTTTCCTTATTGCCGGCCGGCTTGATGAGGACCGGCCGGTCAGGATGGGAACTGGTTTACCAGCGGCGCGCGCGACCGCCGCGTGCCGGGCCGCCTCGGTCCACTTTCGGCCGGGCCTCGTTGACGTTGAGCGCGCGGCCGCCCAGAACGGTCCCGTTCAACGCGGCGATGGCCCGGTCAGCTTGATCGGTGTCCGTCATTTCGACGAAAGCGAAGCCTCGCGAGCGGCCCGTATCCCGGTCCGTCACCAGATTGACGCGTTCCACGGCTCCATGCGATTCGAAGAGGGAGCGGATCGACTCTTCAGTGGCGCCGAAATCCAGGTTGCCTACAAAAATATTCTTCAAGTGAGCTCCTTGCCATTTGAGAGCGGGCTATACGAGGCAGGATGAGATCTCGGCCACGTTGTGCGGGACAATCAAACGCACCACAAGTATAGCACGTTTCGGCGCCGCCACGAAACGCTTCGAATTGTCCAATGCATGATGAGCCTGAAATCGGGCCGCCATCCGGAGGATGCGATGCTGCGGGTGAATGACGATCACGATGCAGAATCTGGAGCGGCTCTCGGTGGAAGAGATGGGCGAGTTCATCGAGGGAAGTCGGACCATCACCTTCGCCGCCAAGGGGCGGGAGACGATCTACCCTTTTATCGAAGGGCTTCTGAAGGCGATGTGGGCCACGGAGATGTCCGCCAGGCGCTCGTATTCCGGCTTGCCGAAGACCTCGTATTCGCGCTGGACGATGCGGTGCACCGCCGGCCCCGACAGGTCTTCGTGGGCCGCGTCCACCGCGGCCAGCAGCACGATGTCCTCCTCGCTGTAGCGCCGGGCAAACGACGGGCGGCGGTGCGGCTTGGCGCGGCACCCGGGAGATTGCGACGCGGATGGCGCTGGGCGGCGGGCGCGGAGCGGTTGTCCGTCAGTTGCTGATTGAGAGCGTGGTGCTGGCGCTGTGCGGCGCCGCGGCGGGTGTCGCCGCAGGCTGGCTGGGCGCGCGAGGGCTGAGGGCGATGGCCCGGGAGAGCCTCGGGGTCTGGCAGGCGGTCCACCTCGACGCGCGCGTGCTGGCCCTGACCATGGCCGTCTCATTGCTCACCAGCGTTCTGCTGGCGCTGGCCGGAGCGGCGCTCGGCTGTGTTCTGGCCCGGTTCGCCGTCCAGGTGCTCGAACGGCTGGTCTGGGGAGTGAGGCCCACCGACCCGGCCACCTTCGCGGGCGTCGCGTTACTGCTGCTCGCGGTCGCCGCTGCGGCCAGCTTCGTTCCGACGCTGCGGATCGCCCGGCTCAACCCGGCCGAGACACTACGGCAGGAATAGAATAACATAGTTTTAATATAGGTCATGCGGGCGACATTGGGTCTGCTGAGCTTGGTGTTCGGCGTTGGGGCTACAGCATCGGATATCGACTGGAGCTCGGACGTTCGAGTCATCTCGACTCTGCGCGGAGATTCATTCGCCGTCTCTGCCGACCGACAACGCATTTTTTTTCGGATGATCGTGGCATCTGGAGCGCAGGCGCGCCCGCGTTTCAACCTGCGATGGGGGTGGCGTTTGGGAGTTGGGCAGGAACCCCTCCGGTGGAGCAAATCCTGGTGTCGCCCGGGGGCAGGCATGTTGCGTTCGTGGCGGCTCGGAAAAAGGATCTCTGGAAAACCATATGGCTCGCCGGCACCGACGGCGCTAAGGTCCAGGATCTTTTGCCAGAGAGCCTCTCTGAAGCATTCGGCAGTCCTGGAGTTCGCGCCGTAGCTCTAGGCCAGTGGCTGACGGACAGAGCGTTGGTCTTTGAGCAGCGTTGTGGAACGGGCTGCCTCAGCCTTCATACGGTGGATGTGGTGAGCGGGGCATACTCCAACCTCTGTGTAGCGCAGGTAGACCGGGGCATTCACTGGGGACCATCGGGGCGCGCGATTGTCGAAGGTCACCTGGGGGAGATTTCAATGGTGGACGCTGACCGGGCGATGCCCGGCTCCAGGAAGCCGCCATCCGATTGCCGACGGGTGCTGGAAGGATGCCGTGTAATCGAGGGAAAGGCGACCGGACGATGGTATTCGTTCAACGACTGGTCCCCAGATGGGAAGCACGTTCTCCTGACCCGACACACCTGTGAAGCCCTCGACGTAGCGGCCTTGGACCCCGGAGATCTGGTCTTGTGGAGAGTCGGCGAAATGTCTTGCACGGATCTCGCTTCCAGTGCCTCGCTAGCTACTTTCCGGCGCAAAAATGACGGCGTAAGCCCCTGTGGTTTCAATGTTATGGCCTACCGATTGCGGCCGGCTCGCCGTTTCGTTGCTGGCAAGACTGCCTCGGCGCCGACCCGGCGGGTTTAAGCATTCTGTTCTGATCATGATTTTTTCAGTTGACAAGGAAATTCGATTCCGCTTATCCTAATATCTTCTGATGAGTAGGCAGAAACTCATTCGACACCTGGCGGCGGTCGCCGAGATCATGGTCCAGGGCGGACGCTCGGAAACCACTCGCACCTGTGGCAACCCCAACTGCGCGTGTCATTCCGATCCTGCCCGCCGGCATGGGCCGCACCTGTATCTCACCTACCGCAGCGAAGGCAAGAGCCGCTCGTTGTACGTTCCGCCAGAGCGCGCCGCCGCGATGAAAAAGGCCCAGGCAGCCTGGGCGCGATTCTGGGAGCTCGGCTGCGAGCTGGCGACATTGAACCGTCAGCAGCTGGAGCGGGAGTGGAAACGCGACAAGCGTCAAGCCGATGCCGGACCGCGGCGGAACCGGGGGCGGGTCGGTGATTGAGGCGCGGCGGCACCAACGCAGTTTCGGTGATGGACTGATTGCCGAAGCCACAGGGGAGCTCTGGGAAGAATGGATGAAGCACGCCGACCAGATGCTCGAGGACGAGCAGTTGATCGAGACCACCTATGAGGCGTTGCTGCGTCGGCGCCCCAAGAGTCGCAGCCGTGGCCGCTTGGGTACGCCTGCTGAGATCGTGCTCCGCCTGCTGATCCTGAAACACATCCGTAACTGGAGTTACGGAACGCTGGAGCGCGAGGTGCGGGCTAACCTGGTCTACCGTGACTTCACCAGAGTGGGCGCGGGTAAGGTCCCCGACGCTAAGACGATCGGACGCTGGGGGCCAGCACTGGGATCAGCAGTCATCAAGCAGATCCATCAACGCGTGGTGGAGATCGCGCAGGAGAAGAAGATCGTGGTCGGACGGCGGCTGCGCGTCGACACCACGGTCGTAGAGACCAACATCCACTACCCGACCGACAGCAGTCTGCTGGGCGATGGGGTGCGGGTGCTGACGCGGGCGATGAAGAAGATTGCGAAACTGGCTGGCGCCGCCGGGACGAAGCTGCGGGATCGAACACGCAGCGTGCGGTATCGGCTGATGGAAATCGGGCGCGCCAGCCGCAGCAAGGGCCAGCAGCGCAAGGAGAAGTTGCAGCAGTCCTACCAACGGCTCCTGGCGGCTGCCGGCCGGGTGGTTGCCCAAGCCCGGCGCTTCGTTAAAGAAGTAGCCGGCGGCGTCAAGCGCTGTGCTGACGTATTCCAACAAGCCGCGCTGGAAGGCTTAAGAAAAGAACTCGAAACGATCCTCCCGCGAGTCGACCAGGTCATCCGGCAGACTCGGGCGAGAGTTCTGGGCGGCGATAAGCATGCCGAAGGCAAGCTGGTCAGTCTGTTCGAGCCGAGCAGCGAAATCATCCGCAAGGGCAAGGCTGGCAAACCGACGGAATTCGGCAAGCTCATCAAGGTGCAGGAGGCCGAGGGCCAGATCGTGACCGACTACGAGGTGTACGCCAAGCGGCCGAACGATTGCGACCTGCTGTTGCCCTCCATCGAGGCGCACCAGCAGCGACTGGGGTGCACACCTCGCCTGGTCACCGGCGATGCCGGATTCTATTCGGCGAAGGCGGAGGCAGCCGCCGAGGCTATGGGCGTCAAGCGAGTGTCGGTCCCCAACCACTCGACCAAGAGTCCGGACCGGAGACGGCACCAAAAGAGGCGCTGGTTCCGCAATGGCCAGAAGTGGAGAACGGGATGCGAAGGGCGCATCAGCGTGCTGAAGAGGCGGCACGGGCTGGGACGTTGCCGTTACAAGGGTGACGACGGCATGAGGCGCTGGGTTGGCCTCGGCGTGATCGGCGACAACCTGATCAACATGGGCCGAGCGCTCGCCCGCCAACGCGAATAGCGGCAGGGCAACTTTCCTGCCGGAATCCTCGACGCTGTTCCGCCATTCATCCCACCCGCTTCAGCCACCCCTCACTGACGCCCGGCGCACCGTCAGCCACCCCGTCCTGTCCCTGTCTGTCGGGCGCGTTTCTGCCAAAACCGATTTTTGCGCCGGAAAGTAACTAGCCGCTTGGTCGCCGCAGGGGGACCGACTTGCATTTGTCCGATTCCAGCCGCGCCGTTCGTGGCAGAACGAGATGACGCTGGTTGTTTTGGACTTCCCTTCACGCGCGCTCGTCGCCGTAATATCCTTGGGTCTCATCGCTCCCACGGCGGCGCGTCATTTCGAGCGGACGCTGTACCGTCCAGCTTGGTCCCCGGATGGACGCGGGCTCCTGCTTCGAGATGGCTCGGGGCAGCTCCTCATCGTGACGCCAGACGGATCGGGAAGACGAAGGGTTAGTGGAGATGCTGCGGGGGAGGGCTTCTGCTTGCTGGATGGATCCAAATTCGCCGTAGAAGTGTCGCGTGCAGACCGTGTGGCGTCGTTATACGTCCTCGAACTTAAATGACCCAAGTGAAGGTCGGCCTCCCTGTGGACAGGGAAGGCCGACCTTCCTCTTTCCATCAGTTCGTGCGGTTCCAGAAAAAGTTATCAGTTCCGCCGTTCCCGCAAACGGCACCGCTTTGCCACTTGCAACTCGAAGCCGAAGGCGTGTATGCATAGCTGCGGTACTCCATGGGACCCTGTGGCGAGGGGGCGCTGATGTTGGTGCCATAATAACAGAAATTGTCATTGCACGCGAAGCCACATTCAAACACCCCAGGAGGGACGAAGTTCGTGGAAAGCTCGACTACATAGCCGTTCTCGATGTACACCGCCTCGTACGGCGTGTGCATAGAAGCAGTCGTAGCCGATACAGTAACAGGGGTAGCTGTTCGCACGCGCGAGTTGGGCATTCGCATCGCCGTCGGCGCGACTCCGGCGCGGGCGATGCGCACGGTGGCGCTCCCGGGGGTGCTGCTGGCGCTGGCCGGAGCGGCGCTCGGCTGTGTTCTGGCCCGGTTCGCTGTCCAGGTGCTCGAACGGCTGGTCTGGGGAGTGAGGCCCACCGATCCGGCCACCTTCGCGGGCGTCGCGTTACTGCCTGCTCGCGGTCGCCGCTGCGGCCAGCTTCGTTCCGACGCTGCGGATCGCCCGGCTCAACCCGGCCGAGACCACCCCGCCGCGATTCGCTTCGCGTTCGCGCCCGGCATGGCCCCGCGCGCATCTGCTGCGGGCGGCGTGCAGATCCGCCTGAGGAGCTCGGGATCGTCGAGCAGGTTGTGGAACGCCATCGAAGCGGCGCCGATCAATCCGATGTCCGGTCCGAGCGAGCTGAATTTGATCTCGACGCCCTTCAGGAGGGTTGGGAGCGTATTGCGCGACAGGTGCTTCTGTATCCGGGGCAGGAGCAGATCGCTGCCGTGAATCATGTCGCCTCCCAACAGAATGAGTTCAGGGTTCAGCAGGTTCACCAGATGGGCGAGCGCCAGGCCAAGGTGCCGTCCCACGCGGTCCAGCACCGCGAGGGCCGCGCCGTCGCCGGCCCGAGCCTTTTCGAATACTTCGGTCACCCGGTCTCCCGACAGTCGTCCCTGGCCGCGCCCGGTCTGCTCCAGGTATTGACGCACGATATTCGGGCTTGAAGCGATCGCCTCCAGGCAGCCCCTGCGCCCGCAGTTGCACCGGTCCCTCGCTTGAGGGTCGATGACCGCATGGCCGAACTCGCCGGCGTTGCCGTCCCTGCCGAACAGGACCTGACCATTAATGATGCTCGCGACCCCGACCCCGCTCGTAATCATCAAGTAAACGCAGTTGCTGGAGTTCTGGGCGGCGCCCAGCCACCGCTCCGCCGTCAGCTTCGTGCGGGATTCATTGCTCAAGAAGACCGGAAGGTCCACCACCTTGCGGATTTTCGCGGCGAGCGGAAAGTCGAACCAGCCCAGATTTACGGCCGTGACCCGGCCCGCGCCGTTGATCGTCCCCGGGTAGCTGACGCCCATCGCCAGCAGGCGCGATCGCTCGTGCGCCGTGAGACTGCCGGTAACCGCCTGGATGCCTCGGACAAACGTCCGCATCACCAGTTTTCGGTTGAATATGACGGGTTCTTCCCAACTACACCGGATATCGCCCAGAAAATTCGTCAGCCCGAAGCGGATCCGCGTACCCGCGAGGTCCACTGCGACAAAGTAGCCGGCTTCGGAGTTCAACCTGAGGTGGTCGCACCGCCTTCCGCCGCAGGAAGGCAACCGCCCCTGTTTCTGGACGACGCCGCAATGCATGAGGTGCTGAAGGGCCTGACTCACGCTTGCGGGATTGAGACCGGTGGCGTCTACGATCCCGGCGCGCGTCGTGTGCCGCCGCTGGTACAGCACCGCGAGGATCTTTCGCAGCCAGAGGTCGGAAACTTTTAACGTCGGCTTCATACAGAGGAGTCAGGTCGGTCCGCCGGCTGAACCCGACCTGGTGTATGGCCTGCCAAAGGTCCAGACTCGGCAGTTAGTGCCCCGGGTGCGCAACCTTCACGTCCAGCCGCAGTTCCTTCATGAAGCGGCCGCGCATGTTGCCCAGCCAGTCATCCACGTACCGGCGCGACAGGTCCACGGTGGCCGACGCGACTGCCCCCTGCTCGCGCGCCACGGCCAGCAGCTCGCCCTTCGGGTCCAGGATCTGGGTCGGGTAGTTGTATCCCGAGGAAGCCACGAACACCTGGTTCTCGATGGCCCGCGCGCGCACCAGGGCCTCGTTGCCGCCCCAGATGGGGACCAGCAGCAGCTCGGCGCCGTTGAGCGCCAGGCCGCGCGCCGGATCGGCGTACTGCACGTCCCAGCAGATCATCAACCCGACCTTGCCGAAATCGGTCTCGAACACGGGATAGCCCGAGCCCGGGGTCAGCCCGCCTTCCAGCTCCTCGCGCGGCAGGTACACCTTGCGGTACTTGCCGGCAAGCCGTCCCGCGCGGTCCAGCAGCACCGCCGTGTTGTACAGCGCCGGACCTTCGCGCTCGTAGATGCCGGCCACGACGTAGCTGTTCTTCCGGCGCGCCAGCTCGCCCAGCCGCTCGGTAATTGTGCCGGGCACCGGCTCGGCCACTTCCAGGTACGACTTCCCGGTGGAGACGATGGTGATGCCCTCGGGCAGCAAGATGATATCAACGCCTTTCTCCACCGTCCGGTCGACGGTTTCCACAAACTGCCGCAGGCTCTCTTGCGCGGAACCGGTGTTGCGCGGCCGGAAATTCACGGCGGCCACCTTGACCGGCCGCGGCGCGGGTGCAGCAATCTCTTCGAACGAGATCTCGTCCCACCACACCGTGGCCGCCGGAGCGTTCTGCAAGAGGAGCTGGATTTTCACGGCGGCGGCATTCTCCGGGGCGGGAGCTTCCATCGTGATCCGCTTCCACCCGCCGTCCGGGGCGGTGCGCCACCCGTACTCGGGCTGCCCTGCCCGCTTGCCGCCCGCTCCGGCCCAATCCAGCCGGGGGACCACCTGTAGCGGCTCGTAGCCGACACCTTGGGCGCGGTAGTAAGCCGTCAGCCGATACCATTTGCCCGCCTGAATGCCGTCTACCTGGCATTCCCAGCCGCCGAACACGGCCGGATTGCTGTTGCCGGAAAGAGCCAGCGAACCCGCCTGCCGCCGGTACTGCACAGGATCGATGTAGCCGCGGGGCGCGATCTCCGGCCGCGGCGACCAGATCTTCCACCCGGCCGGCCGGCCGTCGGGCCCGGCCTGAAATCCCGAGTGGTTCAGCGGCAACGTCGAGGCCGCAATCGGACCTAGCGACAGCGTCGCTGCGAGCAAAAATCTGAAATGCATGGCTGCCTCTAAAACTTCAGCTTAAGCGAAAACTGCCAGTTCCGCGGGTCGGTGCCCAGCCGCGTGATGGTACCGAAGGCCGAACTCGTCGGGCTGGTGTTCGGCTCGCGGAAATTGGCGTGGTTCCAAGCGTTGTACACCTCTGCGCGGAACTGCAACGCGGCCCTATCGCGGATGGCGAAATTCTTAATCGCCGAGAAGTCCCACGTGGCGCGCCCGTCGGCGCGGATGCCGCTGAAGCGTAGCGGCAGCGTGCGGATGTTCCACTCCAGCTGCTCGCGGGAATCGCGGTTGAATCCCGCCGCCGTATTGAACCATCGCTCCACCCTCCGCTCGCCTTTGGGCAGCGGCACGTCGCTGAGACTGCCGTTGAAGATGGCGTTGCCGAAGCCCAGCGGCGGACCGGCCTGCCGCACGACGACCGTGCCGAGCTGCCAGCCGCCCGCGAAGAAATCCAGCACCGCGGGAAGCGAGGCGAATCGCCGTCCGCGGCCCACCGGGATCTCCCAGATGCCGCTCAGCGTCAGCCGGTGCGGCCGGTCAATGTTCGCGATCACCTCGGAAGGCCGCGGATCGGTGGGATTCAAGAACTCCACCGCCTCCATGAGCTTGGCCCAAGTGTAGGTCAACTGGAAGGTGTACCCCTGAGAGAAGCGTTTCTCGCCGCGCACCTGCAAGGAGTGATACCAGGAATACCCGATCGGCTCCTCGACCGTGATGTTGCCGAAATGCGGATACGGCCGAAGCAGGTTGGCGCGCGAGATCGTGCCGCCATAGATCGGATGCAGGCCGCGGAACGGGTTCGGCACCTGCGCGGTCAGCGGGTTGATGCGCTCCGGGTCGCGCACCGGGCTCGTGCTCAGGTACCGCGCCGGCGTGGTGTTCAGGTTGCGTACCGCCGGCAGCCGCGTGCCGCGATTGCCCACATAGCTCGCCTCCGCCAGAATTTGGCCGGCCAGCATCTGCTGCAATCCAAACGACCACCGCTGCGAGTACGGATGCGTGCGGTCACGCCAGTAGAACTCCAGGTTTTGTCCCAGGTTCGTGGTCAATCCACCGGCAGGACCGAGCGGCGGCAGCAGGCCGTTCGGAAACGGATTCGCATTCGAGGCGATGAAGGTCAGGCCGTTATCGAGCGACGCCTGGATCGGCGTCGGCTGCGAAAAGCCCGTCTGTAGGGCGCGGGTGCTGTTCACGCCGATGGTATCGAAGTAGACGCCGTAGCCGGCGCGCAGCGTGGTCAGCGAGGTGAGCTGGTAAGCCAGCCCGACGCGCGGCATCAGGTTGTTGCTCTCGCCGCGGAACGGGCTGCGCCCGATGCCGCCCTGCCCCACCCAGGTCAGGCCGCCCCGCACGCGGAAGGCATCGGGCGGCAGCTCCGGGACCGGGCTCTGGGCGTAGTTGGCGCGCGCCGCGGTCTCGATCGGGTTGGGCGTGTCGAACGCGAAGCCCGCCACCAGCCGGTCAAAGCGCTCGGTCATGGGCCACTCGCGCTCGTAGCGCACCCCCAGGTTTACAGTGAGCCGCGGCGTCACCTTGAAATCGTCGTGCCAGTAAAGCCCCAGGTAGCGGTCCTGGAGGGCGGCGCTGGCCGACCGCACCATCGAGCCGCCCGGAATGCCCAGCAGCATGGACGCCAGCTCCTGCCCGATCGGCGCGGCGGGAGAGTTGTCCAGCGGCCCGCGCGTGTAAAGGCTCGGGAAGCTGAAGTCCGGCGCCACCGCCTGCGGGAACCGGTTCCCGAATGCGCGGTAGACGCGGAGATCCGCTCCGAACTTCAGATTGTGGTTCCCTTGCAGCTTGGTGAATCCGCCCGAGAAGCTGTGGGTGAGGCTGGTCGTGGTGCCGTCGCCGGTCTCCCACGGGGCGATGGTCGAATAGCCGCCCGCGTTCACCCGCGGCAGCGTGGCCAGCCGGCTGTCCACCAGGCTCGCCAGCGCCGGTGAGAAGCCGAGCGCCGTCAGGCTGGTTCCCCGCGACACCCGCCGCTCAGGAAACTCCTGCTGAGTCAGCCCGTACCGGAAGTTGAACACCAGGGTCGGCCGCAGCACGTACACGTCGTCGAGGGCCAGCCCCCGGTTGATGCGGTTCAGAATCAGCCCATTGACGTCGTTATCGAAATGGCGGTTCTTGTCTTCTTCCCAGAAATCGTAGTGCAGCCGCACAAAGACCCGGTGGTTCTCGTGAAACGCGTGGTCCACGCGCGCCAGGTGCACATAGTAATCTTCCAGCGCTTTCATCGCGAGGAAATAGTTGTTGCGGCCATCGGTTGTGCCCGGCTGGTTGGGCAGCGCATACAGGTTCACCAGCGCGACCCCCACCCGGTCCAGGCGGTTGCGCGGGATGATGTTGCCCGGAAACGGCATCGGGCTGAAACGTCCGCCGGGCGCGGGGGCGATGGTGGCGGGATCGTAGATCTGATAGCGGCTGCCGAGCGCCAGGAGTTGCGAGAAATCGCCTAGCCTCTGCTCCGGCAGGGGCACCGTCCCGGTGAAAGTGATGGGACTGCCCCACTTGTTGGCCTCCCAGGCGTAGAACCAGAAGGTCTTGTTCTTACCGTTGTACAGCCGCGGGATCCAGACCGGCCCGCCCGCCGACGCGCCGTAGCGGTTGTCCTGGTACACCGGCGGCCGCGTGCCCGCCTTGTTGGCGAAGAAATCCGGCGCGTCGAATGCGCTGTTACGGACGAACCAGTGGGTTTCCCCGTGCAGATCATTGGTGCCGCTCGCGGTGCTGACGTTGATGAGCCCGCCGACGGTGTGGCCGACGCTCGCGTCGTAGGCCGCCGCCTGCACTTTGAACTCGCGGACCGCCGCCGCGGGAGGCGCGAAGGCGTAGCGCATGCGGCCGGCGTCCAGTTCGGCAAAGGTATTGGACACCCCGTCGATCTGGAAGTCGTTATTCAACCCGCCGTTCCCTTCGATCGTCACCTGGTGGAATGAAAACGCTGGCTTCCACATGTAGCGCGTGCCTTCCACCATGCCCGGCGCCAGCAGCGTCAGCTCCAGCGGATTGCCGGCTACCATGGGCAGCTCCAGCACGCGGCGCTGATCGATCACCTGCCCCAGCGACGCGCCGGTGGTGTCCAGCAGCGGGCTCTCGGCGCGCACCTCGACCGTTTCGGTAACGGTGCCCACCTCCATCTTCAGGTTCACCTCGACGGTCTCGCTCACCCGCACGTGGATGTTCTCGCGCAGGAAGCGCTTGAACCCGGCCGCTTCGGCCGACAGCGTGTACCGGGCCGGCGGCAGGAACGGAAGGCTGTACGCGCCGGACTCGTTGGTCCTGGCTGCCGCCGCCACCCCGGTCTCGACATTGGTGGCACGCATTTCGACGCCGGGCACCACCGCGCCGGAGGAATCGGTGACGCGGCCCACGATGGCGCCGCGAGGATCCTGGCCCCAGGCCAGAACGGCGGAGATCAAAATGACAAGCGTGAAAATCGAAAGGAACCTGCGCTGGACCACTGAAACCTCCCTTGCTGCCGGCAGGATAATCCGGTGCGCAACGGTTACAATGAACATCAAGCGTGCGACTGACATACAATCTCCTCTCTGTGGAGTGTCAACTTCTACCCCGCGCGAGGCGGCTTGGCCGCCAGAGCCCGGCGCAATATAAGTTCGTCGTGATTCGCTGGACCCCGGGGGCCCGTGCGGGCGGACCAGTGCGACCAGGGCAGCATGTGCCTAACAGCTTCCTGTTTTTAGAACTCAAAATTTACTCGCCTTCTTTGCCCCCGACTATTATCACAGTTCACGAGTCGTGTCAATAGGGGCGTGATGCAGATTCCGCATGCATCGCGCCTCCATTGCCGGATCAGTGCTGTTTCAGCCGGCCCGGCCTGCGTTTATGATTTAAAGAAACT
>Ga0315314_1003010_pt1 | contig 13524 bp, 16 predicted proteins | sample TDP9_MG_FD_203631 | JGI IMG/M metagenome (GOLD analysis project Ga0315314, IMG submission 203631) | Freshwater sediment microbial communities from Lake Towuti, South Sulawesi, Indonesia - TDP9 | ecosystem: Environmental > Aquatic > Freshwater > Lake > Sediment | place: Indonesia: South Sulawesi...
CGGTCAACCGAAGGATCATCTACAATCGCTGTTCGGCCGACTCTGAGGGCAAGCCGTGGGCCCAGGACAAGGCCCTCATCTGGTGGAATGGTGAGGAGTGGACGGGCTACGATGTTCCCGACTTCGGGAAGACCAACGCCCCTGCTGGTCCTGGCGGCAGTGATCCCTTCATTATGAAGACTGATGGCAAGGGCTGGCTCTTTGGGGCGCTGAACGACGGTCCCCTGCCGGAGCACTACGAGCCAGTTGAGTCCCCAATGAGGGAGAACCTGCTGTCCAGCCAGATGCACAACCCAGTCATCAAGGTTTGGAGAACCAACGAGGGTCAAGAGATCGGCGACAACTGGGGCAGGCCCGAGGAGTTCCCTATCGTGGCTACCACCTACCGGTTGTGCGAACACTGGCAGGCAGGCGGTATGTCCCGCTGGCTGGAGTGGCTGACGGAGTGCCAGCCGCAGATGTTTGTGGAGATGAGCAAGGAGTTGGCGCAGGAAAAAGGGATCAAGAACGGTGAGCGGGTCACGGTGCTCTCGGCCCGTGGTGAGATCGAGGCCATTGCCATAGTCACAGCCCGGTTCAAGCCCTTCCATGTGAATGGCAAGACCGTCCATCAAGTGGGCATGCCCTGGCATTTTGGCTGGGGCGGGATTGCCGCTGGCGATAGCGCCAATGAGCTGACTCCTCATGTGGGCGATGGCAACACCACAATTCCCGAGTACAAGGCCTTCTTGGTGGACATCAAGAAAGCATAGGGGGCAATGAGAGATGCCGAAAGCGATGTTGATTGATACCTCCAAGTGTACAGCCTGTCGGGGCTGCCAGGTGGCATGCAAGCAGTGGAATGACCTGCCGGCCGAGAAGACCCGAAACTGGGGCAGCTATCAGAATCCACGAGAGCTCTCAGCCAACACCTGGAAGCTGGTCACCTTTAGGGAGATTGACAGAGGCGATGAAGTAAAGTGGCTGTTTCTCCCCATGCAGTGTGTCCATTGCACGCAGGCCAGTTGTGTCTCCGTGTGTCCCACCGGAGCAGCCCATCACCAGGGCGAGTTTGTCGTGATTGACCAGAAGCTGTGCATCGGCTGCGGCTACTGCGTGGAGGCCTGTCCCTTTGGTATCCCTCATAGTATCCCCGGCGTTGGCGGCCGGCGCAAGGGTACCGCCCGCAAGTGTACCTTCTGTATCGATCGGGTATCGAATGGTCTTCTGCCATCTTGCGCCAAGACATGTCCGGCGGGGGCATACAAGTACGGCGAACGGGATGAATTGATAGCTTCAGGAAGGAGCGGGGTGGAGCACCTGAAGGCCAAGGGACATCCCAATGCCTCGCTGTACGGTGAGAAGGAACTCGGTGGTCTGCACGTGATGTTCCTTCTTACCGAGCCTGCCTCGCTCTATGGTCTGCCCGAGGCACCTCGTCCGGCGACGAGCAGAGTGGTTGGCCAGTGGCTCAGTGGCTTGATCACTGCCGGCATCGTGGCCGCACTGCCCTTCTGGCTCCTCTTCAAGCGCAAGAAGGAGCTGGCATCTGGCAAAGGAGGTGAGTAGCAATGGGGGAGCTTACTTGGGGGACGCCGCTGTTCTTTGACCTGTGGATGGCTGGCATGGCAGGGGGGGCATACTTCGCGGCCTTTTTGATCTATCTCTTCGGTGCTGACGAGGAGAAGCATCTCCTGAAGCTGGCCACTTATGTAGGCGTGCCTCTCGTTCTATTGGGCGTTCTGGCTCTGGTAGTTGACCTGGGCGAACCCTCGCGTGCGCGAAACCTATTTCTGGGGCTATGTCCCCTCTCTTGGGAGGTAGTCTCGGGGCGTGGCGCTGAATCCTTGCGGGCCTGGCCGCCCTCCTTGGTCTTGTATCCCATCTCGCCTATGTCTCTGGGAAGCTGGATCCTCGTCGTCTGGTCGGTGACGGCGGTGGCTTTGATCGCCCTGTGGTTCGCTGAGCTGGTTGAATCTCCCGAGGAGATCGGTGGCGTTGTGGGGGAGGTTGCGTATCTGCTTCGCCCCCTTGTGCCGGCAACAAAGGTGCTCACTTGGATCGGCCTGGTGTTTGCCGTTCTCATGATGACCTACACGGGCGTGGTTCTCAGCGTCTCCTCGCGGGCGTTGTGGCAGGCCACCTTCCTCGTACCCTCCCTGTTCGTGACTTCGGCTACCTCCGCTGGCGTGGCGCTCTTGTTGATTGTGACCCGGTTGATGGAGGCCGCCGAGCCTGCTGCAGCGATGGCTCAGCTCAGGAGGGCACTCGCGGTGCTGATCGTCATGCAGTTGGCAGTGCTTCTTGGCTTCCTCCTCTGGCTAGCAGCCGTCGGTGCGGTGCAGCCTCTCATCTCTGGCACGCTGGGACTCTTCTTCTGGGTAGGGGTGGTCCTGATAGGGCTGCTTGTTCCTTTGGGCCTGGAGTCTAGCGTCTGGAGGAGAAGGACAGAGGCGATAGAGGCCATGGCGACGGCCTCGCCTGTCCTTGTGCTGCTCGGGGGGCTGGTGCTGCGAGCGGTAGTCGTGATCGGGGGACAGATCTAGGCCCGGAGGCAAGAATCGCTTCACATGAACACAGGCCAGGGAGCGAATTCCCCTGGCCTGTTTCTCTGCTGTACAGGCAGATCGGTAGCTATCCAGGCGCCGTGGATGAGCTAGCGTTCTCGCCCATCTACGCTGGCGCATCTACAATAACCGTTGTCCCCCGGCCCGGTTCAGATCGCAAGGTCAGCGTCCCGCGTAGGAGTTGAGCGCGCTCCTGCATTCCGATGAGACCCATCTTGCCCCCGTGGCCCAGGTTGCCTAAGTCTTCCGGAAGCTCAAATCCTTTGCCGTCGTCTCTGATCGTGATCCTGACTTTGGTATCGCCGAATTCCACTGTCACCACCGCCCTCGATGCCTGTGAATGTCTCTTGACGTTCCTCAACGCCTCTTGAGTGATGCGGAAGAGAGCTAGCTCTGTCTCGGCTGGTAGCCGTCGCCGGTGGCCAAGCACCTCCAGCTTTCCCTCCATCCCATCCCCCTGAGCTAGATCAGTCGTCAGTCCCTCTAGCGCCGGAACCAGGCCCAGGTCATCCAAGACGGGGGGGCGCAGGTCCTGACTGAAGCGGCGCACGCTTCGCAGTGCGCTAGTAGTGAGTTCTCTTAGCTGCTCCAGACCTTCCGTGACAGGCTCAGGCAGCGCTTCATCAGAGGTTGCCAATCCCTCGAGGCGACGGGAGAGCAGTAGCAGCGCCTGAGCAGTGTCATCGTGGAGCTCCCGGGCGATCCGTTTCCGCTCCTCCTCCTGGGCCCTGGTGATGTGCCTGGCGTAGAAGCGCATGTGTTCCTCTGACCTTCTGGTCTGTTCCAGGGCTAGTCGTTCCCGATCATAGAGGCGGGCGTTTTCAACCGCGATGCCTATCTGGTTCCCTATGGAGGCCAGCAATTCCAGTGCTCGCGCATCTGGCCTATAAGAGCTCTCAGGATAGAAGAACATCACCCCCAACACTTTGTCCTTCGACTTGAGCGGCGCGATGAGATGAGAATGAGGCCCTATCCCTCTCATCCTTGTGTGTCTCACATCCTCGTCAGCTCCGGGCAGGAACAGCACCTCACCCGATTGGGCCACAAGGCCACATAGACACTCGTCTCCCCGCACTACGCTCTCTTCTCGGACAAACTCCGGTGATAGCCCACGGTGAGCTCCAAGACGCAATTCCTGAGTATCCGCATCCAACAGGAATATGCCAGCTCCTGCATGCAAATCCATCACCTCCAAGACCTTAGCGAGAGCACTGTCCAGAATCTGTTCCAGCTCCAGAGATTGGCTCACTATGGTAGAGATGGCGTTGACAGCCTGCAATTCGCCCATGGCCTTCTCCCGCAACTTCCTCTCTCGCCTTTGTATCTCCGCCAACCAGTTCACGAGACCACCCACCAGGATCACGGCCATCGTCTCGAAAAAGGCATCCGCTGGATAGGGCGATATGAAGAACACGCGTGGCAGCATGACAAGCGCCGCGGCACACAAAGTGAGTAGCCCCCCCGCCCTCCCGTAGGTAAGGGCAGCGTAGGTTATGGGCAGCACGAGGAGGACACGCTCCACTGCATGTCGTGTCAGGCGTGAGGATGCGCCGAAAAGCGTCAATGGTGTGGTGCGAACCTGCGCGGTGTAGTAGTGAAGAAAGGCACTAAGGATCAAAATAGCTGCAATAAGCCAGAATTGGTAGCTCTCGAGAAGCCTCTTCAGACGAGCCTTCCACAAAGACCAAGTTGCTGGCATCACGTAACCTCCTACACAAGGTGCACATTGCCATCTGCACCTAGAGGGTATCTTCCAGCGTCAGCCAGCCTTTCCCCAGGGCCTGCACCACGGCCTCGGTGCGCGAACCGACACCCATTTTGCCAAAGATGTTATGCAGGTGACTCTGAACCGTACGCACGCTGACAATAAGCTCCTGAGCCATCTCGCGGTTGCTCATGCCCTTGGCTGCCAGCTTCAGCACTTCCATCTCCCGTTCGGTGAGCTGATCCAGCGCCCTCTCCTCGCTAGGTTCACGCGGTCCACGCGCAAAGCGATTCACAACCTTGCGGGCGATCACGGGGTGAAGAACCGAGTCGCCGGAATTCACTGCTCGGATGGCCCGGACCAGGTCACGGCCACGTACATCTTTGAGCAGGTAGCCCGCGGCTCCTGCCTCCAGGAGAGCAAACACGTATTGGTCATCATCATAGGCGGTTAGTATCAGCACGGCCACGCCGGGACATATCGCCTTGATCTGTTTGGTAGCTTCAATGCCGTTGAGCTTGGGCATGGCAATGTCCATGAGGGCCACGTCAGGTTGCAGCTCGCTTGCTAGCCTGACCGCCTGCTCTCCGTCGTCAGCTTCCCCGACAACCTCCAGATCCTCCTCACGTTCCAGAAGCTCACGAGTACCTTCGCGCACCAGAACGTGATCATCAGCAAGGACAACTCTGATCTTGCGCATGACCTTGCCCTTCCTCACACCGTGCTTCCGTCGCTTCAGCCTAGCGTCAGATTATAGCCTCATGTGGGGCGGATCACAAACGAGACTCCCCGCAAGGTGCCTAAGCAAGAATACGTAGGCCCGGCGCCTCCGAGGTGTATGAAACTGCTGCTGAGGAACAAGCATTCCAGCCCATGACATCTTCCACGCGATGTGGTAATCTATAGGCAGGATGAAGGGTAGTCGCGTGTGAGTCTTGCCAGTTGGTCCGCAGGGATGTGGTTCTGGAAGAAGCATGCTATTACCCATCGGGGAGCAGCGCTAAGTCAAGGAGGGATGTGAAATTATCATTGGAAGCGATCGGTGTGTTGGGAATTCTCTACTGCCTCTTCATGTATGGCACTTTCAAGGCCCTACGCGCGAAGAGGAAGGTGCGTCGCGAGGCTGAGACCAAGGCCGAGCTCAAGCCCGCAGGTACGGTTCTGGACGCAAGGAAAGATGTTGCCACTTGGAGCCATTGTCGTGCTGGGGTCCCTGTATCTTTTCTTCATGTACGCTATAGTGAAGGCGCAACTGGCGATGAGGAGAAGATCTCGGAAGATCCAAGAGCCGCGTTTGGTCGCAAGTAGATCAGCCCCCGAGCCAGCGAGGTCGGCGGGCTAGCCTGACAAGAGCGCAACGCACTCGGTGGGATTTGAGCCGGGTTTGCAGCAGACGCAGCCAGATCGGACTTGGACTTCAACCCCTGGTGGCCAACGTAGTGAAGCTGACGTTTCCGAGCGGGACTGCTCGTGGTGGGGGCGTCGTGGCTGAGTCGAGGGTGAGTCCGTGGGCTGTGTCTCCTGCCTGCGAGGCAGCGTGGCGGTGCGGACAGGGAATCCCGGATGGACGCATCAGTTTGACCAATGGCCTACCCGGTTCAGCATCAAGGCAGTCTGAAGTTTCGGAAGGAGCGCTGGATGGGACACGCTGTTGATGATGTTGACTGGGAGATCATCTCTCTGCTGCAGGTTGACGGGCGGACAACGAATGTGGGCATTGCTCGCCGGGTTGGGGTGACTGAGGGTACAGTCCGCAATCGGATCGAGCGGCTTCGGAGGCAGGGCATCATCGCCGTCCAGGCCGCCGTCAGGCCAGAGAAGTTGGGCTTCCAGACACGCGTGCTCATGGGCCTCAATGTCCAGTGGGACAAGGTCGCTGAGACGGCCAGACGGCTGAGCAACAGGCCTGAGGTGCGAACGGTGATCTCCACACTGGGACCATACAACCTTATCGTCGAGGCCCTTTTCTCCTCAAACGACGAACTGGGGCCCTTCTTCACCCGCGAGATCGCCCCCATTCCAGGGATAGAACACGTTGACACGTTCCACGTTCTGGAGACCATCAAGGATGGTGGCGACTGGACAGTGCCATCCTAGCCAGAAGGGAAGAGGCATGGAAGAGCGTCACAAGATCGTACTTGTGGATGAGGATCCGCTTATTGTCAAAGCGACACAGCTCGTTCTGGAATCGGTGGGGCATGAGGTCAGACCGGCCAGAAGCGCCAGTGAGGCACTGGCTCTGATGCGCGCTGAGAGGCCGGATCTGGTCATCCTAGACATTATGATGGACCCCTCTATGGATGGCGAGTGTGTCAGCGACGTGATGCTTGAAGATGACCAACTCAGAGCGATACCCGTTGTGATGACGTCCTGTGTCGCTCCCTGGCACTACCCATCTCATCTGCCCGCGGATAGATATTCACACGCTGCTGACTTCCTGGTGAAGCCCGTTCAGCCATCCGATCTACTGGAATCCATCCGGCGATCTCTCGGGTAGCGAACAGGCTCATTCGACACTAGAGGTCTTGGAAATGGAAAAGGACATACAGATCAGGGTGGATGGATTTCTGCCTCCCCAGATGGCAGAAAGGATGGTGGACATAGGCACCAAGAAAGCCGCACTGGACGCCTGGAGCACCTTTGCGCTGGCGATTCTGGCGGGGGCTTTCATCGCCATCGGGTCAGAGTTCTGCACCTTGGTCACCACGGACAGTGGTATGGGTTTTGGCGTGACCAAGCTCCAGGGAGGGTTGGTCTTCTGCATCGGCCTGATACTGGTCGTGGTGGCTGGAGCTGAGCTCTTTACGGGCAACAATCTCATCTTAATGGCTTGGTTCAGCGGCAAGGTGACCTGCGGGCAAGTTCTCCGCAACTGGGCCATCGTGTATGCCGGCAACTTGGCTGGGTCGCTTGGCACGGCAATGATAATGTACTACACAGGCTAATGGACCTTCGCCGGGTACAAAGTGGGTGCGACCGCACTAAACATCGCCAATGCGAAGGTGAATCTCAGCTTCACCGAGGGATTGGCTCGCGGCATCATGTGCAACACTCTGGTGTGCCTGGCGGTGTGGTTGTGCATGAGCGGTAGAACCGTCACAGACAAGATCTTGGCCATCCTTTTTCCCATCACAGCCTTCGTGGCCTCGGGTTTTGAGCACAGCGTAGCCAACATGTACTTCATCCCGATGGGGCTTCTGCTCAATGGCAACGTCGAGGTGATGGCGGCCGCAGGTAAGGTCGCCGGCGACCTGGTGAACCTCAATGTGCTGGGGTTTGTGAGAAACCTCATCTCAGTGACCGCCGGCAATATCTTTGGTGGCGGCTTCATGGTCGCCGTGGTGTACTGGTTGATCTACATGCGCCCTAAAGAGGTAGGCGAGGAAGCTGAAGCGAGGGGAGTGCTCAGCCTCCTTCGGAGCTTTGCGGGTGAGCCACGGAGATAGAAAGGCCGGTGGGCTTCGACAGATGCCCACACGAGGCTCCCGAGTGCGAGTGCGTCAGGCGGCGTACCAAGCTGGGATCCAGCATCCGCAAGTTGATCGCTAGCGCCAGCGTCAGCCACATGGCTTGTCGAGAGCAGGATGAAGGCGGGTCAGGAGAGAATTCTGGCCCGTATTCTGCGTCTGGGCACAGGCGGGGTCTTCAGGCCAGCGGGGCTGGTTGATCCCGTCGGTTACGGTGCTGATCGGGGAGCGGATCTTTGTGTGAAGGATGCCAAGATCACGTGGAAGGCGGGCAAAGGCTATTGGCCTTTGCCCTTTGTTGTGTTACGGGGTATAATCGCGTGCGCCGGAGGAAGGGACCGCCTGTTGTCGGCCGCTACAATCGGCGCAGCAAGCGGTCTTGTTGTGGCAGATCGTCCGACACCTGGCATGGGGTGCGGGGATGTCCTTTTCCGGAGGGCGAGGGCGAAGCGATTTTGTCTAGGAAGAGGTCGGGGGCGAATTGGGTCTACCAGGCCCAGTGGCTGGGCGCGCAGGGCGCCAGCGATCTGTCCATGTATCGAGTAGTGCCGGGGGAGCGCTAGCGGCAGTGCAAGAGAAGGATGAGCAAGTTCTGCAGGCCCTGAGTCGGAGCAAAGAAGAACACGAGGACTTAGCCGGGTTCCTTGACTTCTACCGAGCTGTGGCCGCAATTCAGTTCGAGCACAAGGCCCGAATCTCCATTGATCCAGGAGTGCATGACGTGATAGCCATGCGCCACCGCCTGGAGAATGGCCTTCCCCAACTGACCTTCGATCAACTTATGATCGAGCCAGCCGGTTTCGCTGATCTGGTGAGGAGGATAGTGGACGTCATAGTGTGTCACCGCGTGGAGTGGGGTGAGTTATCCGCAGCGGAAGAGGAGCCACCGGCTGAGGAGCTCATGAAGCTGGCAAGAGAGAGCTTCGACAGAGGCGGCCAGGTGACACAGGCTGGCTGCTCGTCCTCAGGCTTGATAACCCTGGCGGTGGAGTTTGCTCTGGTTCCCTATCTGCAACGGGCAGCCGAACTCCTCATGCCGCGCCTGGATGAAAGCCTATGGCAGCGAGGCCACTGCCCCGTGTGCGGCGCTGCTCCTGATTTCTCTGTCTTGGACGAGGAGAGCGGAGCACGCCATCTCGTCTGTTCTCGCTGTACCACACAGTGGCGTTACGTGCGGCTCAGGTGCCCTTTCTGCGGGACAAGTGACCACACCAAGCTTCGATACTTCCCCAGCGATGATGAGGTCTACCGGCTGTATGTGTGTGAGCTGTGCAAACACTACCTCAAAACCATTGACCTGCGCAAGGTACGGAGAAGGGTGCTTGTACCCGTCGAGCGCGCGGTCACCCTGGCCATGGATGTAGCAGCGCAGGAGAAGGGATACTTACCGTAGCAGAAGGCCACCCCCGCAGCCCTGTCGCCGTCGCAGGGGTTTGGAAGGGGCTAGATCGTGAGAGGTCGTTCGGGAAGCGCAGTGTCTCTATCCCATATCATGGCGAGTTGCCAGTTTGCGAAGCGGTGAGTGCAGCAAGAGGGGAGCCGATTCGCCAACGCTCATCAACTGTGCAACTCGCAACAGGTGTGCTTCGTCAGTTTCAGGAACAGCCTCCCGTCAGACGATTCCATCCTCATGAGTCCGCTGCAACTGCTGACCGCCGAGTGGGCCCAAACCCAATGTCTCGTGCGAAGCGGTCATCATGGCGGACTGATGTCCAAGCATGGTGACGGTTCCCGCCCGGGTTGACGTGAGGTTCAGCGGCCCGGTGTGGCGTCATCTGCCAGTACGTATGTTCCAGGACTGATGCCCCGGGCAAGGGCCTGGGATGCCTGGTCTCCGTCAGGGCAACGGCTTGCTTCTGGGAGGGGCTTCTAGTCCACGGACAGGTGGAGGCACGAAGAGGACAGTGGCATGGACCTAGGAGGACTGTCATCCGTCTTGACTTGCGTTGTGGTGCTATAATATGGGTGGGACCATGCACGAGCTGGCTGTCACCGAGAGCATAGTGAAGATAGCACAGGAAAAGGCGGGTGAGCTCGGAGCTTCGCGCGTCACCGGCATCAACCTCGTGCTCGGCGAATGGTCGGGCCTGGTGGACGATTGCATTCAGTTCTACTTCGACATCCTCAGCCAGGGGATGCTCGCCCAGGGAGCGAGGCTGTCCTTCCAGCGGATCCCAGCCCGGTTCCGCTGCCGCTCCTGTGAGGCGGAATTCACGCCGAGTCAGTACGACTGGACTTGCCCTCGATGCAGAAGGTTGGGCGGGGACCTGATCGCTGGGCGCGAGTTCTACCTAGAGAGCATTGAGGTGGACTAGTCAGAGGCAAGATGCAAGGGGCAAGCCATACGATTCCCGTGGTGATGAGGATCTTGAGCACCAACGACCAACTGGCGGAGGAAAACGTCCGTCGCTTCGATCGGTTTGGCGTGACTGTGGTCAACATCATGGCGGCACCTGGTGGCGGGAAGACCAGCCTCATTCTGCGTACAATCGAGGCGCTGAGAGGGCGGGTGCGGATCGGCGTGATCGAGGGCGACGTCGCCTCCCAGGTGGACTCCGAAAGGGTCGCCGCGACGGGGGTGCCCGTGGTGCAGATCAACACTGGAGGGCAGTGCCACCTCGACGCCAACCTGATCCGTCGGGCCCTGGATCGGCTGGCGTTGGAGGAGATCGACCTGCTGCTAATTGAGAATGTGGGCAACCTGATCTGCCCGGTCGCCTTCAGGCTTGGCGAGCACAGGAGGGTGGCGATCACCAGCGTAGCCGAGGGCGATGACAAGCCCTACAAGTATCCGGCCATCTTCCATTCCGTGGATGCCGTGGTCATCAACAAGCTCGACCTTCTTCCTCATCTGGATTTCGACCTTGCCGCGTTCCGACAGCTCGTTCTGGCCCTAAACCCGAATGTGGCTCTGTTCGATGTGTCCTGCAAGACAGGCCAGGGAGTCGGCGAATGGGTTGCTTGGTTACTGGACAAGTGTGTATGACATGCCGATGGTGGAAATAACAGGCATCATCCTAGCCGGGGGGAACAGCCGGCGATTGGGGCGAAACAAAGCCCTACTGGAGCTCGGAGGTCGCTCCCTGCTGGCCCGGACTTGGGCCCAGGTGCGTCCCCTATGCAGGGAAGTGATTGTGGCTGGTGGTCCTGGCAGTACTGAGGAGCTCCGGGGAGCACGGCATGTTGCGGACATCCATCCCGGCCACGGAGCCTTGGGAGGCATCCACGCTGGGCTCCGGGCCGCGTGCACTGAATACAGTCTCGTTGTAGCGTGCGATATGCCCTTTCTGAACCGAGACCTGTTGCGGTATATGATAGGAAAAGCCGATGGCTATGACGTAGTTATCCCCTGTCTGAATGGCCTGACCGAGCCACTCCATGCTCTCTACTCTCGCGTCTGCCTGGGGCCCATCACGCGGCTCCTCACCGGGCCAGGGGGCCGGATCATATCTTTCTTTCCTCAGGTCAGGGTCAGATACATCCAGGAGACAGAGGTGGACCGCTTTGACCCACAGCATCGGTCTATTTTCAACATCAACAGCGCTGAGGACTGGCGAAGAGCTCAGGAGTGGCTCACGGAGGTAGGGAAGTGAGTGCGGGCAGCGTGCCGGTAGACTACGTCCGTTACGAAGGGGATAGCTTAGAGCCTACTTCACGTCCAGTGGCGCGCGAGGCTCCGGTAACTGTCTACGTGAATGGCAAAGAGTGGGTAACCTTTCTGTGCACGCCCTTGGACCTCGACCAACTTGTGGTGGGGTTTCTCCACTCGGAAGGCCTTATCTCCAGCCCGGCCGACATCGGGCTGTTGCGGGTCTGTGAGGAGGCGGAGGGCGAAGTGCACGTCCAGCTTCTCAAGCCGGTAGAGCTGCCCACTCGTCGCATGCTCACCTCCGGCTGCGGGGGAGGGATCACCTTCGTGGACCTAGCGGGTGAGCGAGCCCCTATCACCTCCAACCAGTCTATTGCGCCAGCTCAGGTCATGAACCTGATGGTGCAGCTCCACCAGTCAGCGCAGATCCACAATCAGGCAGGGGGAGTCCACACCTCAGCCCTGAGCGACGGAGAGAAGTTGCTGATGGTCGTGGAGGATGTCGGTCGTCACAACACCCTGGATAAGATCCTGGGCCGCTGCTTGCTCACCGGGCAGGAGACCGCCGACCGCATCCTATTGACGACAGGGCGTGTCTCGATGGAGATGCTGAATAAGACGATGCACATGCGGGTGCCCATTGTGATCTCGCGCACCTCGCCGACCGATCTGGCGGTGGGCCTTGCCCGGGCTTGGGAGATCACCCTGGTTGGTTACGTCCGCGGCACAAGCTTTAATGTCTACTCCGGTGGCTGGCGAATCGCGAATGGCTAATGAGAAGGTGGGGCAGCAGGGCAGATTCATCTCCGTGCGCGGTGTGGTGCAAGGGGTCGGTTTCCGCCCCTTCGTATACCGGTTGGCGCACGAGCATGGGCTGAAGGGCTGGGTGCTCAATCACTCGGGTGGCGTAGAGATAGAGGTGGAGGGCCTTCCCTCATCTCTAGAGGGGTTTCTTCGCGATCTGCCGGAGAAGGCGCCTCCGCTGGCGCGCATCGTCAGCATTGAGGTCCGAAACCATCCACCCAACGGGCACTTGACCTTTGAGATACGGGAGAGCCGCAAAGAAGCAGGGCGTTATCAACTCATCTCGCCTGACATCGCCGTTTGCCGCGACTGTCTTCGTGAGTTGCTCGACCCACATGACCGGCGTTATCGCTATCCCTTTACCAACTGCACCAACTGCGGTCCCCGTTTTACGATCATCGTGGGCATCCCCTACGACCGGCCCAACACCACCATGGACAGGTTCAAGATGTGCGCCGAGTGCCAGCGAGAGTATGACGAGCCGCTGGACCGTCGCTTTCATGCACAGCCCAACGCTTGTCCGCGTTGCGGGCCGCATGTCTGGCTGGCAACGCCAAATGCGCAATCTGAACCGGCCATTTTGGAGACTGGATCTCATAGTGCCCCACTAGCAGATGGGGCCATGCAAGCCGCGTGCGGGGCGCTCCTGGCGGGAGGCACCGTGGCAATAAAGGGTCTGGGCGGCTTTCACTTAGCCTGCGATGCAACGAACATGGAGGCGACAGGCCGCCTGCGGAAGCGGAAGGGGCGTCCCCACAAGCCGCTGGCGGTGATGATGGCTACGCTTGAGGAGATCAAACGGCACTGTCGGGTCAGCAAGGCCGAGGAGGAACTGCTTACCTCCCGCGAGTGTCCCATCGTGCTACTCTCTTGGCGGAAGGACTCGGATGTGGCGCGCAACGTCGCGCCTGGCTATCGCCATCTGGGGGTCATGCTGCCCTACACGCCGTTGCATCATCTCCTGCTGCGGGACGTCGGTCGCCCGCTGGTTATGACCAGCGGCAACCTCTCCGAGGAGCCTATCTGCCAGACGAATGACGAAGCTCAGACGCGGTTGGGGCACATCGCCGACGCCTTCCTGCTCCACGACCGGGACATCTACGCCCGCTACGACGACTCCGTGTGGTTCGTACCACAGGTGCGGAGGAGCTTCGCAGCCGGCGAGTCGGAAGCCTCGCCTGAGTTCTTCCCTCAGCCCATTCGCCGGTCGCGTGGCTACGCTCCTTATCCCATTACCTTGCCCTTTGAGACCCGACCAACCCTGGCTGTCGGTGCGGAACTGAAAAACACCTTCTGTCTCACCCGTGACCGGTATGCTTTCCTCTCTCCACACATCGGTGACATGGAGAACCTGGAGACGCTCGATCACTTCGAGACCAGCTTGAGGCTGCTAAGGCACTTGTTCCGTATCGA